>Ga0075158_10001723_pt1 | contig 16377 bp, 10 predicted proteins | sample JI91814BDNA_FD_70968 | JGI IMG/M metagenome (GOLD analysis project Ga0075158, IMG submission 70968) | Wastewater effluent complex algal communities from Wisconsin, to seasonally profile nutrient transformation and Carbon sequestration -... | ecosystem: Engineered > WWTP > Effluent > Algae... | reverse complement strand
TAAGCAATTAGTTTTAAATGCAAAGGTCTATAATTATATTGGCATCTTAATTGCGTGCTCATGGTATTGTACAATAAATTCAAGATACTGGTTTTAGTGATTTTACACATATATATATATAGGTGTACTACTTTTGGTCAAAATGAGCCTGGTATGTTTGTCGACTCATTAATACAAAACAACAGCATACATCCATTAGCTGAGCAGATAAATGATCCATTTATAAAAACTGTACAACTCAATCGTTCCGATCTTGAATTAGCAGCTCCTGTCATTTTGTTACAATCCGAGGATCAGTTCAAATTTGGCTTCGATGATTTATCGGGTGCTGTAAAAAACTATTATTATACATTTGAACATTGCTCACAACAATGGGAAAGCAGTGAACTGAGTAGCTACGATTATATTGAAGGTTTTGAAGAAAACAGAATCAACGATTATAGCTTCTCATTTGCCACTCTCCAAAAATACACGCATTACAGTCTTACCTTCCCGAATAACGATGTGCAGTTTAGAATAAGTGGAAATTATGTAATTAAGGTATGGGAAGAAGACAATCGCGATAAGCCGGTAATTGTCAAACGTTTTTTTGTGAGGGAAGAAATGGTTGCCATCAATGGTGATGTTTACCGACCTAACCTGATACCCTACCGGAACGAATATCATGAAATCAATTTCACAATCGATATACAAAACCTGGATATTGGAGCTGCATTTGATGAAATGAAGGTCAGTTTAATGCAAAACGGCCGGTTTGATAATATCAAGTATGATATTAAACCTCGATTGATATCAAATGACATGTTGTATTACGATATTGACGATATTGTTTTCCCTGCAGGGAAAGAATATCGACGTTTTGACACCAAAACGCTTAAATTTCAATCTGACCGTATCGTTAAAATTGAAAAAGAAGCAGGCAGTTACGAGGTATATGTGAATACAGATGAAAGTAAAGTTTATCAAAAGTACTTTTTTGAGAAAGATGCAAATGGTCAGTATGTAATTCATGCCGACTTGGCAAACAATGTTGAAACCGAGGGTGATTATGCCTGGGTGAATTTTGTTTTACAATATCCATACATGATTACTTCAGGTGATGTATATGTATTTGGTGAGTTAAGCAATAACACCATGACCCCACTCAACAAAATGACTTACGATTTCGACAAGCAACAATATGTAGGCAAACTTTACTTGAAGCAGGGTTATTACAATTATGCATATGCTGTTCGTTCTATTGGAACTTCATTTGCCGATTTCACGTACACCGAGGGAAATAGTTTTGAAACTGAAAACGACTATTCGCTCTTGGTATACCAACATGATTTCAGTGTTGGGTATGATAGAATGATTGGGTATTACCAGATGAATTCTATTAAATGAGTTAACCTTCAAGAAGCAGAACCAAATTATTATCCACAAATCCGCAATTGTAAATTAGATGAAGGAAGAGTAGTTTAGTTGCTCAAACATAACTATTGTATGAAACAACTACTGGTTTCTTTCTGCAGATATAATCTTTGGGCAAACAAAAAGATAATTGACACCTTGCAATTATTGCCTAATGATATTGTTGATGCACAAGTGAATAATAGTTTTACCAGCATAAGAAAAACTATATATCACATCTGGGATGCGCAGGTGATATGGCTTAGCCGCATGCAGGGTATCTCGCTCAGCACCTGGCCCAGCGCTGAATACAGCGATGACTTTGCCGGATATGATTTATATTTCATCAGGCAGTGTGAAGATTTTATTCAGTTTGTAGAAACTCGACATGAAAGTTTTTTCGAATCGATTTGTTATTACCGGGCAATAAGCGGGAAAGAATTTCAAACCAGGAATGGCGACATTGTTTTACATTGCATGAATCATTCGACTTATCACCGAGGACAAATTATAACTATGTTGCGCAATTTGGAAGTTGTCACTTTACCTTCAACCGATTTTATCGAATACAACAGGAGTGTTCAAGAAAACTATTCAGGAGGAAACAGATAAGCTCAAACCGGATTTTTGGTTAATCAATATCCTGTTCAAACAAAAAATGAATATCAATTTGGGTTAAATGAAAATGATTTTGGCTATCTAACGATGTACATTTCGACAATTTGCAATACCGAAAGAGCAATCAAAAAAGTAAATCAGGAATTAAAAAAGGATATTTAGGGAATAAATGGAGCTGAAAATTAATTGTTGAAAGTAGGTTTATCAACGAATATGTGGTAAAAAGTACTTATTTATAACATTGTTGTATATAATAATGTGCAAAACATGTGAAAATCAACAATTTTTTTTTTAATTTTTTTTGATAATATAAATTTATGTATAATTTTGCAATAACCAAATATTTTTCCAATGGCAAAATCAACAAAAAAATCTGCTGGCAAACGTGGACGTCCTGCCGGTAAGAAAGCAGCAGCAAAAAAAGCTGCTCCAAAAAAAGCTGCTAAGAAAGTAGCTAAAAAAGCTGCTCCTAAAAAAGCTGCTAAAAAAGCCGCTCCTAAAAAAGCTGCTAAAAAAGCTGCTCCTAAAAAAGCTGCTGCTAAAAAAGCAGGAAAACGCGGTCGTCCGGCTGCTAAAAAAGCTGCCAAAAAAGCTACTGCTAAAAAAGCTACAAAAAAAGTAAAGAAAGCGGCTCCTAAGAAAAAAGCTGCTAAAAAAGCTAAAGCTACAGTTGTTGCTCCAGCTGCCGGAAACGGTGCTGCTTAATTAACAAGTAGTTTAAATTTTAAAGAGGGGATCAATTTGGTCTCCTTTTTTTATTTTAGAAATCCCTATATGAAAATATTAGTTTACAAATCGCGACTAAGTTGTTTACGACATATCTTATTCACAACTATACAACTTAGCAATTACCTTTTAGCAGTTTTTAAACAAAACAATATTCCATTTGAGTAAACTCATTTACACGGTCCTCTTAACTCATTTTATCTCCATTTTTTAATAATACCTGCTTTTGGAATAAAAATGACTGAAATATGAAATACGATAACGTGGTCTGAGTATGCCTAAAAAACTCTTCTGTTAGCTGGTCTAAATCACCTCCCTTTATCATCTTACAAGTAATTGATTAGCAGTAGCTATCCTATGCATCTCAGACAAATCAGGCTATGTTCTTTGTGTTAAATTTGGCTTTTTAACATATACCAAATGATAGCTTTCCCCTGTTGGTGGGCGTTGCAGGGGCCGGTTATTTTTTCTCAACCGTTAATTTTTAACCCCATTTTAAAACATTTTGCATAATTTAACAGTAACTTTATATCTTTACAAAAATTGTTTTCTAACGAAAATTTTTACGCTATGAGAAAATTAATACTAACCTTGGCAACGGGTTTCATAACCCTGAGCATGTTTGCGCAGTCGTCTATTACAGCGACTCCACACAACAGAGCGGAGTTGTTAGCGAAATTCAAAAACGCTAAAGCCGTTCATTACAACCCATCGCTTAAAAACGATGGCACCGGTATCCCAGTGAATACTGAGTCTTTTTATTTCAAATCCGGTTCACGTACCGGTGAAACTATCGGTTCTACCGGTTATCCGCTGCAAACCAACTCTGCAGCTATGGATCGTGTTATCGCATATCCTGATGGCGATGTATCTGCAATCTGGACTGGATCAACTGTAGCTGATGGTGTTTGGTCTGACCGTGGTATGTTTTACAACCACAACGATGGTGCTACTTGGGGTGCTGCTCCAACTGCACGTGTTGAAACTGCACGTTCAGGATTTGGTTCAATTTATGAATTTGATGGTCGCGAATTAGTTGCATCTCACGATGGAGCTAACGTTGGCGTTTATGCTAACTCTGCTGTTGGCGCTACTGATTGGGCTGCATTAGCTATTTCAGGCGGTCACATCGGTTTATGGCCTCGCGCAGTTTGTCCTGCAGGTACTGACGATATTTATATTGTTAGCCCTAACTCAGGAACTCCAACTGCTGTGAATTTCTCTCGTTCTGACGATGGTGGTGCTACTTTTGCTATCCAAAATCAGGTATTACCTATCGATGCTACAATGGGTGTTGGTGCAATTTCTGCAGACTGCTATCAAATAGCTGTTGACGGAAGCACTATTTATATCCTTTACGGTAGCTCTTGGACAGATTTATACCTTTTAACTTCTACCGAAAATGGTGCTGAAGGAACTTGGACTGTTCAATCAATTATTGAAACAGGTTTTGATAACTATCAAGGTGATGCTGATCAAATTTCAGACGTAACCGGTGATGGTATCGCTGATACAGTTGAAACTACTGATGGTTTCCATGAAATGATCCTCGACGATGCTGGTATCTTACACGTATGGTCTGGTTATTATCTGTTATTAGATGATGATGTTGCTGAAGGTTGGAGCTATTTCCCAAGTATCTACGGTATGTGGTACTGGAATTCAACTATGGCTATGGGTGAACCTACTTGGATCGACTTATTAGTTGACTGGGATGATGATGGTGATCCTTTCTTAGGTATTGGTGCTGACCTTGGTATGTATGACGGTGTAACTTTCACCTCTATGCCTGCTGCAGCAGTTGATTATACAATTGGTCGTATCTATTTAACATTTACTCACCCAATTGAATACACTGACCTTTACGAAGATCCATTAAATGAAGCTGCTCAGTCTTTCCGCGATGTTTTCGGAACTTATTCTGATGATGGTGGTGCTACTTGGTCTGCTCCTATTAACATGACTTATACAGCTCACGAAAGTCAAGAATCAACTTTCCCTAATGCTTACGCTAGAATAGTTGGTGACTGTATGCACGTACTTTGGATGCAAGATGAAGATCCAGGTACTTCATTAGATACTAATGCTCCTGATGCTCCAGGTATGAGTAATATGCAATACAAATGTTTTGATGAAGCTCGCTTTAACCCTTACCCACCAACTGCTGAGTACGATTATACTCCAGATGGCGTTACAGGTTTAGTAAACTTCAGTAACCTCTCTGTTGATGCAGACTCTTATTCTTGGGATTTCGGTGACGGTGGTTCTTCAACTTTAGAAAACCCTGCTCACGTTTATGCCGCTTCTAATTCTTACAACGTTTGTTTAATTGCTAATAATAAATATGATAGCGATAACACTTGTAAAACTATCAGCATTAACGTTGCTGTAGTTGACTACGCTTTAGACAAAGCATTAACTGTTTACCCAACTCCTGCTTCTTCTAACGTAACTGTAGAAGTTAACGGAAACTTTGGAACTTTATTCGCTGAAATGTATAACGCATTAGGTGAAAAAATGATTTCTACTACATCTTTCAACGGTAGCGTTAACTTCGACCTTTCTGAAGTTGCTGCTGGTAATTATATTGTTAAAGTATTTAATCAAGATGGTGCTTTTACTAGCCGTCAAATTACTGTTAGCAAATAATTAACTTAAAATATTTAAGTTAAAACCCCGGCAATAGCCGGGGTTTTTTGTTAATTAACATTAATGAAATCTTAAATGACAAACCCTATGCACATTAAATGAAAAGATGAAATACTTTGCGGACAATTGATAACTAAAAACAATTGTTATGAGAAAAATCTTTTACTTGCTAACTGCATTAGGTTTAACCTTACATGCAAATGCTCAAATTGCTACGGCCGCAAAAAATCAAGATTTATTACGCCAGATTAAAGTAGTAAATAATCAAAGTTATACCGTGCATCGAAATATTATTGATGCAACACCTATTGATAATAATGTTTTTTACAAACAATCAAGTGGTGCACGCGCAGGTGGCGATGTTGTTGGATACACATCGTACGACTTAGTAACCAATGGTTGTTCTCCAAATCATTTATTAGTATATCCCGATGGTAAAGTGAGTGCAGTTTATACCGGCTCTACTAATACTACCGATGCACGTCCTGACCGCGGAACATTTTATAATACTTACGATGGAAGTACTTGGGGAACATTACCTACTTCTCGAATTGAGGATATCAGAACAGGTTTTCCTGCATTAATTAATGTTGGTGATCATGAAATGTATTTTGCTCACGATGGCAATAATAATATTGTCATTTTTGAAAATGAATCAATTGGTTCTAACGACTGGACAGAAAATCCAAATTCATTATTATTGCATGGCACCTGGCCAAGAGCAGCTGCTTCAGAAGGTTCTAATTATGTGCATTTATTAGCCGCCAATAACGATCCTTCAAATACTAATAATTACATGTTGTATTATCGGTCTTCAGATAATGGCGCAACATGGGATATACAAGAATTACGTTTGCCGGGAATTGATACAGCATCAGGAATTTCTGTAATGGGTGGTGAATGTTATGTAATGCGTGTTATTGACAATAATGTATATATTGCCGCCGGCGAAAGTATTACTGATTTATCTGTTTGGAAATCTACCAGCAATGGTGATATTGGTTCATGGACAAGAACACGATTAATTGATTTTGAATTTGATAATTTCGATGGCAACGAAATTTCTGATATTACTGGTGATGGAGTTGCTGATACTTTACCGAATCATGATGGTGCAATTGCATTAGCTATTGATAATGATGGTATGATGCATGTTTGGACAGGTGTTACCAGAATTTTAGATGTGGAAGCAGGTGATAATGCATGGACCTATTTTCCGGGAACAACAGGAATGTGGTACTGGAATGAAACATTTGGTGCAGACAGCGTTCAATATTTAGATTTTACATTAGTTGATTGGGATGAAGATGGTGATCCGTTTTTAGGTATTGGAGCTAATTTACCAAATTATGGTTGCGGATTTACTTCACAACCAAGTGCAACAGTTGATCCTGAAACCGGAAATTTATATGTAGTATATACACACCCTGTTGAATTTACTGATTACTTCGGTGACCCTACCGTTGAAACTGCAGAATCATTCAGGGATTTATTTGGATTTTATTCAACCGACAATGGTGTGAGTTGGTCAACTCCAATTAATTTATCCTATACTGCTGATTTAAATTTTGAGAACGTTGTACCTACCGTATACTGGTCAACTACAAATGATAAAGTTCATGTAATGTGGATGCAAGATCAAGAACCGGGTAACTCATTAGAAACAGAAGCACCAGATCCAATTACAACTGAAAATGCCATGTTATATCGTGCTTTCGATTACAACAGATTTGAACCTTATGACCCAACCGCAGAATATGACTATACAGGCGCCACAAATGTTTTAAGCTTTACCAATTTAAGTGTTGATGCAGATGCATACAGTTGGAATTTTGGTGATGGAGGAAGTTCTGTAATTGCCGAACCTACACATATTTTTCCGGCTATAGGTACTTACTTGGTTTGTTTAAATGCAGAGAATAAATATGGTGAAGACCAAAATTGTAAAACAATTGAAATAACACAAGTAACCGGTATTGAAGAACCAACCTTAAATGAATTGATAACTGTTTACCCAACATTAAGTGCAGGTTCAATCACAATTAACGTTACTGATTTTGCTGATGATATTCAATTAAGTGTATTAAATATTAATGGCCAGCAAATTAAAAATGCAACCATAATCGGTGGAAAAACTACAATCGATTTATCCGATTTAGCTGCAGGTGAATATATGTTAAGATTTATTTCTCGTAGCTCAGTAGCAATAAAGCAAATCAGTTTAATAAAATAAACAGGTGCTTTATTCATTTTTGATGTGGAATCCCGCAGCAATGCGGGATCTTTTTTTGCCCAATATTTTCGCAACTATTGTTTGATAAAAACACCTGAACTACTTAAAACGCCTTGTGTATCAAACAAATTAATCATATACATTCCGGCATTTAATGAAGTGCAATCGATGTTGTTATTATTAGTTGTCCCCTCAAATATATTTCGTCCGCTGATATCTTTAATTAAATAATATTTAGCTCCACTAGTTAATATAACATGCAAAGTATTGATAACCGGATTGGGATACATTTGCAAGGCTGTAATTGATGTTTCTTCGATACCTACAACAGGCACTGCATTCCATTCCAACAGCGCAATACCACCAACATTAGAATAAAATGGAACCCCAAAAATTTCGTTATTAATTAATGCCAATGACACATATGGATATCGCACATCAATTGCCCATGTAGCTATACTGTCTAAAACATTTGCATAACTTCCCACCAAACGAGGATTCGTCCTTTCTGTAATATCGAAAATTAATAATTCCGAATCACCACCTGAAACAAATAATAAGCTATCTCCTACCGATTTAATTTCGTTGGTATGACCAGGGCGGTCTATCCAATTTGTAGAATCACAATCCCATGGATTAAACCACATTACATTTGAAATTGGGTTAGTATTTAAATCTACTACTTCCATACCACACATATCAACTGTGATATACGCATAGTGGTCAACAACAACAATATTATTATAAGCAGATTGTGCAATATCTTCGATATCGGTATTTACATATTTTTCAATTTCAACAGGAATTAATTTATTACTGATATCAATTACACGCAAACCACCTGCATCATTTGCCACTAATAATTTATCCTCTCCATAAAATGCTAAACCTCTAGCATTTGGCACCGAAAATAATCCTGGCACCTCAGGAAAATTAGGGTCGGGTAAAATTGAAGAAACATATTTAATATGTGTTTTATCTTTAACATCTAAAATAATAACACCTTCTTCCATGCCTCCTAAATAGGCATAATCGCCATCAGTAATTACAATTGCTGCCCCCTGATTAAATGCGATTGAATCCCATAAATCCTTAATTACCGGATGTGTTGGATCACCAATATCTAAAATGGTTAAACCGGCATTTTGAGCAAATCCATCAAAACCACCTGTTGCAACATATAAATAATTGCCGTGTTGAGATAAATTAGTTGGTTTAAATCCATTTAATGCAAATAAAGCAACTGTATCAATGGGCAATGGATTAGCTACATCAGTAATATCAAAAGTAACTACACCTAAGTCGCGACAGGCTGCATAAATATATGGTTCGCCCTGTTCGTGAAAGCAGGAAGTATATGCTGAATAGGGTAATAAATTTTCAAAATAATAATCAGCAATGTAGTTGAGTTCAACTGTATCGGTTTGTGCTTTTACGTGTTGTGTAGTAAAACACACTATAAAAAATGCAATGACGATGTGTTTCATGCCTACTAAACTACCAAATTTCATGCTAAAATGACATCCACCGTAAGGTTAGGTGCTCAATTGACCCACACCAAGGCTTGTCTTGCGTAAATGAAACGACCCCGGAATTTGCTTCCGGGGTCGTTACTTTATTTAAAAAATAAATTAAATCATTAATGAGGCAAGCACAAGACTTACAACACTCATGAGTTTTATTAAGATATTGATGGAAGGTCCTGAAGTATCTTTAAATGGATCTCCAACTGTATCACCAACAACAGCAGCTTTATGAGGTTCGCTGCCTTTGTAATAGGTTTTACCATTAATTTCAACGCCTTCTTCAAACATTTTTTTAGCATTGTCCCAAGCGCCACCGGCATTTGCCTGGAAAATCGCCATCAATACACCGCTCACGGTTACACCTGCTAATAAACCGCCTAACATTTCAGGTCCCATCAATACATTTTCACCTGTATTTAATCCTAAAACTTTAGGTGCAAAACCTACAATAACAGGAACTAAAACAGCCATTAATCCTGGTAATACCATTTCTTTTACAGCAGCTTTTGTAGAAATTTCAACGCATTTTGCATACTCTGCTTTTCCTTCTGCAGCATTAAAAGTATCCTGGTCTGCTTGTGACCATTCATTCATTTCTTTTTCGCCATTGCGTTTCATTACTTCCAATGCCGCTTTTAATGCAGGAATAGATGCAAATTGTCTGCGCACTTCTTCAATCATGGCCATGGCAGCTTTACCAACACTTTGCATAGCCATTGCCGAAAACAAAAATGGCAACATAGCACCAACAAATAAACCGGTGATTACGTGTGCTTGTGAAATATCTATTTTGGTTAATCCTGTTACTTGCATAAATGCACCAAATAATGCTAATGCAGTTAAGGCTGCTGAACCAATAGCAAATCCTTTTCCGATAGCAGCGGTAGTATTTCCAACAGCGTCTAACTTATCAGTGCGCTGACGAACTTCTTTAGGAAGATCTGCCATTTGTGCAATACCACCTGCATTATCCGATATAGGACCGTATGCATCCACAGCTAATTGAATACCTGTGTTTGCCAACATACCTACAGCGGCAATCGCAATACCATATAAACCACCACAAGCAAATGAAATCATGATAGAAGCACCTAAAATAAGCACAGGCCATGCGGTTGACATCATACCAACACTTAAGCCGGCAATGATATTGGTAGCAGCACCTGTTGAACTTTGACGCACAATTTTCATTACCGGTTTTTTACCTGTTCCGGTATAATATTCAGTGATAAATCCTATAGCAGTACCTGCAACCAAACCTACTATTGTGGCAATAAAAATGCCTAATGAAGTAATGGTACGTTCTTTACCGCCATATAATACATCTTCATAACTAAATGATGAGGGCAACATCCAGGTAATAATGAAATAAGATAAAATCACCATTACTACTGATGAGCCAATAGCACCACCGTTTAATGCTTTTTGAGGATTACCACCTTCTTTTACTCGAACAAAAAATGTTCCGATAATAGATGTAAGGATACCCACACCACCTAAAACGAGTGGTAATAAAACGGCAGACAAACCATTAAACCCGTCTTCGCTAAAACTTCCACCTTCAGCTATAGACCCAGCCATAAAAGCAGTTCCTAATACCATGGTACCAACAATGGCACCAACATAACTTTCAAATAAATCGGCACCCATACCGGCTACATCACCAACGTTGTCACCTACGTTATCGGCAATTGTTGCAGGATTTAATGGATGATCTTCCGGAATTCCGGCTTCAACTTTACCAACTAAATCGGCACCAACATCAGCAGCTTTGGTATAAATACCACCACCCACACGAGCGAATAATGCAATTGAAGAGGCACCAAAAGAAAAGCCTGTAACAACGTTAATTACTTTAACCGCTGCAGCCTGTCCTTCGAAACCATACATATTAGAATAAATCAATAATAATGTTCCAAGTCCCAAAATACCTAAACCAACAACACCCATTCCCATTACTGAACCACCGGTAAAAGCAATTTCCAATGCTTTTCCCAATCCGTGACGAGCGGCATTTGTTGTACGCACATTAGCTTTGGTAGCTACGCGCATACCAATAAATCCGGCTAGAGCCGAACAAAAAGCACCAACAATAAACGACAAACCAACTAATGCAGAAGAATTTTCTTCACTGGCACCGGATAATGCCAATAAAATGGCAACAATCACCACAAAAATGGCCAGAATCTTATATTCTGCGCGAAGAAAGGCCATGGCGCCATCGGAAATTGCTTTTGCAATACCTGCCATACGTTCATTGCCTACCTCTTGTTTGCCCACCCAGGCACTTTTTACATAGGTAAATATCAATGCCAAAACCCCCATTAAAGGGACGGCATAAAGAATCATGTTTACATCCATAATTTAACGATTTGTTTAAGTTAGTCTTTGAGGTCGCTAAAATAGGGCTTTGACCGCATATTATTCAACAATTGGATGTGAACAGTCGCGATTTTGAAATATAATTTCATTTATCTTTACCCTAATGAAACATACACTAACAGCCGCAATGTTAATGGTTTGCACCCTGTGTAAACTTAGCGCGCAAACGGGCTACAGCGATGCCGGTGCCCGGTCGAACAGCATGGGTAATGCCAGTGTAACTTTTCAAGATGTGTTTAGCGCTCAAAACAATCAGGCTGCTATGGCTTATTTAGAAGCTCCCGCTGCCGGTATCAGTACGCAGAATTATTTTTTGGTAGAAGGTGGTATCAGCAGCCATTACGGTGTTTTTGCTATGCCTGTTCAAAAAGCCGGCGTGTTCGGATTGAGTGCTAACTATACAGGTGATAATACATTCAATCAAACAAAAATAGGTTTAGGCTATGGTCGCAAACTTGCAGAAAATGTTGCTGTGGGATTGCAACTTGATTATGTTGGAACTAAAACAAGTGAAGTTGGTTCCGGAGCTGCATTTACATTTGATATTGGTGTGTTATATCAACCTAATAAAGTATTATCCATTGGTGCAAAAGTTTTTAATCCTGTAAGGGCAAAAAACAATTTAGATTTTGAAGAAGAATTACCTTCAATTATAAACGTTGGATTTGCTTATCAGCCCTCCGAAAAAATAATGGTATGTATTGAAGGCGAACAAAATTTACAGGATGATTTAAGAATTAAATCCGGAGTTGAATATCATATTATCGACCAGTTATATTTACGTGCAGGTTATTTATCCAATCCTTCCATGTTTACAACAGGCATTGGATTAAAAATAAAAACTTTGCAATTAGATTTAAGTAGCCAGTTTCATCAACAATTAGGTGTTACACCAGGACTTGGTATTCGATACGAATTTTAAATTATTATCCCTCATGCACAAAATTACTTCACAAAAAAATCGCTTCATTCAATTTTGGGTTTTTATAGCCATAATGGTTATTTGCAGCAATACTATTTTCGCTCAGGAAAATAAAGCTGAAGGAAGATTGTTGGAAGATGATATGATTGAAGGTGCTGCTGAAAAGGTGGACAACTCTGATATCTCGATTGACTCATATCAGGAAAATCTCACCTATTTATTGCAAAATCCAATAAACATTAATAAAGCCGGATATTTAGATTTACGTAATTCCGGATTATTTACAGAAGTTCAAATTCGCGACTTATTGGAGCATATTAAATCCTTCGGACCTTTGCTGAATATTTATGAATTACAAACAATTGCTTCCTTCTCCAACGAAGACATACGAATTATAAAACCGTTTATCCGGTTAGATGGGAGTTCGATAAATGCAGTGCCATTTCATAAAAAATTAACCGATGGCGATTATCAATATTTTTTTCGTGCGAGTCGTTATGTAGAAGAACAAGATGGATATATTCCTGATAGCACCGGTTCAACTACTTATGCAGGAAATAACCTGAGAATTTATTCGCGATTTAGGTATAATTATCAAAATAATTTGAGTTATGGGGTCACTATGGAAAAAGATGCAGGCGAAGCTGTATTCGGTCCAACTCAACCTTATGGTTTTGATTATTATTCCATGCACTTTTTCAAAAAAGGAACAGGAAATTTACGTGCCTTGGCTTTAGGTGATTATGAAATTCGGATTGGCCAGGGACTCACAATGTGGAGTGGATTTGGCATCGGTAAAAGTGTTTATCCCGTTGCCATTCGACGAGCAGGTCCGGTTTTAGATAGCTACTCGTCTACTAACGAAAACAGATTTATGCGTGGTGCCGGTGTAACTATGGGATTAAACAACTGGCAGATAACTGCATTTGCATCACATAAAGCACTTGATGCTAATATCGATTTAATTGATACCGTATCAGACGAAATATTACAGGTAAGCAGCATTGATGAAAGCGGCTTGCACAGAACGGATAATGAATTAGAGCGAAAAAATGCTATTAATGAGACTATAGGTGGTTTTGATGCTACTTTTTATAAAGGACAATTTAACGCTGGAATTGCTGCTGTTTATTACAATTTAAGTTCCGCATTATCACCTCCAACTGAACCATACCAATTATACGATTTTGCCGGAAATACATTATTAAATGCAAGCGTTCATTATAATTATTTATGGCGCAATTTATTATTGTTTGGAGAAACCGCAGTGAGTGATAATTTAAAAGTAGCTACTGTAAACGGGTTAATTTTACCGGTTGACCCAAAAGTAGATCTTGCTGTATTACATCGTTATTTTTCACCTGAATATCAATCTTTATATGCTGCCACTTTTTCGGAAGGCACACTACCCCAAAACGAACACGGCACTTATTTTGGCATTGAAGTGAAGCCAATTAAAGGTTGGAAAGTAAGTGGCTATCTTGATGTATACAAACATCCATGGTTAGAATTTAGAACTGATGCACCAACTTATGGCACCGATTTTTTAGGTCAAATATTTTGGCAACCATCACGTGCTTTTGAAACTTACATCCGCTACAAACATGAAATCAGCGACCGCAATTTGTCGAATGATTATTTGGAAGAAGAACCTAATTTGCATGTTATTACTTCATTGGCAAAATCTAATATTCGCTGGCATGCCGATTATGATGTAAATAAATCGCTCACATTAAAATCAAGAATAGAATTTACATTATACGAAGAAGCAGAAGGTGTTCCTGAAAGAGGTTATTTATTATTTCAGGATTTTAATTATCATCCACTCAGTAGCAAATTTAGTTTTGCAACACGTTTTGCGATTTTTAATACCGATACCTATAACTCGAGAATTTACGCCTACGAAACAGAAGTATTATATGCATATTCTATTGTAGGATTAAGCGGCAAAGGAACAAGAACGTATTTACTGGTTACTTATTCACCGACTAAATGGCTCGACATTTGGGCACGCGCAGCTACTACCTGGTATTCAGGTGAAGAAGAAGTTGGTTCGGGTGATAACACCTTTCCCGGTTTAACACGCAGTGATGTGAAATTACAATTCCGCTTTAAATGGTAATTAGATACCGGTGCCTTTTTTAAGCACCATGGTATTGGCAATTTTATCATGCAGGGCCTGACGTTTTCCATCAATAAAGGCCAACAAAAATCCCAACATAAAAATTGTTGCAGAAATTAATCTGCCGATATGACGTAAAAAAGCAGTTCCGAAAGAAATTTTGCCTCCGTCTTTACGGCGCACTCTTATTCCTGTCATCATTTTGCCAATTGTAGCACCTTTCATTCCTTCTAAAAGCACAAAATATAATAATGGCAATAAGAATAAACCTACTGCTGATTCCATTTTATACTTTTTAAGGAAATTTTCCAGATAGATTCCGCGGTTCGGATCCAAGGCAATAGGCTCAAAATATGCAAAAAACTGATATTTATCCATTAAACTCGGTTTACCTTCATCACCGGATGCCTGCAATTTTTCCGGGGTTTTACCCATACTTACAAATAAAAAGGCCGAAGTAACCATGCCAACTATAATCATGTCGATAATAAATGCTGTTACGCGTTTGGCCATAGGCGCTGTCTGGTAATTGTGTGTCATAAATTAAGTTTTAAACCAATAAATATGTTTTCATTTGCAAAGATAACAACAATTTGAAAAGCAAACTTTCAACAATGTTGAAACAAGGGTAACCGCACCTCTTACAATTTATACGGTAAAACCAACTAAAAATGGCATAGTGCTTTCAAATTCAGCAAGTTCCACCTAAGCAATAAGCGGTTGTTTATAGTAACCGGGAAAAGGTAATTCCAACCTTTGATTATCAATCATATACTAAATGTTGCATTTAGCGGCAATTAAAAAATTGCGAAAAGTTGAAGGTATAACAGGGCAAGATTTACGAAGCACAAAGGTTTTAGTTACTTTTGCATCCTGAAGAAAAAGATAGTAACGTAAGATGGAACATATCAGGAATTTTTGCATTATTGCACATATTGATCACGGAAAAAGTACGCTCGCAGACAGGCTTTTACAAATTACCAAGACTGTTTCTGAGCGGGACGAGCGCGCTCAGGTGCTCGACGACATGGATATTGAGCGTGAAAGGGGCATCACTATTAAGAGCCATGCCATTCAAATGGATTTTAATTATGAAGGCAAAAAATATGTGCTCAATCTGATTGATACTCCCGGCCACGTAGACTTTAGTTATGAAGTTTCACGCAGTATTGCCGCCTGTGAAGGCGCTTTATTGCTAGTAGATGCTACCCAGGGAATACAGGCACAAACTATATCTAACCTTTATTTAGCGATTGAACACAACCTCGAAATTATCCCAATTATCAACAAAATTGATATGGATGGGGCTATGATAGAAGAAGTAAAGGACCAGATTGTAGACTTAATTGGCTGTGGACGTGATACTATTTTGGAAGCCAGTGGAAAAACAGGTTTGGGGATTGAAGCCATTTTTGATGCCATTATCAAACGTATTCCATCTCCAAAAGGTGACCCTGAAGCACCATTACAGGCCCTTATTTTTGACTCTGTGTTTAACTCTTATCGTGGCGTTGTTGCCTACTACCGCATTTTTCAGGGAACAATGAAAAAAGGTGAGCGCGTAATGTTCGTGAATACCAAAAACACTTACGAAGCCAATGAAGTTGGTATTATGCGTTTGTTATATGAACCACGCCAGGAAGTGAAAGCCGGCGATGTTGGTTATGTAATTACAGGAATTAAAGAAGCCAAAGAAATTAAGGTTGGTGATACCATTACACATAAAGAAAATCCATGTATTGATATCGTTGAAGGATTTAAAGATGTAAAACCGATGGTATTTGCCGGTATTTATCCTATAGATAAC
>Ga0075158_10001722_pt1 | contig 16382 bp, 13 predicted proteins | sample JI91814BDNA_FD_70968 | JGI IMG/M metagenome (GOLD analysis project Ga0075158, IMG submission 70968) | Wastewater effluent complex algal communities from Wisconsin, to seasonally profile nutrient transformation and Carbon sequestration -... | ecosystem: Engineered > WWTP > Effluent > Algae... | reverse complement strand
TCCCGGGCCAGGGCGGCGAGCGGGATCTGGTCCTCGACGTGAAGCCTGAGGATCTGCCAGCGCCCGGCCGCGTCCATGACCTACACGGCGCTTCTCGACTGTCGTGGTTCGACCACTGGGGCACTTTGGCGGTTGAGCGCGCGGTAGATGGTGGCGCGGCTGACGCCCAGGACCGCACCGATCTTCGCCACCGTCATCTCATTCTGCTCATACATCCGACGGGCCGCCTTGACCTGGTCCGGCGACAGTGCGGGCGGTCGCCCGCCTTTGCGGCCACGGGCCCGGGCGGCGGCCAGTCCTGCGTTGGTGCGCTCACGGATCAGGTCACGTTCGAACTCGGCCAGCGCGGCGAAGACGTGGAACACCAGCCGCCCGCCCGAGGAGGTCGTGTCGATCGTCTCCTGCAAGGAGCGGAACCCCACGCCCTGCTCGGACAAGATCTGCAGCTGGTCGATAAGATGCCGGATCGAGCGACCCAACCGGTCCAGCCGCCACACCACCAGCGTGTCCCCCGGGCGCAACTGGTCCATCAGCTTCGTCAGCTCGGGACGGTGATCCAGGGAGCCAGAGATCGTGTCGACGAAGACCCGGTAACACCCCGCGGCAGTCAGCGCATCGACCTGCAGCGCAGCGTCCTGATCAGTCGTCGACACACGCGCATAACCCAGCAGATGCCCCACGGTACTGACTGTAGCGATACTCATCCAGCACTGGAAGTATCGAGCCATAGAATCCGGCACTGAGTTCCGCTACAAACGCCGTGGGTTGAGAGCCGCGAAGCGTCAAGCATCCTGGACAGGGCAACGCACCCTCGTCATCGCTGTAGCGGAATCGTTCGTTTACGGGACGACAGGCCGTCCCATATGACGCACCGTCACCGGACAACCCTTCTCGGGCGGTCTTGCGAACATTCGGGCGTGGGTTTCCGCCGATGACCTGCACCGCCTCCGCAACGGGTTCCTCCTACGGGACGGACAACTGGACCGACCGCAACCGCTGCGAGGGCGGACCACTGAGCGTTAGGGGGTCCCGTCCGGCTCCGATGCCCTCTCCAGGCTTCGGACCGCTGCCAGGCGGTGGAGCTCAGACCGTCGGATGAGGAGTGCGGCAACGGGCGCCCGCGATCGCGCTGGCGGCGTGATGATTGGTCGTCATTCGCGCCCTTTGGTTCCTTCGCGCACCATCCGACGATGTTCGCCGCGGCCGGCGGCGTGCCCGCGTTGCGGGCGGAGTCGTTCAGTCGCGAGCGATGTGAAGGGCGACCCAGAGCGCGCACCTTCGGCAGATGTAGGCCGGTTCGCTCCCGAGTGCGTGGAGCGACCTTCGTGGCCGCTGGCGGCCGCAGCACGAGCATCGTTGCTGGGTGTCATCGGCCATGTCGCGATGGTGCCACGGGCCGGTGACCTTCGCGGGTCACAGGTAGCGGCAGACGTCCTCGGGGGAGCATGTGGCCGGGTCGCCGGTGGTGGCGTGCTCGCGCAGGATGGCGATCGTGGTGCGTAGCTGCGCGAGCTCGGCGAGCTGCCGGTCGATGACCGCGAGGCGGGTGTCGAGCAGGTCGGTGACGTGCTGGCAGGGGGCCTGGCCCCGGTCTCGGATGGCCAGCACCTGGCCGATCTGGGCCAGGGTCAGCCCGGCGGCTTGGCCCCGGCGGATGAAGTGCAGCCGGTCGAGCACCTCGGGGCCGTAGTCCCGGTACCCCGCCGGGCTGCGGTCGGGGTCGGGGAGGAGTCCGACGTCCTCGTAGTACCGCAGGGTCTTAGCTGTCGTGCCCGACGCCTGAGCCACCTCACCGATCCGCATGCCACTCATTCTGCCTTGACCTTCCAGTGCACTGGAAGGTCGATCCTGGTCCTGAGGCGCGGCAACAAGGGAGGACTTATGACGGCAACGGACAAGGGCAGGTCGTATGACCTGGCAGTGATCGGGTCCGGTGGGGCGGCGTTCGCGGCCGCGATCCGCGCCACCACCCTGGGCAAGCGGGTGGTGATGATCGAGCGCGGCACCATCGGCGGTACCTGCGTGAACACCGGGTGTGTGCCCTCCAAAGCCCTGCTCGCGGCCGCCGAGGCCCGCCACGTCACACTCGACGCCGCCCGGTTCCCCGGTCTGCCACTCCCCGACGCCCCACCGGTCGACATGCCCGCCATGGTCGCCGGCAAGGACAAGCTCGTCGGATCGCTGCGCAGCGAGAAGTACGCGGCCCTGGCCGCCGAGTACGGGTGGGCCCTCCACCCCGGCGAGGCCACCTTCGTCGGCACACCGACTGAGCCGGCACTCCGCGTGACCGGCCCGGACGGCACGGCGGAAACCGTCCGGGCCGCGCACCACCTCATCGCTACCGGCTCCACGCCCTGGGCGCCGCCGGTCCCCGGCCTGCAGGAGGCCGGTTATCTGACCTCGACGACCGCGATGGAGCTGGACCACGTCCCGGAGTCGCTGCTGGTCATCGGCGGCGGCTACGTCGCCATGGAGCAGGCCCAGCTCTTCTCCCGCCTCGGTGCCCAGGTCACCATGCTCGTCCGCTCACGGCTGGCCTCCCACGAGGAACCCGAGGCCGCCACCGCCCTGGAAGAAATCCTCGCCGACGAAGGCATCGAGATCATCCGCGGCGCGGTGCCCACCGCGGTGCGCCGCGACCCGGCCACCGGCGAGGTCACGGTCACCGCCACCACCGCCGACGGCTCACACGAGCTCCGCGCGGCCGAGCTCCTCGTTGCCACCGGCCGCCGCCCGGTCACCGGCACGCTCGGCCTCGACACCATCGGCGTGCGCGCCGGCAAGCGCGGCGAGGTCATCATCGACAGCCACCTGCGCACCACGAACCCGCGGATCTGGGCCGCGGGTGACGTCACCGCCCACCCGCAGTTCGTGTACGTCGCCGCGGCCCACGGCGCCCTGGTCGCCGACAACGCCCTCACCGGAGCCGGCCGGGAGGTCGACTACCGCCACCTGCCCCGGGTCGTGTTCACCAGCCCCGCCCTGGCCTCCGTCGGAATGACCGACCAGCAGGCCCGCACTGCCGGGATCCGCTGCGACAGCCGCGTCCTGCCCCTGGCGCACGTCCCGCGCGCCATCGTCAACCGTGACACCCGCGGGCTCATCAAGATCGTCACCGACGCCGACACCGGCCGCATCATCGGCATCACCGCCCTCGCCCAGGACGCCGGTGACCTCGCCGCCGCCGGCGTCTACATCCTCGAGGCCGGCATGACCACCGACCAGGTCGCCAACCTCTGGAGCCCCTACCTGACCATGGCCGAAGGCCTCAAACTCACCGCCCAAACCTTCACCACCGACATCACCAAACTCTCCTGCTGCGCAGCATGAACCCGCACAGGGATCCCTATACCGGAGCGTCGAGCCTGGCGACCTCTCTCGTTCGCTTTGGCTCCGTCAGAGACCGAACGCTCCTCCGCTGACGAGGATGACGATGCCGAGGCCGATCAGGACGATGGGGAACAGGATGTGTTCCCAGCGCTCGAGGACTTCAGCGATCGGCGGCCGGGTGGCAACGAACTTGGCGACTACGACCAGGACCGCGACGAGCGCGAGGAAGACGAGGCAGTAGGCGACCACTGCGATGGGTTCCACGCTGAGGAAGACGGGGACATAGACGCCGATGTTGTCTCCGCCGTTGGCGAAGGTGACTCCTGCGACGGTCCACGCGCTGACCTTCGTGCCCGTGACCTTGGCGTCATCGTCGTCATCGTCTCCGCGCCAGGCTTGCCATGCAGCCCAGAGACCGAGGGCCAGGGGGATGAGCCCGAAGTACGGGATAGCTGCTGAGGGCAGGAATGCTCCGGCTCCGATAGTCACCAGCACAGCGGCACCGAGGATGCAGGCGAACCCCACGTACTGGCCGACCAAGATGCGGGTGGTCGTCCCGCGTTGGCCCGCGCCGCGGGCGAAGAACAAGGAGAGCACGATGATGTCGTCGATGTTGGTCGCGATGAACAGGCCGATTGCCTGCAGGACCGCAGCCAGGATCACGCGCCCGCCTCTGCTGCGTCGCATCCGTGCACCGAGCAGGCAGGATCGATGCACGGGGCGTTCTCGTCAACCGCGAGGGTGACGTCAACCAGGGCGGTCAGCGCCTGCGTCAGGTGGGGATCGGCGATCTCGTAGCGCGTCTTGCGGCCCTCGGGTTCGGCAGCAACGATGCCGCAGTCGCGCAGGCACGCCAGATGATTGGACACGTTGGAGCGTGTGAGGTCCAGATCGCGGGCCAGCTCTGCCGGGTAGGCCGGCCGGTCGAGCAGCGTCAGGATGATCCGGGACCTGGTCGGGTCGGCCAGCGCGCGGCCCAACCGGTTCATCACGTCCAGGCGAGAAGCAATGGTCAGCATGCGCTGAACTATACAGCGAGGACTGAAGTGGTTTTACGCAGCCCGGAGTCGCTAAGCGTGCGAACGAGGCTGTGTCAGTTGGGGATCGACCCACGGGACGATTCGCCCGATCATCAGGGAACTCACGAAGCGGCGACAGAACCCCGCCACATAACGGCCAAGGCCACAGTCGCAGGCGCACTTGCCTGCGTCGTTGCCATAGGGGGTTCCTCTACCGGGACGCTGCATTCCGCCGATCCCTGACGGTTGGAACGAGGTAGAAGGTCTTGGGGTCTATGTCGGTGAGTGCGAGCAATCCAGCTGGGGACGATTTCACCGTGCTGGGCGAAGTCTCTGATGGCGTACGGAGTCGGACCGCGAGGACGGGTTCCTCGTCGATTCTCTGCACGAGGGCGTAGCAGACGGCGAGCACGTGCCGCCTCTCGATGCGCCCGGTGTCACCGGCCGCGGCGATCTCCTCGATCCGTGGAGCGATGCGGACCCCGGCCGCGGTGAGGTCGGTCGCCAGGCGGTCGGGCAGGTCACCAGCGTGTAAGGAGCCGGTGCTCGTGAGTGCACGCTCCACGGTGCGCTGTTCGTCGCCGCTCCAGGCGGGGATGTCGAGTGCGAGGGTCTGACCGTGGCTGCGGTCGGTGATGGAGGCGGTGACCCGACGGCCGGTGATGGTTAGGTCGGTGATGGCGTGTCGGGCCAGCGCGCGGGCGCGGGGAAGGTCGCGGTCGGGTGCTCCGGTGATGAGGACGGGTTCGATCTGCTTGAGCCAGGCGCGCCCCCATGCGGTGGCGCCGAACTCACGGGTCACCGCGCTGCCTCAGGGCCGAGGCGCAGGATGCCGTAGAGCTCCTCGTCGCCCAGGGCGAGCAGGTCGGCCTCGCCTCCGGTGAGGGCGGCGTCGGCGAGCCCGCGTTTGCGCTCGTGCATGGTGGCGATGTGGTCCTCGATGGTGCCGGCGGTGCGCAGGGTGTAGATCGTGACCGGCTGGTTCTGCCCGATGCGGTGGGCACGGTCGGAGGCCTGGTCCTCGACAGCGGGATTCCACCAGCGGTCGTAATGGATCACCGAGGTCGCACGGGTCAGGTTGAGACCGAACCCGGCTGCGCGCAGCGAGACCACCAGGACGTTCGGCCCCTTGCCGCTCTGGAACTCATCGACAATGCGGTCGCGGTTGGCGGGGCGCAGGCCGCCGTGGAGGAACGGCACTGCCAGGCCGTGGCGGTCGGCCAGGTCGGCAGTAAGCAGCCGGCCCATGGCGGTGTACTGGGTGAAGACCAGGCAGCCGGCGCCCGTGTCGATGATCTCGTCGAGCATGTCGGCCAGGCGGTCGAACTTGCCCGAGCGTTCCGTGAGTGGCCCGTCCTGGCCGAGCACTTGAGCGGGATGGTTGCAGACCTGCTTGAGCCTGGTGAGCAGGGCCAGGACGGAGGTGCGGCGTGCCGACCCGGCGCCCAGACCGGTGTCGAAGGCCTCGGCCAGCGCGGCCTCGTAGAGGCGTCGCTGTTCGGAGGTGATGGCGCAGGCCACGTCGATGACGTGGCGGGCCGGCAGCTCGGGGGCTACCTCGGTCTTGGTGCGGCGCAGCACCAGGTCGCGGGTGTGGGCGGCGAGCCGGTGGGCAGCGGTGGGTGAGCCCCGGCGCTGGATCGGCACGATGTAGCGGTCGCGGAAGCGCCGTCGGGTGCCAAGCAAACCCGGACGAACCAGGTCGCCAAGCGCCCACAGGTCGCCCAGCTGGTTCTCCACCGGGGTTCCGGTGATCGCCAGCCGGTAGTGAGCGGAAATCGTCTTGGCGGTGCGGTAGGCCAGGGTGCGCGGGTTCTTGATCTGCTGGGCCTCGTCGAAGGCCACGACACCCCACAGGCGGCCGGTCAGCCGGTCGGGGTCACGGCGCAGCCGCGCATAGGTGGTGACGGTGACGGTACCAAGCGCAGCCTCGTCGTGATCGCCGACGGCGCGCAGGCCCGATGCGTGGCGGGCGATCTCGCGCGCCCAGTTCGCACTCACCGAGGTCGGGCAGATCACCAGGTGCGCCGCCTTCGGGTGGCAGAGCATCAACGCGATGGCCTGGAGCGTCTTGCCCAGCCCCATGTCATCGGCCAGCACCGCGCCGCCGTCACGGTCGAGGAGCCATTGGACGCCGGCGAGCTGATAACCCCGCAGCGTCGCCGTCAGGCCCGCCACCGCCAGCGAGTCCGTGAGGGTCAGCGCGGAGCGCAGCCGGTCTGTCGTGGCCTCGGCGGTGAGGACGTGCGCCCCGTCGGGAGTGAGCGCGCAGTGCCCAGCGACCGGCAGAGGCACCCGCGCGTCGGGTCGGCCGGCCAGCAGCGTCCAGGAGCGCAGGGAGCCGCCGTCCTGCGGGCTGGGTTAGCGGCCACCCAGCCAGGCCCATCCTTCGCGCAGGGCAACTTCCAACCCGCGAACCTCGCGGGCGATGACCTCCCCGTTCTCGGGGACGGCCAGCCGCATGGTCGCGATGGTGCCGGCGGGCGCGTCGAACAGCGGGTCCGGGGTGTGGGCTGACCACAGGAACCAGCTGGCGCGCTCGGGCACATAGGTCAGTTGCGTCCGCTCGGTCACGACGTCCGGTCCAGCAGGGACTGGGTGTCGTGCAGGCTGGCCTCGATGAACCGTGCGATCACCGCCCGCTCTGCCGCGGTGAACGACGCGAGGGTGGCCCGGGTCTGCGTATCGAGTCGTCCGTAGCGGGCCAGCATCTGCTCGCGTGCCTTGGGGACGGCTTCGATGAGAACTCGGCGCCGATCGGTGTCGTCGCGCACTCGTTGCACCAGGCCGGCCGCGGTGAGCCGGTCGATCATGTGGGTGATCGCACCGGTGGTCAGCCGTAGCCTGCGCGCCAGCTCACCGGCCGGCAACGGGCCGTCCACGATCACCTCGTGCAGGCACGACAGATCTGACGGGCCGATGCCTGCCTCCCGGGCGATCACCTCGTTGACCGCGTCCACCGCCGACAACCACGGCGGCAACAACCGAGCGATCCGCTCCACGACGTCGTCATCTTCCTCTGCCATCACTCCCAGTGTAACCCTCACTGACTCAGTATCTGAACTGTTCAGGTATCCTACCCGGGTGCGCTCTCGGAACCTCGGCCTCGTCGCGATCCTCCTAGCGGCCTTCGTGGACCTGTTGGGGGTGACGATCGTGACGGTCGCCCTGCCCTCGATCACCGACGACCTGGCGGCCAGCCCCGCGCAGAGTCAGGCGATGCTGTCGGGGTACACCCTGACGTTCGCGGTCGGATTGATCACCGGTGCTCGCTTGGGCAAGCGGCTCGGGTTGCGGCGCGCCTTTGTGATCGGAGTGGCCGGCTTCACCCTCGCCTCGCTGGCCTGCGCACTGGCGGGTGCGGCGTGGGTGCTCGTGCTCGCCCGGGTGGTGCAGGGGTTGTTCGCCGCGCTGATGGTGCCCCAGGTGCTGGCCTTCATTCAGCTCATGTACGACCCCAGTGAGCGGGCCAAGCCGATGGCGGCCTTCTCCGCTCTGCTGGGCATCGCCGCAGCGGCGGGGCCGATCCTCGGCGGGGTGCTGATCGCCCTCGACCTGTTCGGCACCGGCTGGCGCGGAGTGTTCCTGGTCAACGTTCCGATCGGTGTGGTGGTGGCCGGGCTGGCCCTGCGCGCCTTGCCGCCAGCTCGCGCGGATGGCCACGTCAGGCTCGATCCGGCCGGCTTGGCGCTCTCGGCGGCCTCGCTGTTCCTGATGATGTGGGGGCTGGCCGGGCTGGCCGACACTCAGACGCCGCTCGTCCAGGTCGCCGTCATCTCGCTCGGCCTGGTGCTGTTCCTGGTGTTCCTGGTCCAGCAGCGGGCCAGCGACCGCCGAGGAGGGCAGCCGCTGGTCCCGCTGGCCTTGCAACAGCGCAGTACCTTCCGGTCCGCCGTGGGGGTCCAGATCTTGTTCTTCATCCCCGTCATGGGCTTCTCCCTCGTCATCACCCACTACGTCCAGACCCACCTGGACTACACCGCCCTGCTCGCGGGGCTCGTCGTGCTGCCCTGGGCGCTGCTCACCGGGGTCGGCGCCGGGGTCGGGACCACGGTGCTGCTGCCGCGGATGGGCCGCCGGGTGATCCACATCGGGCTTCTCACCATGAGCCTTGGCATGGCCCTGGTCGTCGCGGTCGTGCTCCTCGCCCCGGCAGGGCCGGCGTTCTGGCACTTCCTGCCCGGCAGCGCCATCGGCGGCCTCGGGATGGGCCTGGTCGTCGGCCCGCTGACCGAGATCGCTCTCTCCCGGGTGTCGCGCGAGCACGCATCCGAAGCGTCCGGCGTGTTCAACAGCGTCGGTCAGCTCTCTGCCAGCTTCGGATTCGCCACCGTGGGCAGCACGTACTTCGCCATCGCGGCCGGCGCGGCCGGGCCCTCCGACGGCCTCTACAGCGACGCTCTGAGCGTCGCTTTAGGCGTCGGGATTGGTGCCGCTCTCCTCGCCGCCGCGGTCGCCGTCCGCCTGCCCCAGCGCCACATCAACTCAGCGAACCAACCCACGGACGTCGACGTTGACCGATGACCACGACGCCTGCTCCGGTTGACGATCGGCAAGCGGGTGACACCGTCGACAGGGTCGATTGTCATGCTGCCGCTGCGCCTCTCACGCGTCAGTTTGTCGGGCTCACGAGGCGTTCGACTTCAGACAGGGCTCTGGTGAGCGGAATGCGCTCCTGCTCGATCCGGCGGTGGCCAGAGTGCTCGGGGTGCAGCAGACGCAGGTACACCTCGAGCTCGTCGGCTCGGAGGTGGTCGACCACTCGCGGTGCGCCCGCCACGAGGTCACGTCCGTTCTGGTCGTGGTTCGTGCCGTACGGTTCGAACTCCTCATACGCTGCAACGTTCATCAAGATCGAATCGAGGTCTCGATCGAAGTCGATGCGGTAGCCGTTGAGGATCTCGTAGCCGTCGCGGTCCATGTCGCCCCAGTAGACGACCAGGGGCGCTTCTCTGATCCAAGGGAAGGACGCCACGGTGCGGCCTCCTCTGCCGACGCCCTCCACAATGAGGCCTCCGGCCAGCTCAGGGAAGTGGATGGCAGTGTCCTTGTTCTCGGAGATGACGACCACCTCGGGCTGGTAGGCCGGTGCGAACGTATCGCCCACTGTCGCCGAGTCGTGCAGCCTGCGGCCATCGGCTCGGTGATCCGGATCGAGGTAGGTGAAGTGGATTCGCGCAGGATGGTTCGCCAACAGGCCAAGGTCGTCCAGCCCAGTGAGCGCGAGCACGGCTGCACGATGCGCCTGCAGCCACTTGGCGTGAACGCCGGGAATCGGCACCTGCCGAGGCGTCAGGCCCCGTGCCAGCGATGGGTCAGCTCGATACCAATCGACGACTTTTAGCAACAGCGCGAAGTCGATGTCTGCGTAGCCGTCGACGAGCCGCAGGATTCTGCCGGCATCGGCCCGGTCAAGGGTACGGCTGCGGTCCAGCAGCACTGCGAGGCGCTCCCGCCCACGTGCCAACCGCTCCTGCCAACCCTTCCCGACGATGGTTGCGGCCTGGTCGACCGACGTGAGCAGCACGTGGGTAGGCACTACTTGCCGTGTACCGCCCTTGGCGATGCGCGACGTGTAGGTCAGCTCGACGCCATGGCCCCTAGCCCATTCCTGCCACGTGACGGTCAGCGCGTGGATGGCGGCGTAGTCGGCCCGCAGGTCAGCACTGGCCGCACGGCCTAGCGGGAAGGCGTGCGGGAACGCCGACGTGGCGCCTTCTGTAGCGCTGACGATCTCCGAGTGCCAATGGTTGACCAGCCGGCGCTCCATGTCCTTGGTGACCGCTGCAGGCGTCTTCACGACGAGCCCTGCTGCTGCGCATCGCTCAACTCGCGCACGAACGAGTAGCCCTTGGGACTCTTGGTCACGGTGAGCAGCAGATCCATGTACGGCTCCAGCGCGGTGACCTGCCCAAGAGGGGCGCCGATGATGAGTTGGAAGCCGAGGTTCTGCCAGGCCGTCACCGCACGCCCGGCGAACTCGCTGTCGGACTTGATGAAGCCCTCGTCCAGGAAGACTGGCGCGAACCGGGGCCTGCTGCGCGACTCGTCGCCCAGTTGGTAGCGCAGCGCAGCGCCGACGATGAAGGCCACGAGCTCCTGGGTCTCGCCGCCGGACTTGCCGCCGAGCGAGTCGTAGGTCGCGATCTCATGGCCGTGCTGGTCGACGCACACGGCGTTGATGACCACGTGCTGGCGGACGTCGAGGTAGCCGTCGCGCATCGACGTCGATTTCTTGGTGTGACCGGGCGGGATGCTGATCTTGGTCATGAACTCGCGCAGCCTCTTGAAGCGCGACTCGACCTCCGCGTCGGTCAGTTCGAGAGCAACCCCCGAGGACAGCTTGCGCAGGTCGCGCTTGAAGTTGGAGACGTCCTCGCTGATCATCCGGCGGTGTTTGATCTGGAGGTGACCCTTGCCGCCGAAGGGCAGCGTCGCCAGGATCGCGTTGATCGGCACGAGCCGGTCCTCGACGTCCTCCATCGCTGTGTCGAACGCCTCGTTGAGGGTGAGCAGGTCGTTGCTGGACCATTTGGCGAACTCCAGACGCCACTTGTTCCGCCGCTCGTGCAGTCCCCCGGTCTGGATCCGGTCGAGGATCTCGCGATAGCCGTCGGCCGAGGCGATGCTCGTGCCGAGGTTGTTCTCGGTCCAGCGCGCCTTGTACTGCTCGAACATCGACTCCATGGCGCGCACGGTGCGGTCGCGGCTCTGCCGAGCAGTTGCGCTCTCATCGCGCAGTCGCTTGCCCATGGCGCGCATGTTCGAATGGAAGGACCCCAGACTGGTGACGTCCCAGTTGGCGGCGAACATCTCGTCGAGATAGCTCTGCTGCTCATCGGTCACGTGAGCCGATTGGGCGTCGTCGATCGCATCGATGGCGTCCTGCACGGCGTCCTGCTCGGAGGCGAGGTCACCGTGCTGCTTTGTCAGCTCGGTCAGTCTGTCCTCGTCGAGGACCTTGGTTCGGTTGGCCTCCTTGTGCAGGAGGCTGACCTTTTCTTCCTCGGCCTGGAGTGCGTCGAGGATCGAGTTGGCCGCCCGCAGCTTCGCGATCTCGGCTTCGAGCTCCTCGATCCGGCGTGCGAGCCCGAGGTGATCGATGTCGGCCCACCTGGCGTTGGCGACGTAGGTGTGGGCCTCCTTCTGGGACTGCAGGCTGGCCGAACGAGCGCGGAGCTGCTCGATCCTGCCCCGCACGGCCCTGATCGCGGGTTCGAGGGCACCGAGCTCAGCTTCGATGTCCGTGAGGCGCCGTTCATTGGAAAAGCCGATGATGTTGCCGTCGTGGGACTCGCCGTGGGCGCCCTTGTCGCCGTCGCGCGTCTGCCCCGTAAGGGTGACCATCGGCTCGCGGTCGTTGAGCTGGCTGGCGTTCTCGACGCACCGGTGGTCGGTGCCGTGAGCGGTGACCCTGTCCTGGACCCAGGCAGAGAAGGGCGAGTCCTTGAAGGCGAGCTTGCCCGAGACATAGGCCTCGTCGCAGGGGAACTCCTCGTGGGCAGCCAGGTCTACGCCTTGGAAGCGGATACGTGGCGTGATCTTGATCGGATCGATGGCAGCCGAGAGCCGCTGGCGCGCATGCCGATCGACGAGCACCGTTCGTGCGATCCCGCCCAAGGTCGTCTCGACGGCCTTGCGCCAGCGCTCCTGATCGGGGCGCACGTCGATCAGCTCGGCGACGAAGGGGAGATCGATCATGGGGTCCAGCCCAGCGGCTTGGGCCATCTTGACCCGGGCCTCGTGTAGGCGCCGCGGAACCATGCCGGCGCGACCGGCCAAGGACGCCTTCTCCTCTAGCAGCTCTCGCTTCTTGGTGGTCAGTGGCGACAGGTCGTCATCGCGGATGGCGTCCTCTTGGTCGCGCAGGTCGTCCGCGCGCGCATCGAAGCCGGCGAGGAACTCGGCGGCATCTGCCTGGGCCTGACCGAACTCAGCAGAGTTCTCGGGGACGAGCAGGTTGATGGGCTCGGTGCTTGCCTGGAACTTCAGGTTGGCGGCGTACACGGCATCCTGGTGCCCCGCGAGGATATCGATCTCGCGCTTGCGGGCGTCTATGGCGTCGCCACCGTTGGCGCGCTTCTCCTGGGCGATCTGCTTGAGCCGTTCGGCGTGGCGCTGTTCGTCTTCCCTGGCCTGCTCGAAGCGAGTCTTGGTCGTTGCGTACTCGCTCCTGTTCGTCGCGACGGCCCCATCGAGCAGTTCGCGCTCGGTGTGCAGGCGCCACAGTTGGAAGGGAGTGGGGCCTTCACGGTTGACGCCGAATGCCTCGATGAGGGCAGCGGTCGACTCCGCCTGCGCGAGCTCGTGCTGCAGGTCCGGCAGTTGCTGCAGCGCCTTCACCTTGTCGGCCTCGTCGAGCATCTTCTTGTACGACGCGTCGAGGTTGGCGAAGTGCTCGATGGCGTTGTCGGCCTTCTCGAAGGTGATCGGCTGCTCCAGGACCATGGACTTGTAGAGGGTGTCGACCCGCTTGACCTCCATGCCTGCCTGGACCCTGGCCAGTAGGCGCATCGCCTTGCGGCCTCCGTCGCCCCCGCCGATGCCCAGACGCGTGTGGAGCGTGTCCTCAAACTCCCGGAACGTGTTGAAAGGGAGCAGGCCGATGCTGCGCAGCGCCCGCTTGTCGAATCGGGTCGCAGCCAGCGGTTCGAGCTGGGCGAGGTGGAGGTGGCCATCGAAGGTTGCGTAGGACGTGACGACGTCGCCGCCGGTCGTGGAGCCGGCCTTGACGAAGTAGATGCGCACCACGGTGAAGCGGCGCCCGTTCTCGTTGAGGAAGGTCGCAGCGAGGGCTCCCCAGATGTGCTCGCCGTTCCCTCCGCGCAGGACGTGGTCGCGCAACTCGTTCGAGCCGTCGACGCGGGCGCTGTCCATTTTCCCGCGCAGGTACGTGAGTAGGTTGCGCTGCTCGGCGGAGCGGGCCCGGCCGGCTGCGTCGTTCGAGGCGCCATTGAACGGTGTGTCCGAAGGCATCATCAGGGCGATGTAGGCATCGAGCACAGTGCTCTTGCCGGAACCCGAGGCGCCGGACATGAGCGTCGAGCCGTGGTGGACGCGCACCTGGTGGGCCCCGTGGAAGCCGCCCCAGTTCACCATCTGGATGGACTCGATGCGCCATTGGGCGTGATCGCTGGGTTTCGCCGCACTCGATGGAGCGACGATCGGCAGGGTCAGTTCGGCAGTCATAAGGCCTCCACGTCACCCGAGTCGAACAACGAGTCAGGCGAGGCAGCCTCGTCGTTGTCGTTGTCCACTCCGTCGTGGGCCGCCTCGCGGTCGCTGCTGCTGCGGTCCAGAAGCCAGGTCCACAGAGCCCGCAGCTTCTCGATGGGCAGCAGGACCTCGATGATCGGCGAGATCTGGAATCGGTCGGGATCACCGGTCCGCAGCAGTACCCCCGCAGCCAGCAGCGCATCGACGGCGTTGTTCGCGCGCTTGTGGTCCATGGCCCGGTTGGTCGCCGCGTCAGGTCTCTGGTCGGCCACCTCGTCCAGGATCGTCTGCCGGTCGACGAAGACCGTGTCGTCCCCCTCCTGCCGCTGGGCGAAGAATCGCCGGCGCAGGGAGACCATCATGATCGTCTCCTCCTTGTTGTGCGAGACGTTGCGTAGCAACGACGGCAGCGGCTGATCGTCGTGGGAGGAGGCAGCGCGCTTGAATGCGATCTGGTGCTCACGGTCGACGTGCAGATCCAGGAATAGGTCGTGCAGCCGGGAGGTGATGGTCCCCTCGTGGTCCATGAGCACGGCCCAGTGCTCGGGGTGGCGATCTGCGGAGATGTACCGGTGCTTCAAGAGCGCGTGCAGGCACAGCCGCTGCTGCGGGAACAGGGTCGAGGTGTCACCCTCGAACATTGCCAGCGACAGTCGCTCTTCCTCGTCCTCTGAGTTCGAGGCGAACACATCGTCATCGAGCTCTGCGTAGCGGTCGTCGGGCTCGACGTCATGATCGAATGACTGGTCTGTCATGAGGCAGGCTCCTGCTGTTGTGTGTCGCCTTGCAGTGATGTGGCGGGCATCAGGAACGAACGTGTGCTGCCGTCCGGGCGCACGGCATCGACCTGCTCGGGCTGGGAAGCATCGACCGCGGCATCGAGGCGAGCGAGCAGGTGCATCAGGCCGAGAACCTCGACGGGCCGGCGCAGCTCGTCGGGCTGGACGTTGAACAGTGCAGCCGCTGATTCGATGACACCGCTGTTTGCGAGAGCCTCGTCAACCAGCCGAGTCAGCTCCTCCAGCGAGGGACCGCCCTGCTTGCGGATGTACTCCAAGGACAATGCTTCGGGCTCGTCGTCGGAGGTATCGGCCAGCTTCTCGGGTGGTCGCTCGCTGTCAGGGTCGAAGACGCGCAGTTTGAGAGCGTCGATCTCCAGATGGGCTGGGATCAGCTCGACCTCGACGTGGTCACGCGGGCGCGCAGTCTGCATCCAGGTGCGCATCGAGGCGTCGATGCCCTTGAGCACCTCGTCCAGCTCGCGGTTGCGGACGTGGTCGTAGTTGAGGATGTGCTCGGTCAGCGTGGTGGTCAGCCGGCTCTGTTGGCCATTCACGTCCTCGATGCCCCGACGTATCACGGCTACGGTCCCGCGCAGTTGCTTGGTCTCGTCGGGCAGCATCATGCCGGCGATCGGGTGGGCGAGGATGGTCCCCAGGTCGGTGCGCAGGCTGCCGAGCCAGTCAGGATTGCGCAGCAGCTCCAGGGCTCCTTGGAAGGCTCGGCCCTCTGGCGTAGCGGTCAGCAACTGGCTCGACTGCTCCAGGTAGTCGTCGAGCACCTCGCCGATGGGACTGTCGTCCTGGCGGAAGCGCGAGGCGATGCTGCGGTGCATCTCGCGCATCGCCTCCTCGACGCGCCGGAAGTCCGACGGCAAGCCATCGAGCTCGCGCAGCACGTTGGCGAACTGCTCGATCAGCTCGGACTCGCTCGCGACCGCGAGTTCTCCTCCAGCCCTGAGCCGGTCGTGCTCCGCAGAGAGCCTGGCGATCTCCTCGGATAGCCGGCGCAGACGCTCCTCGCGGTCCGGGTGAGCTGCCAACGCGGCCTCGCTGACGACCCGGCGCATCGTCTCGATCCGGGAGAGCGAGAGGTTAAGTTGGGTCCGGGTAGCCCGGGTCACGTAGTCCATCGCCTGTTCGGCATCGCCGGTGGGACGGTACGTCTCCTGGCCCTGGCCGGGGTCGCGGTACAGCCATCGCTCGCGCACCCATTGCATGGCAAGCGCCTTTCCGGAACTGGACGGCACTTGGTGGCCTGATGCGCGCAGCTCGTCTAGCAAGGCGTCCACCCTCGTGTGGAAACGCTCAACGGGCATGGGCTCTGCATTGTCCGGAAACAGCGCTGCGAAGATCGGAAGCACGATGACCGCGCTCTTGCGGTCAAGGAGCTTGAGCGTAGGAGTGCCCAGAGCAGCCTCGATCCGAGCGAAGTCGCCCTCTATGCCGGTCGCCACGGTCAGTCGCCGAGAAACTGGACCGCGTGGCTCCGACTTGGAGCGAAACTAAGCCCGCTCACGACGGTGCAGTCGGTCGGAGTCACGAACACGCCTCTAATGATGGCTACCAGAGCTCCAGTAGGCAGGCGCTGAGGGGGTACCGAGTCCACCCCACGGCGAAGCGCACTGCGACCCCCACTTCCTGCGGGACCGAAGGGAAGGCGTGGGCGTAGCGAGCTGCTCACGCTCTGGCCCTCGTGAACCCGGATGCGCATTGCGACTTCGCTGGGAGAACCAGGGACCACGCCGGTCGATCGATTGACCTTGACCAAAAAGCTCGTGCAAGGCGACGTATCGTGCCGCGGCCGTTGCGTGGACCAGCCAAGAAGGGGGGCGCAACAGTCGTTCCAGGTCATGGTCACCGCTCCGAGGAATCCTCGCCTGGGTCATCGTCCGGCGGCGACGCATTGCGCTCGGCTCCCCGGGTTTGCCTGGTAGGCGAGCCCGTCCATTGCCCGAAAGAGGCCGGGAAGGTCGCGAACTAGGGCCCGGGGGTCCTCGGCAATGCCGAACCGGGTCAGCCATCTGCGGGTCTCAGC
>Ga0075158_10001719_pt1 | contig 16399 bp, 16 predicted proteins | sample JI91814BDNA_FD_70968 | JGI IMG/M metagenome (GOLD analysis project Ga0075158, IMG submission 70968) | Wastewater effluent complex algal communities from Wisconsin, to seasonally profile nutrient transformation and Carbon sequestration -... | ecosystem: Engineered > WWTP > Effluent > Algae... | reverse complement strand
AGCATTATTTTTGCCGCCCAATGCCGGGGTAGCTCAGCTGGTTAGAGCATCGGATTCATAACCCGAAGGTCGGCAGTTCAAGTCTGCTCTCCGGTACAGAAAGGGACTTTTCATCATTTGGATGATTAGTCCCTTCTTTATTTTCCACATAAGTGGTGGATAAACAATTAGATAGGATGACGAAGGAGTTTACTTTTTTGGTTAGATAACTGTGATTTTCCTTGTCATAATAGACCCCATCGGGAAATAGGGTGTTTTGGAGTTTTTGTTTCTCCCTCAGACCGATAGAACCCCATATTTTACTGATGTTTACAAGACTTCTAAGAGATTTTTCAATGAAAGATTCTTGGTTAGATAATGTAGTACCGAGGTTGTTTAAACTTTTCTTTATTTCCAATAATTCTGATTCAAGTACCACTTTTGTTTTTTGATGGACATCAAGAGAAATTTCATCCAAACCTAATCTTACATCCAATCGATCAATTTTATCTTGAATAACTTTTATTCGTTTTTGGAAATCCTGTTCTTTGGTAAATTCAACCTCATTATAATGTTGATAGATTTTCCTGAGTTGAATCTCCACCAGTGGTATCAGGGTCGGATTTATTTCATAGGTTGATAAAAAATCTTTAAACAAGTCATTTACTCCTTTCCTTCTTGATTTGGGTGTAGTCATTCCATTAATGTTCATTGATAAACAATAGTTACAACGGTAGTATGGTAATTTTTTCTTTTTGTTCATATATCCAACCATCCGGTTTTCACACTTACCACATTTAATAAACCCGGTTAGAGGTTTGTAGTCAACTTGTTTATTATGTTTGTAACCACTTGTATTTTTATTCAAGATATCCTGTAGTCTCCAAAAATCTTCAACGGAAATCATTTTTTCCCATTTCCCTTCAACCGCTTTCTTCCCGTCCAATAACGAATTAGTAGAAATACCACAGTAGAAAGGATTTCTCCAAACCTTACTTATCTTTTGTTTAGTGATTATTAATCCTCGTTTTCTAAGTTCCTGAAGGATTTGTGAGTCAGAATAATTCCCACTTAGTTTCCATTGGAATCCTTCCCTTAACAACATCCCATCACCGTTGATTGTTATACGTTGTTCACTTGAAAAAAATTTTGGATTTTTAACTCTGGGTCCATAATGGTCATACCCAACAGTTGTAGTACCAAACTTGTATCCCTTTGATAAAAAACCTTTCATCCCCGGAACAACTGTCTCTTGTCTTACCAAATTTTCCTTCCTACTATCCAACAGTTTTTCAGTAATTTGAATAAATCCACGTTGAGTCGTTGTGTCTAACCCCGAGCTGGATTCAATCAGGTGGACATTGTATTTGTAAACTAACTCATGAAGGATTCCAATTGAAGACGCTCCACTTCTTGAAAACCTATTCACCATGAACACTACTACGGCGTATGGTTTTATCTTTGACCGTTTGATGTAATCGAGTAATTTGTTAAATTCTTCCCTTGTATAATCCCCTTTTGCACTCTCATAAGTCCCACCGAATGAATCAATAATATTATATCCCTTATCCTGACAGAACATAGAATTTTTCTTCCTTTGAGTATTCAAACTGTCATTATTCTCAGATTGTTTTTTGGAGGATACACGAGTATAACTCAAAACATCCCGTGAATTATTCGACATGGATATCTTTTGTTTGATAAATCCGTCAAAATTTGACAGGTCATTCTTCTTTCCCATAGTGATAGTATAATATTTCAAATAATATTAATAGGTCATTTTTAATTCCTTCAATCTCATCCTCATTTATGTCGTGAAATTGGGATCGTATGTCTTCATTGGAAAGTTTATAACCATTGATCGGTAACGGGTCTCCTTCACCTGAATTAATAAGGACTGATTTATTGAAACCAGTACTTGAATTGTCCATTGTTGTCTCATATTAGAATCTGTTTATCGGGTTCAACATTGAACCTTCTGACGGGTTTGATATTATCTAACCACATTCAAATAATAGAAAAAATAAACGGTAAAAAAAAATCTAATCAAAAAAAATCAGTTTTGGACTGAGGACCAAGGGGTTTGAAAATATTTTCACTCAAATCTCCACTCAACTATTCACTTTTTAATTTTTCCGACGTATTTATTGATAGAAGACAGTAATTGACTTGATACCAAAGGTGTATTAACTACCTGTCATCAATAATTAATTAATACATAATAATCAAATGAACAAAGTAGGGAGACCTGTTAAATACACAGATAACATTATAAGAATAGAAACAAGAAGAAAACAGAACAGAGACAATCAACGTAGATGTAGAATAAAAAAGAAACTATTAGAACTGAACATAATTTCAAAATCCAAGAAACAAATTGACAAGGAGTATCAAACTTCACTCTTAAACTTTCAGAAACAGTTTGACTTTGACTACTATTTTACTGGAACAGTTGACTTGAACAAAATTGAAAAAAAGAATTTAAAAAAACACAATGAACAGGTACAAAAACTTAATCAGGAATATGAAATGGAATTGGGATTCAAAACAGAGAAATGGATAGGAATAAATTCTTTGAGAAGATATACTGAAAGGTATTTACAACATCTGTATAAAAGAGACTTATTTAAAGATTGTTTCGTAGTCTTTGAAACAGGAAAAAATGGAAAATATCACACCCATATCCTGTTTAAGTCAAACTCTGGTAAAATCAATTTTGATCTTTCATCCAAGAACAGTTGGTTAATTGGTGGGTCTGAAATTGTCTCTATTCCTTCAAAAAAAGACAAAGAGAATATATTAGATTATTGTACGAAAGAAATGAAACCTTCATCATCAAAAACAAGTGACATGAATAAAGTCGATAACTGGTTTATTTGGGGTGACTTTACTGAAACCCAAACCAGACCTAAGACACATTTAAGTCAACCGAATTTTCATACACATTCTGTACTAACAGATTAATAGTATCAGTAGATATTCTATCTAAAAATGATTTTGATTTATAGATCAGTCTATCATCAGTAATGTATTTGTAATAGTAATTGATTTTCTCAGTAGTGATTATATAATTAGGTACTTTATCGTGAACTTTTATTTTCGAACTTTCTTTCAAATATGATTTCATAGAACTAATAGTTGGATCAATAATAATTTCCTCATCATTAGTTTCCAAGACACACCATGTATGATAATTCCCCACTAATAATCCTTGTCTTTCATAGTTGTCTGGTCCATAGATAAGAAACTTATCATTTTTGTTTTTTAAAAAAAGTACTCCCGTAGTCTCTTTGGTTGTGAACCCTCTTTTTGACAATCCTTGTGACAAACAATGTCCAGTTAAATAACATATTCCCGAGTTGGTGGAATTTCCTTGAAGTAGAAGTAGGTCATTTAATGTACTTTCATACTGACGACAAACAACTTCCAATCCTGATTTAAGGTTGGTATCCATACTACTATATTTCACAACGAATTAAGGGATTTTTCGTTAATTTTCCAGACTAAACCGAAACTATAGAATGTCTGAAAAATACTCTGAAATTTCCTCGTTTATATGGACTGTGTGTGATGACCTTTTGAGGGGTCTTTTCAAAGGTCATGAATATGGTGATGTAATTCTCCCTTTTGTTGTTTTACGGAGGTTAGATTGTGTTTTAGAACCCTCAAAGGACAAGGTGATTGACCTCTATGGAAAATATTCTAAAAAGGTAGATGATCCGACCCCGATATTAACCAATGAAATAGGTTTATCCTTCTACAATTACTCTAAGTACGATTTAACAAGGTTACGACAAGACCACCTGAATATATCTCTGAATTTTAAAAACTACCTGAATGGGTTTAGTCCAAATGTGAGAGAGATAGTAGAAAATTTTCAGTTAGAAAAACCAATTGAAAAATTAAATAAGAACGGAAAACTATTTCAGATAGTGGAGACTTTCTCTTCTATTGATTTACATCCTAACGTAGTTGACAATCATACAATGGGATTAATCTTTGAAGAACTATTAAGAAGGTTCTCGGAGATGTCAAATGAAACAAGTGGTGAACACTATACTCCCAGAGATATTTTAAAACTTTTGGTAGAACTTGTTTTCACAGAAGGGAAAGATGATTTAACAGGGGAAGGAAAGGTGAGATCAATTTATGATTGTTGTTGTGGTACTGGTGGTATTCTAACCACAGGAAAGAACTTGATATTAGAAAAGATTAACCCAAATATTGAAATCAATTTATACGGTCAAGAGTTAAATCCACAGACCTATTCTATCTGTAAATCAGACTTATTGATTTCAGGAGAAAATCCAAACAATATCAAGTTAGGGTCTACATTGTCAGATGACCAGTTTCAAGGTGTAAAGTTTGATTATCTTTTAAGTAATCCTCCATATGGGGTATCGTGGAAGGGGGAACAAGACTTTATTGAAAATGAAAGTCAAAATCCGAATGGGAGATTTTTTGTAGGTACTCCAAGAAGTAGTGATGGGTCTTTATTGTTCCTTCAAAATATGATTTCAAAGATGGAACCCAAAGGTTCAAGAATTGGAATAATTTTTAACGGTTCTCCTTTGTTTACGGGTGATAGTGGTAGTGGAGAAAGTAATATCAGGAAATGGATTATAGAGAACGATTGGTTAGAATGTGTGGTTCAGTTACCCGACCAATTGTTCTTTAATACCGGAATCACAACTTATATATGGATAGTAACCAATAAGAAGAAAAAAGACAGAAAGGGTGAAGTTCAACTAATTGATGGTTCCTCATTTCATAAGACCATGAAAAAATCATTAGGTAATAAACGTAAGTATATTACTGATGATATGATAGATGAACTTACCAAATTGTATACCAAGTTTGAGAAAACGGAATATTCAAAAATATTCAACAATGAATATTTTGGATATACGAAAGTGATTATTGAACAACCATTGGTTAAAGATGGTAAAGTCGAAAAGGACAAACAAGGAAACGTTAAACCCGATAGTTCTTTAAGAGATACTGAACGTATTCCATTGGGTGTAGATATTGATGAATACTTTGAAAAGGAAGTGAAACCTCATTTACCGAATTCATGGATGGATAGAAATAAGGATACCATAGGGTATGAGATCAATTTTACTAAATATTTCTACCAATATAAACCACTTCGTTCTTTAGAAGAAATAACAAAAGAGTTGTTGGAATTAGAAAAAGAAAGTGACGGGTTGATGAATAAGCTTATTAGTTAGTCTATGAGTTGGATATATACACCTAAAACATCGAAACAAATTGAAAATTGGTATAAGGATAAAATAAAGAAGGAGAGTAGTGGATTTATAGATTTTGAAGACTTTAAAGAATGGTATAGTAATAATGTCCAAGACAAGACTTGTTATTACTGTGGGTTAACAGAAAGGGAAAGTCAAAAAATTATATATGACGGGTTATTAAAGTCAAACCGATTTCCATTAATGGGTGTGTTTTCACAAGGTGTTAATCGGGGATACTGGTTGGAAGTAGATAAAAAAAACCCGAAAGGTTTGTATTCAAGGGATAACTGTGTACCAACCTGTTATTTCTGTAATAATGACAAGAGTGACGTTTTTAATGAAGATCAATACAAGGAATTTGTAACAGATAGGATTGGATTTATGAGAAAACTATTAAATGGAAATCAATAAAATATAAAATTAGATTGATGAAACTATATTCCATCATAGGAAATAAACTAAAGAATGTCTCCTCCAACGATTTTAAGTTGGAAAGGGATATTCAGAATTTAATTGAGACAAACTTAGAAGAGTTATTCAATCTACAATTCGTAAAATCTGAATTGAAAGTCAAAAACTTTCGAATTGATACATTAGGGTATGATAAAGAAAACAAATCCTTTGTGGTTATTGAATATAAAAAAGATAGAAATTTCTCTGTTATAGACCAAGGGTATACCTATATGTCCCTGATGTTGAATAATCAATCGGATTTTATTCTTGAATACAATGAGAATTGTAACGGAACTATTAAACGAAGTGATGTGGATTGGACACAATCCAAGGTGATTTTCATTTCCCCCCATTTCACAGACTATCAAAAACACTCAATCAACTTTAAAGATGTACCCTTTGAGTTATGGGAGATTAAGAGATATGAAAACAACCTGTTGGGACTGATTCTTCATAAAACGACCTCTGATGAAAGTATATCATCAATCTCTGATAGTGAAAGTAGTGTTGTAAGTGAAGTGTCGAAAGAAATACAAGTCTATAATGAAGACTACCATTTATCCCAAACCAAAGTTCAAGAATCCACAAAAGAGACTTATAGTAGTTTAAAGGAAAGGGTAATGAATCTTGGTTCAGATATTTCACTCGTCCCTCGGAAAACCTATATCTCCTTTAAACGTAAAACTAATTTTTTAGACATTCATTTTTTGAAAGATGGTTTATGGTGTTGGATAAACTTAAAAAAAGGTGAATTAGATGATCCTAAGAATTTTTCAAGAGATGTTAGTGAAATTGGACACTACGGAAATGGTGACTATGAGTTATTCATTAAGGAAGATAGTGATTTGGACTACGTTATGTTTTTAATCAATCAATCTTATAAGAAACAAAATTGATGAAAAAATACCAATCATATAAATCATCGGGTATTGAATGGATTGGTGAGATACCTGAACATTGGGGTATTTCAAAGGTAAAGTACACAACTGAAATATTTGGAAGAATTGGTTATAGGGGGTATACGATTGAAGATATTGTAAATGAAGATGAAGGTGTAATTACTATAAGTCCAAGTAACATTAAGAACGATAAATTTACAATTGAAGGAACAAACACATATTTGTCTTTTGAGAAATATCATCAATCCCCGGAGATTATGATTTTTACTAATGATATTATTTTGGTTAAGACAGGTTCTACTATTGGTAAAACATCCATCATTCCTGAATACGTTCCTAAAATGACTATAAATCCACAGTTGGTGGTTTTGAAGAATATTAAAATGAATAATAGATATTTCTATTATCAAACAGTTTGTGATTACTTTAAACTTTCATTTTTAGTAGAACAGACAGGAAGTTCAACCCCAACAATTTCACAAGAGAAAATAAATGAATTTCCAATATTAAAACCTACATCAACAGAACAAATCCAAATTGTAAGGTTTTTAGATGAAAAGACTGAACTGATCGATAAGTTAATATCCACAAAAGAACGAAAAATTGACCTGTTAAAACAACAACGAATATCACTAATAAATGAAATTGTTACCAAAGGTCTTGACCCGAAAGTAAAAATGAAAAATAGTGGTGTGGAATGGATTGGTGAAATCCCTGAACATTGGGAAATGAAGAGGGTTTCAAATTTTGGAATATTTTTCAAAGGAAATGGTATAAAAAAAGATGAGGTAAAAGATGAGGGTCTTCCCTGTATTAGATATGGAGAAATCTATACCAAATACGATAGAGTGGTATATCAACCTCTTTCATTTATTGACGAGGAAACTTCAAAAAATAGTGTATCAATTAAGAAGGGGGATATTCTTTTTACAGGTTCTGGAGAAACCATAGAGGATATTGGTAAATCAATTCTTTATTATGGAGAAAATGACATTTTCGTAGGTGGTGATATTATTGTACTTAGATTAAACGGAGATTTAAACCCTTTGTTCATTTCTTATTTAATGAATACAAGTTTTGTTCAGTATCAAAAATCTCTTTCAGGAAGAGGTGAGATAATTGTACATATCTATTCAAAAAATATTAAAGAAATCAAAACACCTTTACCCCCACCTAATGAACAACTACAGATTATTGAATATTTGGACACCCGAATCAAAGAAATAGATGATTTGGTGTCAATGGAAGAAAGGAAAATTATTTTATTAAAAGAATACCGACAATCATTGATCTCGGAAGTCATTACCGGAAAAATAGATGTAAGAACCAATCTTAATTAAACGTATGGGATATTCAGAAAAGAACTTGGAAGATCATATTGAACAATCACTTGTTGGACAATATGGTTATCAATCAAGGTTGTATTCAGAATATGACAGAAACTCTTGTTCCATCCATGAAGATTTAATAGGTTTCATTAAGGATACACAAGAAAAGGAATACAACAAATTAAAAGATCAGTATGGTACGGACGTTCACACCAAATTAATTAACCGTATTAACAACGAAATATCTTCAAGAGGTCTAATAGATGTATTGAGAAAAGGGGTAAAAGATAGAGGATGTAATTTCCGGTTGATATTTTTTCAACCCAAAACAAATCTTAATCCTGAACATAAAGAGTTGTATCAAAAGAACAGGTTTGTAGTAGTTCGTCAATTACACTATTCAACTAAGAATGAAAATTCTATTGATATGGTTTTATTCATAAATGGATTACCATTTATGACAATGGAATTAAAGAACCAACTAACCAATCAAACAATTCTTGATAGTGAAAGACAATACAGGTACGACAGAGACCCCAAAGAACCATTACTTCAATTTAAGAGATGTATAGTTCACTTCTGTACAGATAATGACAAGGTTTCAATGACCACCCGTTTGTCAGGTGATAAAACAAGGTTTCTACCTTTCAACAAAGGAATTGATAACCCTGACACGGATGGGTTAAGAACAAATTATCTGTGGAAGGATATTTTAACTCCCGATTCAGTTTTGGATATATTAGAGAATTTTGTTCATGTCTCAATTGAAAAAGAGAAAGAATGGAATGAAAAAGAACAAAGGGTAATCGAAAAGAAATCGGAGGTCTTAGTATTTCCCCGTTATCATCAATTAAATGTTATCAGAGGTATTCGGAGGACACTAACTGAAGAAGGGGTTGGGAAAAATTATCTTATTCAACATACAACTGGGAGTGGTAAGTCCTATAGTATTGGTTGGTTGTCTCATCTTCTTACATCACTTTACAAATCCCCGAACGACACCAAACGAATATTTGATACTATAATCGTTATCACAGATAGAAAAGTTCTTGATAAACAATTACAAGATACTATAACCCAATTGGAACAAACGAAGGGTGTTGTAAATCCGGTGGATGTTAATAGTTCCCAGTTAAAAGGGTATCTGGAAAAAGGAAAGGATATTATTATCACTACGATTCAAAAATTCCCAAGAATTTCTGAAACCATTAATGAACTTCCCGGTCGGTCATTCGGAATAATAGTGGATGAAGTCCATTCCAGTCAATCAGGGGAAAGTTCTAAACATTTAAAAAAATCTTTATCAATTGAAGAGGACAATGAAGAGGAAGAAAATGATGAAGATTACTCCGATATTGATTTAAAGATTTTGGAGGAAATTAGAAGTAGAGGTAAAAAGAATAATATCAGTTTCTTTGGTTTTACAGGTACACCAAAAAATAAAACCCTTGAAATTTTTGGGAGAAAGAATTCTGAAGGAAAGTTTGTTCCTTTTGATGTGTATTCAATGAAACAATCTATTACTGAAGGGTTCACATTGGATGTCTTACAGAATTATACCACTTACTCCCGTTGGTTCAAATTAAATAAGGAGGAAGGGAAAGAAGATACAGAATTACCAAAGAATATGGTAATGGAAGAATTGGTGAAATATGTGGATGGTCATAATATCACTATCAAACGTAAGGTCAAAATAATTTTAGATCATTTTATAAAACATACTTCAAAAAAGATACAGGGTAAAGGTCGTGGGATGGTTGTAGTACGGTCAAGGAAACATTGTGTACAGTACTATCATGAAATGAAAAAACAAATGACAGATATGGGATTACCATATTCTTGTTTAGTTGGGTTTAGTGGAGTAGTAAGAATGGATGGTCAGGAATATACAGAAGATAGTCTTAATAAATTTCCACCAAAAGTATCTATTCCTGAAGGAGTGAAAGACCCCCGTTATAGAGTACTGATTGTTTCCAATAAGTTTCAAACAGGATATGATGAACCATTGTTACAAAGTATGTATGTTGACAAAACTATGGGTGGTCTTCAATGTGTTCAGACCTTATCCCGACTTAACAGGAAAATCACAGGTAAGACTGACACTTTTGTTTTGGACTTCGTAAATGAACCCAAAGAGATTTACAAGTCATTCAAGGATTACTATGAAAATACCATGTTGGAGGAAGAGACCGACCCCAACCGTCTTTACACCCTTCAAAACGATATTGAGGGGGTGAATTTGTTCACCAAATACGAGGTAGACGAATTCAGTAAGGTATTCTATGACCCCAGTACCCCACAGGAACGATTACAACCCATTTTAAACCGTGTGGTGGATAAATGGAAGGAAATACAGGATGAAGACCAAAGGGAGTTATTTCGGTCTAATATTCAATCCTACGTCCGTTTATACGGATACATTACCCAAATAATGACCTTTACCGACTTGGAGTTGGAAAAATTGTTTGTTTTCGTAAAATATTTGAACAAGAAATTACCAAAACGGACTCGACCGGATATAGGTGATATTATCAACTCTGTGGATTTAGACAGTTTCAGAATTCAACAGACTTTTTCAGGAAGAATCAACTTAGAGGATGGTGAAAAAGGAGGAATATTGAAAGGGATTGATGTTGGTACGTCAAAAGGAACTGAAGAACAGGAAATGGATTTACTTTCTAAAATCATTAACCAAATCAATGTCGTTTATGGAAAGGATATATCCGATCAAGACAAGATTGATTTAGAGACAATGAAGACCAAAGTGTATCAAGATGAAGGATTACAAAAAGTAATGACAGGGGACAATTCTGAAACTAATAAGAAACAAAAGTTTGATGATGTGTTTGACAAAACAATAATGTCCTTCTTTAATGAACGGTTTGATTTCTTTAAGAAAGTAGATGACCCAAAAACGAAAGGATTTATTAGTCAAGTTTTCTACGAAGGATTAAAACATGTATATTCTCAAAACAAATAAAAATAATCTTCAAGTAACTATCTAAACAGGTTTACAAATGAAGACCGTCATCCCAAAAGAATTTCTTAATGTCCTTACGGATATACCTAAACAAAGAAACTTTGAGTTGATTAAATCAATTATTGAAAAAACGTGGGGATATGAGATTGTAACTTTACCAGATAGAATGACGCAGCGGTTTTATTATGGGTTATTTACATTAGAATATTGGGAACCGATGTCCGTTGGATTTAAAGAAGACGAATATACGATCGATGTTTCTAACATTGAATCTATTGGTGGAATTCTCACCTTCGATAAGGTACACAATCGATTCGTAATTTTCCAAATTGTTGACAAGTTCACAGCTTTTGACGGTGTCGAGCAGATGATACAAAGTGTTTTGACTAAAGATGGAAATGTTGGAAGTTGGGTAATAGATGATGATATTATCACCCGTTTTTCATCATATGGGATAAATTTTGAGTTAACTAAGTCGATTGTCCTTTCATTTGAAATACCCACATTTGAATTACGTTCATATTTAAGCATTTTCCATCCGTCCGATGGATTTGGAAGAGGTTACGAACTTTGGAAAATTGATTCTTTGAATGAAATATGTTATCTCGAAAAGGTACAAAATGACTTTAATGAGGATATTGACTATTCAGGAAACAAAGAAGGAGAATTCTTCTATCGATATTCCTTAGCTCCAGAATTAGTCGACCGTTATAATTGGTTTAAGGAGTACTTACGATTCAAGTTTAATTGTAAGTTGGAATTACGATCAGAAATAGACACGGATAAATTGTATACATTTATTGAGAATGTTTTTAACATAGAGGATATTGATTCAATTTATAAAGGAGAACTAGATGTTTCAGAAAGTTACCTTCAATCTTTTTTAGAGAATATCATTGACGATTACAGAAAATTAGGGTTACAACACTTAGGGAATTTGACTGTTCCAGACTCCTTTGAATATAGATTCATGAGGATTGATGTTATCACTCAAGGATTAGACTTCAATATAACTTTTGTAATTGAATTTAATTTGGATATGATTAATGTGTCGATGTCACATTGGGATAAGACAGAAGACAATATTCGACAAGTGTTTTGTGATAGATACACCCTCACAAAACATAGTACCTATAATGACTTTGATAGTTTTGTGAATCCCGTTTTTGGTCATTTCGAAACCGATAGAACGGATAAAATTGAAAAGAGAGATAAACGAAATTTAGAAAGGGAAAATCAAAGAGAGAAGTCACCCGACACGGATCTTCCATTTTAGAATTCCGAAGGATATCAGATGTCAATACGCAGGTGAGCTGTTTATTTTGTTTGGCAGACACACCCCTCCCTCCACCTCCTCCCCGAATTCCTCCTTATATACCCTCATTTTAACAGTCAATTGGGGGGGATAGTGTTAAAACTCAATAACGAACTAATATTTTGGATCCACTATACTCACCTGTTTAAATCCAGACTCAAGGATACACTACTTTGACAATTTGGTTGGCATAACTTGAGTTACATTGAAATAATATGAATTCGGTCAAAAAAGTCTGATCTCCTCGTGAAATCGACAGAAAATTTTCTCCGATTTTAACTCACTATCCTACTCTTAGTTTTTTCTGAATATTTATATCTATGGAAACTATTGAGACAATTCAACAACATTACTCTTTAGGGGAAGATTTTCTGGAAGATTTTGGTGCCAACCAAAATCTGAAGGATATGGTCAATGACCGGGTCCAGAAATTGTCCCCGGATTTGAACGGGAAACACTTCTACTCACTAAACATCACTAAATGTCCGACAAGAATTAATTACCATCAATTCTCCTTTGAAAAACTACAAGAGATTTCAAGAAAACTAACGAATGGACTTTCTACTCTAGGAAGTATCCCTAATAGAAAATTTTGGAATAAGTGTTTTCTTGGTGGAGTCCGAACTATTTCAATAAAACAGGAAGATCACAAGGAGTACCCGTCTTTTAGTGTTAGTTATATTCTGTATTCTGATTATGACAACCTTGATGTTAGGATCAAAAAACAATTATTTACCAGAATAAAAATGATTGACCCCTTCATTGAGAGTTCCTTTGAATATTTGGGTCCATATACAAATTCAATTGTGGATGAACATTTAAAATTCTCTACAGAAGTTGATTTCTCCTCTCCAAACCTTTTGAAACTCGGTGAAAACAACTTACATGATATTTTCAATAATCAATTTCAACGACCCCGTTTCTTTGGTCGACTGTTTAAAATCAATACCAAAGTATGAGTGAAAGAGAAAATGATACCTTATACTTAATGTTAAATGAGATAGTTTCAAACTATTCTCCAAAGACAAAAATACCTGAACATTTACTCGAATGGTATGTCAGAAATTTCATGTTTGAAGAGGAAGGAGATACTGGGATTACCGGGTCTTTTTACGAATGGATGTTGTTCATAGGAATCATTATTGACCAATTCAAGGAAAATGAAAAAGGGGTCTAAAAAACAGGTACTCGACTTATCAGGACTAAGTCCTTCACCTTGGTGGAACAGGGGTGTAATTGATACATTCTTTCAGAATGTTACTGGAGACCCTCAAATACCCGAAAATCAAAGAATCAGAATCGTAGGGACAAAATCCCAGTTTGAAAGATTGTACCAAATATTGAAGAGAATAGAGGTCTCTGAGGATTAAGGTCTCACTTTTCACCCCGCCAGGGGTGTAAAAGAAATCAAGAATAAAAAGGGAACAAAAAAAGTTCCCTTTTTTTATGGTTCCTCCGATAAACAGGTGTAAATTTATAGTGTGAATTATTATACACACATATGAAGGTAAAATACAACCGCGTGTCAACCCTCCAACAAACAGGGGACAGGTTTTCAGTAGATCAGGAAAAATATGACCTCGTTCTATTAGACAAAGTATCGGGGTCAGTTGATTTTAAAGAAAGACCCAAAGGACGGGAACTTACCAAACTAATAGAGGAAGGGAAGGTAAATGAATTAATTGTTGAGGAGTTTAGTCGTCTTGGAAGGAACACAGGTGATGTTATTAGGACTTTAGAGTGGTTGGAGGAGAAGGAAATTAACGTGATAGTTAGGAACAATGGTCTCCAATCCCGTCCTAATGGGAAAAAGAACCCTATTTGGAAGATGATCTCGTCTGTGATGTCATCCTTATACGAAATGGAATTGGAAAACATAAAGGAACGTACTATGGTCGGTCGTCAGGTCTATGTTCAAAAAGGGGGACGACTTGGGAGACCGAATGGGTCAAACGAAACAGAGACAGAGTTTCTTCAGAAGGAACAAACCCAAAGGATTATTAAATCACTGAAAAAGGGACTTACGATAAGGGAGATCGGAAAAGTGGTTGATTGTTCAAATAAGACAATTATTAAGACTAAAAAGTTATCAGTAAAACACGGAATATTAACCCTTCATTAGAAAGGTTTTTTATTCCCTCCCGCCAAACAAATTTTTGGAACCTGTTTACAGTACGAGTTTAAGACTAACATTACAATTTTGTTGCATAATCACAGATTAATGATTATTTTTTCCAAAAATTTCCATGAAAGTAATCGGGTTTCGTGCTTCACCAACTGAAGTATATTACTCAATAGTTGAAAAGACCGAAGATGGTTTTGTTGTCAACTCCGTGGAAGAAATACGATTACCACTTTCACTTACTTTTCCCGAGAAATTGAACTTCGTTAGAAAAACAGTCAAAGATTTAATTTTCGAGTATCAAATAACTCGTGCAGGAATTAGGACAACTGAAAGTAGTGCTCAGAAATTGAGTATTGAAAGAATATCTATAGAGGCGATATTACAAGAGGCGTTGAGTACCAATCCCATTGAAAAATATTTTGTAGGTCAAATCTCGAATATGTTTTCAAAATTGAATCTTCAACGGACGGACATCAAAAAAATAGTTGAAAAGGAGGAGGACAATTATAATGGATACGATCTAACCGAATTTGGGTCTAAAGAGAGAGAGGCAATATTAGTCGCTATTGCATGTTTAAATATTTAAAATGAGTTTAGTAGTTACTTCAACAAGTTTAGAATTTGAACCTATTAAAGAAATAGGATTTCATGGTAAAAACTCTAAGGTTTACTTAGCACATGATAAACAATTGGATTCAGATATTGTGGTCAAAAAAATTGAAAAATCGAAAATATCAGACCCAACTAAGTTATTTGAAGAAGCTAGGAGACTTAATGATTCGGAACACCCTCATGTAGTTCCCCTCAAATTTGCATCATACGACACTGATCACATATACTTGGGGATGCCATACTACCCAAAGGGGTCGTTAAAGGATTTAATAGACGCCAGATTCTTAACAGTTCGTGAAATTGTAAGATATTCGATACAATTCCTTACAGGGTTAAATAACATTCATGTTAAGAATTTGATTCATTTCGATATTAAACCAGATAACATTTTACTTTCCAATACTGATGAGGCATTAGTTTCTGATTTTGGAGTCGCAAAAAACATGGATCTTTTCGGTTTATCCGAAATTGATCGAGCTTATTACAAACATATACCTCCCGAATATTTTTCTTCATCCAAACACAGTATGTTATTTGACATATATTCGGCGGGTTTAACGATATATAGATTATGTAATGGAAACAAGTCTTTTTACGATCAGTTCAATAGTTATCCTGATCGAAATGATTTGAGAGTTGGAATTGTAAATGGACAATTCCCAAAAAGGGATCAATACCTATATCATATTCCAAAAAAACTTAAAAAAATAATTAAAAAGTCGTTATCGATCAAACCTGATGATAGATATCAAACGGTCTTAGAATTTTTGAATTCTTTAAGTCAGGTGGATGAACTATTGGACTGGAAATATACAGAGGGAACTGACACTCAAAGTTGGTCTAAAGAGGGTGATGATCGGATTATTTTAGTCGAATTGGTGAAACTACCTAGTTTTGACTATAAACTTACAACCTTTAAGACCATTAAATCGTCAGGAAATGTAACTAAAGTATCACATGGTTGTTCAAATAAAATTGACCCTAAAGACGTTGAAGATTGTGTCACCACTTTACTTTTGAGTTTTGAATAAGAAAAAAGATAATACGAAAATTACCCCTCGGGAACTAAATTCATTTCCCTACCTCAATATGACCTTACAAGAGAGATTAAGATTATCGGGGTCTATTGATTTGACAGATAACTTTAAAATCGTTTCTGAAACCCATTACATAAAGATTACCCCTTTAGATAAGTCTAAGAAACACAAGTAAGATCACTCTTTCCAAGTCCTAATTGGTTTTATCTGAGATTGTTAAGTAAAGTCAATTTCTGAAATTGTGTAGTAATAATCATCTAAATCCCTCAATAAATGGTTAGATAATTGTACCTTTAACTGTACAATCCAGCCCACATTTGTGGGCTTTTTTTATGGTACAAATTCGCCTCGCCAATACTATTGACGCCCCCGCCATACTGGCTATCTATGCTCCTTATATTGAGCAGACCTCCATCACG
>Ga0075158_10001715_pt1 | contig 16424 bp, 17 predicted proteins | sample JI91814BDNA_FD_70968 | JGI IMG/M metagenome (GOLD analysis project Ga0075158, IMG submission 70968) | Wastewater effluent complex algal communities from Wisconsin, to seasonally profile nutrient transformation and Carbon sequestration -... | ecosystem: Engineered > WWTP > Effluent > Algae... | reverse complement strand
CTCAACTATCTCGAATACATCGACCTCTACCACGAGCGGATCAAGATGTTCCACGTCAAGGACGCGGAGTTCAATCCGACCGGCCGACAGGGGGTCTATTCAGGCTACGCCCCATGGATCGAACGCGCTGGCCGCTTCCGCTCCGTCGGCGACGGGCAGGTCGACTTCAAGGGCATATTCTCCAAGCTCGCCGAGTACGACTACGAGGGCTGGGCCGTGCTCGAGTGGGAATGCTGCATCAAGCACCCCGAAGACGGCGCCCGCGAAGGCGCGCAGTTCATCCGCGACAACATCATCCGCGTCACACCCCGCGCCTTCGACGATTTCGCCGCCAGCGGCACCGACGAGAAAGCCAACCGCCGCCTGCTGGGGCTGGATCGTTGAGACGCCTCAGGCTCGGCATGGTCGGCGGCGGCGAGGGCGCCTTCATCGGCGGCGTCCATCGCATGGCCGCCCGCCTCGATGGCCATTGGGATCTCGTCGCCGGCAACTTCCAGTCAGACCCCGACAAATCCATCGCCTTCGGCAAGTCCATAGGCCTCGACGCTGACCGCGCCTACGCCGACTTCCGCACAATGGCCGCCAGCGAAGCCAAACGCGCTGACCGCATCGACGCCGTCGCCATCGTCACCCCCAACTCCACACACCACGCAATCGCCCGCGAATTCCTCACCGCCGGCATCCCTGTCATCTGCGACAAGCCGATGACCATCACGCGCAAGCACGCCGACGACCTCGCCGCGCTCGCCGCCAGCACTGGCCTGCCATTCATCCTCACGCACAACTATTCCGGTTACGCCATGCCGCGTCAGGCCCGTGCGATGATCGAGGCCGGCCACCTCGGCGACCTCCGCATCGTCCAGGTCGAATACGCACAGGACTGGCTCGCCAACGAACTCCCCGGCAACAAGCAGGCCGACTGGCGCGGCGATCCCTCGCGCGCCGGCCCCGGCGGCGCGCTCGGCGACATCGCCACCCACGCCTTTCAACTCGCCGAGTTCGTCACTGGCCTCAAAGCTGGATCCCTTGCCGCCGATCTCGAAGCCTTCGTCCCCGGCCGAAAGATCGACGACAACGTCAACACCATGCTGCGCTTCGACGGCGGCGCCAAAGGCATGCTCTGGGCCAGCCAGGTCGCCACCGGTTCGGTCAACGGCCTGAAGCTCCGCGTTTTCGGCGACAAGGGCGGGATCGAATGGGCGCAGGAAACGCCCGAGACGCTCCTGTTCACGCCCCTCGGCGGCCAGCAACGCATACTCCGACGCGGGGGCGCCGGCGTCTCGGCCTCAGCAACGCACGCAACGCGCGTCCCAGGCGGCCACCCCGAAGGCTATCTCGAAGGCTTCGCGCAAATATACACCGACGCCGCCGAACTCATCCGCGCGCATGCGGAGAAGCGCGCGCCCAACCCCTTCGCCAAACTCGCCCCCGGCGTAGCCGAAGGTGTGCGCGGAGTAGCGTTCATAGAAGCGGCCGTCGCCTCAAGCGCCGCCAACGGCGCGTGGACGTCGATCTAGCCGAATTATGTGCAATGCCCGACGGGCGTCGCCCTCAGCTGTCCGCCTTGGGCGACATCGCGAAGTGGATGCCCATGTCGGCCAGCTTCTCGGCGTCGCGCCAGCGCACGTTCTCGGCGATCAGCGCGATGCCATCGGCCGATGCAACCTCGATACGGGTCATCGGGATCTCAAGAGCTTCGCAACGCGACGGATCAAGGCGAACCGCCTCGAAGGTCAGGCGGGCGCGGGCGCCCATGGGCGTGCGCCACGACTTGCGGGCGTCGAGGCCAACGCGGAACCCGCGGCGGCGGAACGCGTCAACACGATCAAGCGCCAGGTCTTCCAGCGAGCACACCGAAGCGTCGCAGAAATCGAGGCGGATTTCCTGGGCCAGCGCGCCGGCGCGAGCCACAGCCGCTTCAGCCGCCATCGGAGCGTCCTTGTCGGCCAGCGCAGCCATCGGAGCGAGGATCGAAAGCGGGCGCAGCGTCGCGTTGGTGTCCTGCGCAAGGCGGCAGGCGCGCTCGATCACATCGCCCAGCCAGCCGGCGGCGGTCGGCAGGTTGATGTCCGACAGGTGACGGGGCTGGAAGGTGTCTTCAAAGGCAATGTCGGCCTCAGCGTGCATGCCAAAGGCGCTGCCGTCGGTCAGGCGCACGACCGGCCGGAAACGAAGGCGCGCCTGCCGAACGACGGCGGCCTGCGGTTCGTTCACGACAAGTCGCAGATGAGATGCGCGCGCATGGGTCATTGCAGGCTTCCGGCTTAGGTGCTGAGTTGACCCAATGGATAACAGAACAGCCTGAAGACCGGCCCAAACCGGTCTGCGCAATTTGATCGAATTCGGCCGCATTTCCGGCCTTTCCAACTGGTTACCGAGGTCCGCATGACTGCACCGAACGATGCGCCAAAGCCCGCTTCCACAGTGGTGTTGGTCCGCGATGCGCACGCCGGCGGCGGCGTGGAAGTGTTGATGGTGCGACGCAGCGCCGGCATGGCGTTTGGCGCGAGCGCGTGGGTGTTTCCCGGCGGCAAGGTGGCCGAGGCGGATGCGGACCCCGCGTGGGACGATCATTCGGACGGCAGCTATGATCACTACGACCGCTCTCTCCGCATCGCAGCAGCGCGCGAAGTGTTCGAGGAGTCCGGCCTGCTGCTCGCCACGCGCGAAGGCGCAGAACTGTCGGCTGAAGCGTGCACCGCTTTCGATGGCGAGCGTGGCGCCGTCGAAGCGCAGCCGAAACTGTTCATCAATCTGGTGCGCGCCGCCGGCCTGCGCCTGACGCTCGATCGCCTGGCCCCCTTCGCGCACTGGATCACACCTACCTTCGAACCCCGCCGGTTCGACACCCACTTCTTCCTCGTGCGCGCTCCGTCAGTACAGGTCGCGAAGCACGACGGCCGCGAGGCGGTGGATCATGAATGGGTCCGACCCGCCGACCTGCTCGAGCGTCGCGTTCGTGGCGAAGCCAAGCTGATGTTCCCGACCCGCCTCAACCTCGAAGTCCTCGCACGAGCCGCCAACTCGGCGGAGGCCGAAGCCTCGGCCCGCAGCCGCAACGTGGTGACGGTCGAGCCCAAGGTCGTTGATCGGCCGGACGGCAAAGTGCTGCTGATTCCTGCCGAGGCCGGCTACGGCATCACTGAAGAGCGGCTAGGCAACGTCCTCGGCTAGGGCGCTACATCACACCGAAGATATAGAGCAGGAAGATGATCGGCAGCGGGATGCCGAGGAGCCAGAGTGCAATGCCTTTCATGGCGTCCTCCTAAACCTTGTCTGCCATTGTGATGGGGTGCAGCTGCGTGCCGAGGCGTTCGCGCGCATGCCAGTCGGGATGCTCCGAGCCCAGCTTGCCGCCCGCGATCGCGCCCACTGCGCCCAGCACCATCGTCGCAAACGCCCACCAGGCAGTGAGCGCGGCAGCATCCTGCACAGCGTCAGTCTCGGCTGGCGTCAGCGCGGGCGCTGCGCCAGTGGCTTCGCCCGTGGCCGCCTGCGCAGCATTCACCGCCGCTCCAGACGCATCCGCAACCGACGTTGCGCCGCTCAACACACTCGTGACGCCAAACCCAAGAACAGTCGCCGCGACCCCGAAGGCTAGAGCCCACACCACGAGCCCCTGCAGCATCCCCGAATGATGATCCGGCCAGCGCGCTGCGCGCACGGCGACGAATGCACCGATCTGCAGCGCCACAAGGTTCGAGAAGATAATCCAGAGCCCGCCGCCAATGGTCCACGAGGGCGCCTGTTCGCTAGCGCCTTGCCATGGGTTGATCGCGGTCGCGCCGATGGCGACGCCGAGCACAAGTAGCGCAAAGCCGATCGCTATCGCGACCAGCGTCCCGGCAATTGCCGAACCCCAGTCAACAAGCGGATGCGAGTATGGATGCGGCGCAGGCCGCACGGCTACAGGCTCAAGGGCCATGGACGTTCTCCCACGCAGCAATGTCTGCGCGAGAAACGCGTAATTTCCAGAATTGTTGCTTGGGTCCGTGGGCTGACCGAAACGTCAGCCGGCTGCCGAGCCCTGCTGGGCGATGATTTCCTTGGTCTGGTTCTCAAGCTCGGCAGCGAGCGCGAGGCCGACCGGATGGTTGGCGCCCATGATCTTGCCCATGACCGCCGCCTTCACCGCATCGACATGCGCCTTCAGCAGGCGATCCGGCGGGCTGAGCTCGCCGTGCTCATCGCCCGTCAGCTTGCACAACGTGGCGCAGATGCGGCCGACCAGCGGATAGCCATAGGTCGGCGCAAGGCCCTTCAGGTCGTGCGCGCGGCGGTGGAGGTCATCCTTTGTCTTCGATCCCGGAGCAGCCTCATAGTCGGCCCACGCCTTGAGAAGGTGGGCGAGCTCCTCGTTGATCCAGTCGGCAAACTGGTCGGACATCTTCTCGAGCGCAGCCTCGGCGCGGGCAATCGCCCGCTGGTCGAGCGCGGGCATGGCTCCGCCAATTTTCGCCTTGAGCATGTTTGGCGGCGTAATCACCTCGATGGGTTTTTCCCGGGCCACGTTCCACCCCCTAGAATCAAGGCGCGCCACAAAATGCGCATCCCCAACATACTGCCCGTTCGAGTGTTAACAAACGGCTGCCCGCAAAACCCTCGCATGACGCAGGGGTCAGAAGCGGGCCCGCTCGTTCACGACCCAGCCCTTTTCCTCGAAATTCCCCGAAATCTCCTCGCGCCACCCCACGCCAATGCCCAGCCCCCAGAAGTCCCGCATCAGGGACACTTCGGCCTTGGCGACCCCGGTTTCGGCGCCGCCCTCGGTCCACGCCTTGACCGTGAAGTTCCAGCCGGGGGCGAAATCGTAGCCGACAGCCGCCTCGGTCACGCTCCGCTCGCAGTCGCCACGGGTGCGGTGGCCGGACTCGAGATTCACGAAGCCTTCCTGGCCCCAGAGATAGAATGAGGATCCGATGGCGGCGCGGACTTCATAGCCTTCGCCCTCGCATTCGACGCCACCGAGAGACTCGCCCAGCAACGCCGATGCCTGGATGGCGATCGAACCGCGATCGCCCAGCGAGAAAGCCTTCTGAATACCAAGCCGCGCGCCGGACCTGTCGTCATACGTCGTGCCGATACGGATCTCGCTCTCGACCTTGATGTTGACGCCCCACCCATCGCCCATGCCGATCTCGGTGAAATCGTCGGCGCGCCACGCCTCGCCGAAATCGCCGGTCTCCCGTGATATGCTGGCGAGCCAGCTGTGTGCGCCAGCGGGCAAGCTCCACGCGCCGGCATGAGCAGGCGCGACAGGCGCAAGGCATGCCAGCGGCGCAAAGCGCCGGATCGTCCTGTGAAGCTTCCCCAACCCGTCCCCCCGTCAAACCTGTCTCAGGTGTCGTACCCCGGAGACTCCCGATCCAGCTTCCGCAGGCAACCAGGCCAGGCCAGCATAGCGCCCATTCCGGAAGCGGCGGCCTGCTGCTGGGCCACGGTCGCGATGGCGTGGTCCGGCGCGATGCGCAGGTTCTCGCGCCCATGCGCAGCAGCCATCACCTGCATCTGGCAGGCGCGCTCAAGGAAGAAGATCTGCGTCCAGCACTGCGCAGCCGTTGCACCAACCGTGAGCGTGCCGTGGTTCCAGAGCATCATCGCGTTCTTGTTTCCCAGATCGGCAACGAGGCGCTCGCGCTCATCGAGGTCCAGCGCGATGCCTTCATAGTCGTGATAGGCAAGGTTCGGCAGAACGATCAGCGCGTGCTGCGTCAGTGGCAGGAGGCCTTCCTTCGTGGAGGCCACCGCGGTGCCGGCGTCGGTGTGGACGTGGAGCACGAACTTCGCATCCTCGCGCGCGGCGTGAACGGCCGAGTGGATCGTGAAGCCGGCCGGGTTGATCATGTAGTCGGTCGGCTCGACGATGTTGCCATCCAGATCAACCTTCACCAGCGACGAGGCCGTGATCTCGTTGAAGAAGTAACCATAGGGGTTGATCAGGAAGTGGTGTTCCGGCCCAGGCACCCGGGCAGAGATGTGGGTGAAGATCATGTCGTCCCACCCGTACAGGGCGACTAGGCGATACAGCGCGGCGAGATCGACCCGTGCCTGCCATTCCTCTGCGCTGCAGCGCTGTTTCACCGAAATCAACTTGAGATCGTCAGCCATGATTTGATGCTCCGGACCTTACTTTATGACGCCAGGACGCCAGATGGAAGCTTTGCGATGGGTCAATGGTTGTTCGTGTTTATGCGAATTCCGTCTTATAGCTGGCGGCCGAACCTGGAGCCATGATGAGCGCCGAGCCGAAAATACACTTCACGGCCTCCCAGAAGCCGGAGGCCCGCCAGGCGCTCGACCTGATGACGCGACGCTATGGCCAGGCCGACCGGGCGAAGGCGGATGTGATCGTGGCGCTGGGCGGCGATGGCTGGATGCTGGAGACCCTGCGCGGCCGCTATCACGACCGGATCCCCGTCTATGGCATGCACCGGGGGACGGTCGGCTTCCTGATGAACGATTTCGCCGAGGAAGGCCTCCACGAGCGGCTCAACGAGGCGGCGCGCGTAGTCATCCACCCATTGGAGATGACGGCGACCCAGGTCGATGGCCAGGTCACCACGCTGCGGGCGATCAACGAGGTGTCGCTCCTCCGCCAGAGCGCGCAAACGGCCAATCTGCGAATCCTCGTGGATGGGCGCGAGCGGCTGGCTGATCTCGCCGCCGATGGCGTGATGGTGGCGACCCCCGCCGGATCGACGGCCTACAACCTTTCGGCCCATGGCCCGATCATTCCGATTGGCGCCAACCTGCTGGCCCTGACCCCGATCTCGCCTTTCCGACCGCGGCGCTGGCGCGGCGCACTGCTGCGCCACGATGCGCGCGTGGAGATCGAGGTGCTGGAGGCCGAGCGCCGCGTCGTGTCCGCATCCGCCGACACCCAGGAAGTCCGCGATGTCACTCGCGTCGCCATCCGCGAAGACCGCTCGCAGCCGCTGACCATGCTGTTCGACGACGGGCACGGACTGGACGAACGCATCCTGCGCGAACAGTTCTCGTTCTGAGCGACGCACGCCCACGTTAACCCCTCGCTAACCATAAGCTGACGTGCTGGGTCTGCAGACACAGGATCCTCCCGTGACCGATTCCATCGGCGCCCCCTCGAGCCCCCCCGGCACGCGCCCAGATGTAATGGCCGCCCTGCGCTCGGCGTCCTCGGCCACCGGCGTCGATTTCAACTACCTCGTCCGCACCGCCCAGCGCGAAAGCAATTTCGATCCGGCCGCGAAAGCTTCAACTTCGTCCGCCGCTGGCCTGTTCCAGTTCACCAACGCCACCTGGCTTGACACAGTCGACCGCTATGGCGCGCGCCACGGCGTCAACACTCAGGGCATGAACAACGAGCAGGTCCTCGCCCTGCGCGACAATCCGGAAATCTCCGCCCGCATGGGCGCCGAACTCACTGCCGAAAACGCCCGCATCCTCGAGAGCAAGATCGGCCGCCCTGTCACGCCGGGCGAACTCTACCTAGCCCACTTCCTCGGACCGTCAGACGCCGCCAAGTTGATCGACGCCGCGCGCACCAACCCCGGCGCACCCGCAACCGACCTCTTCCCCCGCGCGGCAGGAGCCAACGTGAATGTCTTCACCGGCCGCGATGGCGCAGACCTCTCCGCCGCCGGCCTCTACCAGAAGCTCACGGGCTTCGATGTATCCTCCGCCGACGCCGGCAAGGCAGGCGCCTTCACCGCCGACACCGACCACGCCAACGCCCTGCTGCAGGCGCGCCTCGGCACAGCTGCCCTCACCAGCAGCCTGATGGCCGCGCTGTTCGGCTTGCAGGAAGACGGGCGCTAGGCTGCCGCGCGTGCGAGCGCTGCCCGGATATCGCTGGGCTCAAACGGCTTCTTGAGAATGATCTCGTCGAGGAACGGCGGCTCCAGCCCCGGCGAGCCATATCCCGAAGCGAAGATCAGCTTCACGCCCTTCTCACGCAGCACATCGGCCACCGGAAAAGACCTCCGCCCATCGAGATTGATGTCGAGGATGGCGATGTCAGCATCCACGCCCTTCGCCATCTCAAGCGCCTGCGGCAACCGCATGGCGACGCCTGCAACCTGATGGCCAAGTTCGACCAGCATGTCTTCCAGCAGCATCGCGATCATCATCTCGTCTTCAACGACGAGCACACGCAGGCAGGCAGCCATCATTCGGCTCCTTCATAGATATCCAGAGGAGCCTCGATAACGCACACCACACCCTGCGGTTCGAATACGATCTGCGCAGAACCGCCCATCTCGCCCGCCAGTCCGCGCTCGACAAGGCGCGAACCGAAGCCGCGTCGTGTTGGCTGCTTCACTTGCGGCCCGCCACTCTCGCGCCACTCGATGCGCAGGCGCTCGTTCTCGGCCGTCCAGCGAACCTCGACGCGCCCCGTCTCGTTCGACAGCGCGCCATACTTCACCGCATTGGTCGCCAGCTCGTGCATCGCCATCGACAGCGACAGCGCCACCTTGGGCGACAGGCGCACCATCGGTCCCTTCGCGCTGAACCGGTCCGGCTCGTTGCCCGCATGCACCACCGACACCCCGGCGATGATGTCGTAGACCGACGCCCCTTCCCAGTTCTCGCCGGTCAGCAGGTCATTCGCCCGCGCTAGCGCCATGATACGCGCCGAGAAATTCGCCTGCGCCTTTGTCAGATCTTCAGCATTCCGGAAGGTCTGCACCGAAATCGCCTGAATCATGGCCAGCGTGTTCTTCACGCGATGGTTCAACTCGTTGACCACCAGCCGCAGGTGCTGCTCCCCGCGCACCCGCTCGGTCACGTCCTGGCCCTCGATGAAGATGCCGGTCACCTCGCCCTGTGCGTTGCGGATCGGCTGGTAGATGAAATCGAGAAAGTGCTCGCTGTCTTCCGTGGCGCCGGCCCGACGCAGGATCAGCTTCGAGCCGGCTCCGATATGCGCCTCGCCCGTCTCATAAACAGTGTCGAGCAGGCTGACGAAACCCTGTCCGACAACTTCAGGCAACGCGTCGGCAACGGTCTTGCCCACAACATCGCGACCTCCCACCAGCTGCTGGTAGGCCCGGTTGGCAAGCACGAACTCATGCGATGGCCCGCTCGCCATCGCCATGAAGCTCGGCGCCTGCTCGAACAACTCGCGCAGGAAGGTCGACTCCGCCGTCAGCCGCTTGTTGGCCTCCAGCACCGCCGCGCGCTCTTCCATCAGCGTCCGCTCGGCCAGCACCTTCCCCGTCGTCTCGACCACCACAGCCAGCACCCCACCCGGCCGGCCGCTCTCGTCGAGCACGGGTCCGTAATTCAGATCGAGCCAGAGATCCTCGGGCTCACCCTTGGTGCGGTAGAGCGTCAGCGGCAGGTCCTTGAACGACAGCGTGCCGCCTCGATGATAGCAGGTCTGCAGCACATTGCTGTTTAGGTCCGCCGCCTCGGGCCAGCCCTCCAGCACTTTCGATCCCAGCAGCCCCGGATGCCTGTCGGCTGCAAACACCGCGTAGCCGTCATTATAGATCATGATGCCATCCGGCCCCCATAGCATCACCAGCGGAATGGGAGACTGCAGCACCACGTCCGTCGCCGTCCGCAGCGACTGCGGCCAACCCGAGATCGGCCCGAGGCTGGTCTTCGACCAGTCGAAATCGCGGATCAGCTGGCCGAGCTCACCGCCCCCAACCGGAAACGTATCCGCTCCCCGCCCTGAATTCTGGTCCGCCACGCAAAGCTCCGTCTTCCCCGACCTGAGATAAATCCGGATGCCGTGCGGTCAAGTTTGGGCTCAATTGCTGGGGTCTAAGCCACCGCTTTACTCGCATACATGGCCTCGATTTCCCCGGCCGCGTAGCCAAGCGAGGCCAGCACTTCGCGGGTATGCTGCCCAAGGCCCGGCCCCGGCCCTTTGGGCCCATCGTCCACCCCAGCAAACCGCGCTGGCGATGCCGGCGCCGCAAACGACCCCACCCCGTCCTTGCCGGGCATCTGCACGATACCCCCCGCCGCATGCACCTGCGGATCGACAGCCACATCGGCCAGCGTCTGGCATGGCGCCCACGCAATTTCCTCGCGCGTCAACCGCTCGGCCATCTCCTCGCGTGTGAACTTCGCAAACGCCTCGTCGAACATCGCCGTCAGCGCCGGCGAATTGTCCCGCCGCGACTTCCCGTCCGCCATGCGCGGATCAGCCTCGAGGTCCGGCATGTCGAGCGCGCGCGCCATGCGCGCAAAATCCGCCTTGCCCGCCCGCGCCACGATGCACAGCCAATGATCGTCCTTGGTGCGGAAGAAGTTTGACAGGGGATGATAGGCTTGATTGCGCGGCCGCGTGGACGCGATCCGCCCGAAGAACAACTGGATCGAGAGGTCCGTGTGCAGCGTATACAGCCCCGTCCGCAAAAGGCTCACATCCACCAGCTGCCCCTTGCCAGTCTTCAGCGCCTGGATCAGCGCCGCATTGATCGCCGCCACCGCCGCAATGCTCGTCGTGTGATCGCCCGACGCCGTGCGCACCGGAAACAGCTCGGCACCCTTCGGCGCCGTCAGCCGCGCCAGGCCCGAACGGGACCAGAAGCTCGCCACGTCAAACCCCGGCGCGTTCGCATCCGGACCCTCGAGGCCATAGCCAGTCAACGCGCAGTAAACGAGTTTCGGATTCCGCTTCGACAGGATGTCATAGCCCAGCCCCGACCTTTCGATGCCCCCGGGCCGAACGTTCGTGAGGAACACGTCCGCCGAGTCCGCCAGCTTCAGGATGATCTCCCGGCCTTCCTCGGTCCGGGCGTCCACCACGATGGATTTCTTGCCCCGGTTGTCAGCGTCGAAAGACGGGTTGTCGGTCAGGTGCTCCTTTCCCGTTCCCTTGGTCGGGAAGTTCCCGCGCACCGGATCGCCCCCGGGCGGCTCGATCTTTATGACCTCGGCCCCCCAGTCCGAAAGGATGCCCCCTGCCCCCGGAGCGGCAAAATACGTAGCGTGTTCAATGACTTTGATGCCCTGGAGCAGCATAAAGGGCCTCCCTTTTTTATGTGCCGATAGCGCTGTTTGCCCGCGCCTCGTAAATCTCTCTTAACCGGCTGCAGCAATTGTCATTTTTCGAATGAGTTCAAGCCGTCAGCAGCCACAAGGCGCGACCACATGACGATAGCCACAATGCGGTCCTCCCTGACGCAGGACGATATCCGTCGTCTCGTGCGCGGTGACAGCCCCGAAGCGCGCGCCAACGCCGCCCACAAGATCTGCCGCCGCCTCGACAGCATCGAACTCACTGACGCCGAAACCGAAAGCGCCCGCCAGGTTCTCGACCTGATGTGCAACGACGCCGCCGTGCTGGTCCGCCGCGCGCTCGCCGTCACGCTGCGCAACTCGCCCAAGCTCCCGCGCGACATCGCAATACGCCTCGCCAAAGACGTCGACGCGATCGCCATCCCGGTTCTCAAGAACTCGCCGGTCATCACGGATGAAGACCTCGTCGAGATCGTCCTCTCTGGCTCTCCTGAAAAGCAGACGGCCATCGCCCAGCGCCCCACGCTCGGCGAAGGCCTTACCGAAGTCATCGCGCTCTATGGCGCCAAGCCGGCTGTCGAAGCATGCACGCTGAACGAAGGCGCCGCCTTCTCGGACGACGCTTACGCCGGCCTGCTCAAGCGCTTCGCCAACGATAACGACATCAAGAGCGCGCTCATTTCACGGAGCTCACTTCCTATCCACGTCACGGAAAAGCTCGTGAACATGGTGGCGGGCGAACTCTTCGACCGCCTCGTCAACAAGCACGAACTGCCGCCGCAACTCGCCATCGAGATCGCCTCCGGAGCCCGTGAGCGCGCCACGCTCGATCTCGTCGAACAGGCCGGCCTCTCCACGGATCCGGAGCGGTTCGTCCAGCAGCTACATCTCAACGGCCGCCTCACGCCCTCGCTGGTCATGCGCTCGCTGTGCCTTGGTCACATCGGCTTCGTTGAACACGCCATGGCTGAACTCGCTGGCATCCCGCGATCCAAGGCGTGGCTGATGATGCACGACGCCGGCACGCTCGGCCTCAAGACGATCTTCGAGCGCGCTGGCCTGCCCTCGGGCATGTTCACCGCGTTCCGCCTCGCCGTGGATATCTATCACAAGACCGAACTCGACGGCGGCCCCGGCGACCGCGACCGCTTCCGCCAGCGCATGGTCGAGCGCGTCCTCACCCAGTTCCAGGCCATTCCCCGCGCCGACCTCGAATACCTCCTCGAGAAGCTCGACGCCCTCGACACCGCCCGCGAAAAAGGCGTAGTCGCAGCGGCTTAGGCCCCAAGCTATCAAGTGAAACGGGCGGCTGATGACCTCAGCCGCCCGCTTTGTTTTTAGCCGCCTGCAGCGAACGCCCAGCTTCAGACATCGCGCGGTGCCGCCATGATCTCCGCCAGCGTCCGTATCGGCAGGATACTTTCGGGGTTGTCGATCCAGGCGTCGAGCGAGGCCTTTGCATAGGCGTGACCGTCCGTGACGTGCCCGTCGTAAGCGTTCACCTTGACCCAGCGCCAGCCATCCAGCAGCAACAGCATCAGGCCGTGCTCGATTTCCCAGTCACAATTGCACTCGAAGCAGACGTAAACTCGGCCATCTCGCTCCTCGACCACGACCGAGCCCGGCTGTACGTAGCTCCAGATATCTTCCGAGATATCGATCACCGGCACGTCGTCATCGTCCACCGCCTCGCAGAATTCGCGGTAGTTCGCCCAGACATGCGGCGTGACGTGGTCCTTCGCCGAAACCGGCAGCTTTCGCATCGCTTCCGCTGCCGACAGCATCATCGGCGGAATGGGTGCCGGCGTGTCGTCCTCACTGCCAACATTGAAGCTGATGCGTAGCATCGCGCCGCCGAACAGCGGAACGGCCACGTCAGCCTCCCACCAGCCGAGACGGCCATCCCAAGTCAGCGTTCCGAAAGGCGGCCGATACATGGTGATGGACGAGCTCACCCGGCATCCCCAATCCTAGTAGCTCTTCGGCAACCCCAGCACACGCTCCGAGATGTAGTTCAAAATCATCTCGCGGCTAACCGGCGCAATCCGCGCGATCATCGCTTCGCGCATGTAGCGCTCCACGTCGTACTCTTTCGCATAGCCCATGCCGCCATGCGCCAGCACGCTGGCCTCGCAGGCGTTAAAGCCATACTCGGCGCCGAGATACTTCGCGGCGTTCGCTTCCGCGCCGCACTCGAGGCCCTGATCGTAAAGCCGCGCCGCCTTGTAGGTCAGCAGTTCAGCCGCCGACAGTTCGGCCCAGCACTTGGCCAGCGGATGCGCCACGCCCTGATTCTGTCCGATCGGCCGGCCAAACACCACGCGCTCTTTCGCATACGTCGTCGCACGCTCCAGCGCACAGAAGCCAAGACCGATGGCCTCAGCCGCAAACAGCACACGCTCGGGGTTCAGGCCCTGCAGCAGATACTTGAAGCCCTGCCCCTCTTCGCCGATGAGCGACTCTTTCGGAATCTCGATGTTGTCGAAGTACAGCATGTTGCACTCGACAGCCTTGCGGCCCATTTTCGGGATCGGCTTGGCGTCGACGCCCTTCATGTCCATGTAGAACAGCGACAGGCCCATATAGGGCTTGGCCACCTTGTCCTGCGGCGTCGTGCGCGCGATCAGGATGATCTTGTCGGCGCGTTGCGCGCCCGTCGTCCAGATCTTGCGGCCATTGATGACATAGCCCGAGTTGGTGCGCTCGGCGCGTGTCTGCAGGCTCGACGTGTCGAGGCCCGAGTTCGGCTCCGTCACGCCAAAACACATCTTCTGCTGGCCCGAGATGATCTTCGGCAGGAACTCTTGCTTCTGCTCACTGGTCCCAAACTTCTCGATCGGCTTCGCGCCGAAGATGTTGAGGTGGATCGACGAGCAGCCGGTGAAGCCGGCACCCGAACGCGCCACGGTCTGCATCATGATGGAGGCTTCCATCAGCCCCAGTCCCGACCCGCCAACTTCTTCCGGCATGGCGATGCCGAGCCAGCCGCCCTCGGCCATCGCCTTGGTGAATTCCTCGGGCCAGGCGCCCGTGTCGTCGCACTTGCGCCAGTACTCCGGCGTGAACTGCGCACACACAGCCGCGACCGCATCCTGGATCGATTGCTGGTCTTCCGTCATCGGCGCGATGTTGTGCATTATTGTCTCCTCCCGAGAGCCGGCTGCCAACTTACCAAGCCAGCGGCACAGGGCGAGTGCGACTAGTCGCCGTTCTTGTCAAATCTCAGCGGATCGAAAGCGGCCGCCAGTGGGCTCACTTTCCCGTCAATCGCCTGCTCGGCGACAAGTTCGGCCGTCGCGGGCGCCAGCAGCACGCCATTGCGGAAATGTCCCAGCGCAGCAAACACGCCTGGAATCGCCGTCTGCCCGATCATCGGCGCATCATCCGGCGTGCCCGGCCTGATCCCCGCCCACGCTGTCAATTCCGCCGCTGTCCCGATCACTGGCACAACCGCCGCCCCGCGCCTGCGCAAGTCCTCAACTGCCTTGCGGTCAATCTCAACATCCTGCCGCCCGCGCTCACTCGTCGCGCCCACGAGCGTCCAGCGCGTCTTGGGCGCGATGTAGACGTCGCGCGTGTGGATCACATGCCGCGGCGCGCGCGAGCTCACCGCCAGCGCAAGCATCTGCCCCTTCACCGGCACGGAAGCAGGAAGCCCGTGCGGCAGTTGCGCTCCACGCGGGCCAACAAACTCCGGCAGCGTCCCCGCCCCTGTCGCCAGAACGATCCGATTGAACCGGTCGCCATCCGGCATCTGGAACGTCGCCCCGCCAACAATGCGCTCGATCTTGCGCCCCAGCCTGATCCCCACCCCCTGCCGCGATAGCGCTGCCCCCAAGCGCTGCAACACCAGCGAAGCGTCCACCTGCCGGTCCTCCGGCAAAAGCATCCCGCCCATCAACCCGTCTGCCAGCGCAGGCTCCAGCCGCTTCATCTCCGCCGCCGACAGCCGCTGCACCGGCAGCCCGCGCGCCTGACAAGCCGCCGCCAGCCCCTCGGCCCACTCAACCTCGGCAGCCGTGCGCGCCACAACCAGCGCGCCTTCCTTCGAAAACTCGATTTCCCCGCCCGCCAGCCGCTCCACGCGCGCGGCAAAGTCCGGCCAGATCATCCCCGCATGTCGCGCCAGAGCCGCCAGCGAGCGCTGGTCCGCCTCCACCGCCCATTCGAACGCAGCGCCCAGCATCCCGGCCGAACGGATGCTCGCCCCTGCGCCGAGGTCCATGCCCGCATCGTAGACAACGACATCCGCCCCGCGCGCGCGCAATTCCAGAGCTGACGCCAGCCCGATTACGCCCGCGCCAATCACGGCGATGCGCAGGTTCGCAGACTTCGCTGGAGAAGCGGGTGGAGGCATGGCGTCTCTATATAGGCTTGCACCCGGTCGGCCAGACGACACGGCGTCCCGCGCAGGCAGCGTTTCGCAGGCGCATGATTTCCGGGCGCAATTTTACCCTGGCTCGCATGTGCGAACGCCCCGGTATCGTTTCGAGCGTGCGAATCGCGGGACCTGTGTCCCTGCGGAACTATGCGCTAAGCGCGCTGGCCTCGTAGCCACGTCCACGCTGGCGCTCAACCCGCCAGAAAACGAGGAAACGGGCGGCATGGTCCCGGTCCTGGAACACCAGTTTCCGGCGCATCTCGCCGCCAGCGAACTCGGTCATCATCATGATGTCCGGCGCATCGCCAGATTCAGTAGAAAGGCCTGATTCTACAGCCCATTTTGCAAACGCATCTATCGCGTTCGAAAGCAGGGAAGAATCCCGGCTTTCCTCTGCGCTGATCTGGACAACGACTTCAGACATTGTGCCCTCGGAGCCCCATACATCGCCTCCCAACGCCGCTGCAGCCCAGACGTTCCCGCCAGGTCCTGCGCGTGTGAAAAAGCGCCGTCACCACCCCTGCCAGCAAGACCTACGCCATGAGTTCCGGCTACCGGCCTCGCTGCATTGCAACAAAGCAGGACATTACCCAGCCGTCACGAAGATTCAACCGCCGGGAGAGGCACTCTGAAGTGTCCTGTGGACAGCCCGCGCGCTAGGAGAATCAGCGCCCAATTCTGAGGCGAGCGATGGCGTCCGCCACCCGGTTCGTCGCCTTGCCCTCGCGCTGGGCCTGGTCGAGCACCTCACCCAGCGTCTCCATCAGGCGCGTCACCTTCCCGTCGACCCACGCCATGTCATAGGCGCCGGCAATCTCGGCCGCGACATTGATGATCCCACCGCCATTGATGACGTAATCGGGCGCATAAAGAATCCCGCGCTCCTTCACCTTCTCGCCCATGTCGGGTGTCGAGAGCTGGTTATTCGCGCCACCCGCAATCACCTTTGCCTTCAGGCGCGGGAGCGTGTCGGGGTTGATGATCGCGCCCAGCGCGCACGGCGAGAAGATGTCCGCCGCAACGTCATAGATCTCGCTCGGGCCGACAATGCTCGCGCCGGTGTCCCTGGCCACCTGCGCCAGCG
>Ga0075158_10001714_pt1 | contig 16424 bp, 12 predicted proteins | sample JI91814BDNA_FD_70968 | JGI IMG/M metagenome (GOLD analysis project Ga0075158, IMG submission 70968) | Wastewater effluent complex algal communities from Wisconsin, to seasonally profile nutrient transformation and Carbon sequestration -... | ecosystem: Engineered > WWTP > Effluent > Algae... | reverse complement strand
AACATGCGCAGGCGGCCCATCGCCTGCTCGAGCTCCATCGTGATCTGGTCGAGCGAGCGGCGCACGCTCAGCGCCTCCTCGACGTTGCGCGCCTGCTTGAGCAGCGTCAGCAGCTGGGCCTGCGTCTCGCGCAGCACCCGGATCCTCGTCGTCAGGTCGACGAACTCCTCGGTCACGTCCTGCGCCTGCAGCGAGCGCGACTCGACCACCCCGAGCTTGCCGAGCTCCGCCATCACCCCGCGCAGCTTGGCCGCCGGGACCCGCAGGATGTAATAGCCCTGCGACATGCTCTGCACGTAGCCGCCCGACTCGAGCGTCAGCGCCTCGGCCCGCTCCATCGCCTCGTCGAACTTGAACACCGAGATCTGCATCTCCGCGGTGTAGATGATCTGCCGCGCGACCTGCTTCTGCGGCTCCTTGCCCTCGTCGACCTCCTTGTCCCTGCCGCGCTCGGTCTCCGGCCGGGTCTTCGTGACGATGGTGCCGTCCTTGCCCGCCGCGCCGCCGCTCGGGCCCGTCCGCTGCGGGACCGCCGGCGAGGCCGGCACGGTCGTCGGCGCGGCCTCCATCGGCTTGGACGGCGCCTCCTCGACGTACTCCGCCTTCTTGGCGTAGTCGGCGTCGCCGCCGCTGCTGCCGCCACCGTAGTCGTCCATCGTCGACGGAGCGGCAGCCCCCGCCGCCACCGCGTCCATCGGGTAGTCGGGCGACGGCGCCGCGGAGTATTCGGATCGCTTCGACGCGCACCCGGGCGCGAGGCCGAGGAGAACGCAGCAGAGCAGCAAGATCGGTCGATGCATCGGATGCCTGTCGCCTTGAGGAGGTCCGGCCGCCGCTCGGCCGCCGTGATGGCAGCGAAACGGCGGCGGGGCGGCCCAGCTTACACGCCTTGCCGCGGACCCGCCGCGTCGGCGACAATGCCTGCATGCGCACGTACGGCCGGTCCTGGTGGCTCATCGCCCTCCTCGCGCTCGCCCCGGTCACCTCCGCGTGCGAGCGAGCCACCCCGGTCGCCGCCGCCGAGCCGTGGCCCGCCGGGCTCGCCAAACCGACCAGCATCGCCGAGGCGACCGCGCTCAGGGCCGCCGGCACGACCTGGACCGACCGTCAGGTCCGCCAGTTCTATCTCGAGCGCGTCGCCGCGATCGGCCCCGCCGACGCCGCCGCCGTCACCCGCGGCGACCCCGTCGAGACGCGCGCCCGCACGGCCTTCACGGCGCGCCACGACGCGCGCATGATCGCCCGGGCGATGATGTCGGACCCCGCCTCGCTCGCGGCCCTGCAGGCCCGCGATCTCGACAAGTACGGCAACCCCGACGGCCCGACCTTCGAGTACCTCGTCGACCGCGCCGGCCAAAAAGGTCTGACCGGCGACGCCGTGTTCACCTCGATCATCGACAGCGCCCAGGTCACCGACGCCGCGACCAACCAAAGCATGGGCCTGTGACCCGGCCGGCAATCCACCCTGATCCACCGAGCAGAACATCCGCGCAACTTGCGGGTGCAACTCCGGGCAGATCGTGCGAAAGCCCCGAGCATGATCACCATCACCGCATTCAAGTGGGTACCCCCGCTCGTCCAGGGCCTCGTCCGCGACCTGCGGGTCCGCTGGGCGCTCGAGGAGGCCGGCCTCGAGTATCACACGAAGCTGATCCAACCGGGCCTCCCGACGTCGGCCGACTATCACATGCACCAACCATTCGGCCAGGTCCCGGCCTATGAGGAGGACGGCCTCGTGCTGTTCGAGTCCGGCGCCATCGTCCTGCACATCGCCGAGCGCTGCCCGGCCCTGCTGCCCGCCGAGCCCGAGGCCCGCGCGCGCGCCGTGACGTGGATGTTCGCCGCGCTCAGCTCGATCGAGCTCGTCGTCGTGCCGGTCGCCACGATGAACGACTTTCAACGCGACAAGGAGTGGCCCGCGGAGCGCCGCGCCGAGGCCGAGGCGTTCGCGAGGAGACGCCTGAAAGACCTCGCCGCCTGGCTCGGCGACCGCGAATACCTCGAGGACAGGTTCACCGCCGGCGACCTGCTGATGTCGACGGTCCTGCGGATCCCCCGAGGCACCGACCTCCTCGACGCCGAGCCCACCCTCCAGCGCTACAAGGAGCGCTGCGAGGCCCGCCCCGCGTTCCAGCGGGCGCTCGCCGCCCAGATGGCCTCGTACGCCGCCGGCCCCCCGAGCGCCTGACGCGGCTCAGGGCCCGTCGATGTCGATGGCGTAGAGGTGATGCGCGAGGGACGGCAGCTCGACCCCGACGCCGAGCCCCGAGGTCACGCCCGTCCCCACGTAGAGGACCCCACGCGACACCGAGGGCCCGCTCCCGCTGGGCTCGAGGGTCGGCAGCGACCACAGGACGTTGCCCGTCGCGGCGTTGCGCGCCCAGATCGTCCCGAGCATATCGGTGTAATAGACGACTCCCCCCGCCACACACGGCGACGAGAGCGAGGGCGCCGTCAACCTGGAATGCAGCACCTGACCGCTGGACGCGGAGAGCGTCACATATTTGCCGCCGGTCGGCGGGAGCGGCAGCCGCGGGTCCATGTACCCGATGAGGTTGTTGGTCGCGGCGTGGATCCGACCGTTCGCGTAGGCCGTCGACCCGAGGAATCCGCCGAGGAAGCCGCCGTTCGACACGTGCTTCGACCACACCGGCGTCCCGTCGAGCGCGTCGACCACGTGGTAGTCGCCGGACTTGGAGCCCTCGCCCACGACCAAACGGTCGCCGATCCAGAACAGGTTCGGACTCGCGCCGAAGTCGTAGTCCGGTCCGTCCGGGTTCAGCAGGACGAACACGTCGTTCGCCCACCATTGTTTGAACCATTCGATGACGCCGCTCCCGGCGTTCAGCGCGATCATCGAATCGCTGTACTGGGTCGCCGGCTTCGAGTACGCCTGACCCGTACCCACATACACCATGTCGTCCATGACCGCCGGGGTCGACCACACCGGGGCGCCGTACTGGGTGTTCGACGCGAAGTACCGCTGCCACAGCAGGTCGCCCGTCTCTGCGTCGAGCGCCGCCATCGAGCCCTGAAAGCTGATCGGGTCGCCGGTGGGGTAGACCTCGACGCTGGCGACCCCCATGTAGATGATGCCGTCGACCTGGATCGGAGAGGTGTACAGGGCCACGTTCGGGTTGCCGCCGGTGAGGTCGGCCGTCCATAACGTCCCGCCCGTCGCCTGGTCGAGCGCCCACACGTTGCCGGCGAGCGTCGATACGAGCACCCGACCCTCGGATACGGCCGCGCTCGCGGTGATCGGCTCGGCGTCGAGATTGACGGACCACACCGGCGCGCCCGAGCCCGCGTCGAGCGACGCGAATTGTCCGTTGTACGCGCCGGCGTAGACCACGGAGCCCACGACCACCGGCGTGGCGGTGACATCCCCGCCGAGGTCGACCTTCCAGCGCACGCTCGCCTGCGTGACCTGCGTGTGATCCGGCTCCGCGGGATTATGGCGGGTGTTCCAGAGGTCCCGCCCGTAGGACGGCCAGTCTGCCGGGTCCGAATTGCCGTCGACGAGGGGCGCCGCCGGGGGCGGCAGATCGCGCGGGACGACGCCCTGGTCGTCCTCGGGCGGATCGCACGCGATTTGGCCATACGAAGCGACCGCGACGATACCGGTCATCACGAGCGAGCACTGAAAACGCTTCACCATGGCGAACCCTCCCCACTGATTGTAAGGAGATATCAACCGCCGGCCATTGATAAATCAGGCGATTGTATATGACATCATGCCTGACGATGGCCTACGTGTACGCCGACGGGCCCTGAGAGAACATTGATTCATCGCTGTCCAGACCGGGCCGCGCACCCCCATGGGCGTAATCGGATCGGATCACCAGCTCCACGCGACGAGCAACACGCGTCACAGGGGAAGATCTCAGGGCCCGCGAGCTCCGCCAGACGCAGCAAGTACGAAGACCAGGACGGCCGTCCCTCGAGCCCGCGTTCGGCAGGCACGATTGAGCCGCTGCAGCGGCCGCAGTGTCGCCTGGCGAACCCACGACAGCGCGACAGGGCACAGCGTTTGTGCATGCCTTCCGGATCCGACTCGAAGCTCTGTCCAGTCCGGCGGGGCGGCGTGACAGCGGGCGGACATCGAGCATTTTGGAGCCGGTGTGCGACGGGCGTCGCCGAGGACACGAGAGCGATCGCCATCGCGGTCGCGCCCGCGGTCTGCGCGTTACCGCCGGATGCCCGCGGCGAGCGTGGCCGCAAATTCTCGTCACGGTGGTCCACAGGTTCGGTAGCATGAGAACGGAGGGTTCCATGACAGATCGTGAGGAGGGCCTCGAACAGGCAACGTCGCTGATGCGAGCGCATCGCATGCTGGCGCAGGCAGCGGATCCCGCGTCGATGGTCTCCGCGCTCGCCAGCGTGTGTGAACCCTATGGGCCGATACTCATCACCCTCCACTACATCCACACCGGCCCCGGCGGCGAGCCCGAGGAGATGGAGGCCGTCGCCGCGTGGGGCCCGGGACTACAGCCCCCGGCGTCGGACCTGGTCGGTCGGCGCGGCTCCTTCGCCGACCATCCCCTGGCCCCGGCCCTGCTCGACAAGCCGCAAGAGGCGCTGATCGTCACGGACCTCGACGGCGATCCGCGGGTCCGAGCGACCGTCACCGACCTCTCGGTCCCGATCGGGTCGATCATACTCTTACCGCTGTTTAGCGCGCGTCACACGTCGTGGCAGGGCGTCGTGGGGCTCCACTGGTCCGGGCCCCACGCCCCTGCGCCGGCGGAGCGGATCCTCTACGAGCTCCTGTTGACGACGCTGTCCGAATCGATCGCGGCCGAGCGGACCCTGCGTGCGCATCGCACGGGGCTCGTCGACAACGAGAACCTCCTGGTCCGCGCCGAGCTCGCGCTGCAGGAGAGCCAGCGCCAGCGCACGATGCTGCGGACCCTGCTCGACCACCTCCCGCTCGGGGTCGTGGTCGTGCGCATCATCGACGGCGGCAAGATGGAGGTCGTCACCTCCGCCGGCAAGCTCGACCTCGAGCGCTACGGCGAGAAGATCGACCTCACCACGGTCGTGGCATACGGACCCGGGGAGAACGAGCCGCTGCCCATGGATCGCATGCCGGCCGTCATCGCCCTGAAGACCGGTCAGACCGCCCGGGGTGAGCTCGAGCTCCCGCTCCCCGACGGCAGCCGGATCCTCCTGGATTCCATCGTCACGCCGATGCAGTACGAGGGGGACCCCTCGATCCACCTCATCTGTCTCTACAGCGACGTCACCGAGCAGCGGCGCGCCGAGCGAGACCGTCTGGCCACCCAGGAGCAGCTGCTGCAGGTCCAGGCGCTCGCGCTGGCCGAGCGCTCCACGCCGCTGATCCCGATCCGCGAGGACGTGCTCGTCCTGCCGCTGGTCGGCTCGATCGACGACGAACGGGGCCGCCAGATCCTCGATACGCTGGTGCACCTCGGCGGTCGCACCACCGTGCGCGCCGCGATCATCGATGTCACCGGGATCCGCAACCTCGACACCGCCGCCGCCCGCGTGCTGCTCGGCGCGGCCCAGGCGCTGCGCCTGCGCGGCGTCCGGTCGATCCTCACCGGGATCCAGGCCAACGCGGCGATGACCCTCGTCGGCCTCGGCATCGATTTCTCCGGGATCGCCGTCCGGGGCACCTTGCAGGACGGCGTGGCGTTCGCCACCCGCGGCTGAGCCAGAGGTCGTCGTCCCGACGCTGCGCGCCGAGGATTATCCCTCCCTCCGGGGAGGATAACCCTCGGCGTCGTTCGTGGTTGCACGGCGACCCGTACGTCCCCGAGGTCCGCCCACATGGTGTTGATGAGCATTCAATGTGGACACAAGTGGCAATGGGAATTGGTTAACAATGTAAGTGCTCCTTTGTAGTCTGTTCATAGATGGTCCGGGCTCGCGGCGGCGCGAGCTCGCCCAGACGGCGCACCGCCCCGGCCTCGCGGCGCCTCGCGTGTACGTCCGACATACATCTATGCGCACACGAATTCGACAAGGCTTCACGCGTCCGTCCGAGATGTGATCCAATGCACCATCTCTGACCCTCCGTTGCCGCGAGGGCTTTTGTGCATAAGAAAGTACTTGATCAACTCGCCTGCTCTCAGTAGACACATCTGACTGGCCGGGTATGGAATCACATCATCGCATCGAACGGGCCCTCAAGAGTCGCCTCACTCGGGCCACCAGCGCTCCATGTCCACCGCGCCTGGCCCAGGCGATGCGCCAGGCGGTCTTTCCCGGGGGAGGACGCTTCAGACCCGCGCTGTGTCTCGCCGTCGCCGAATCGTGTGGTGGTGGATACCCTCAGCTCGCGGAGGCCTCCGCCGTGGCGATCGAGCTGCTCCACTGCGCTTCGCTCGTGTACGACGATCTGCCCTGTTTCGACGATTCTCCGCTCCGTCGCGGGCGCGCGGCCGTCCACGCCCTCCATGGCGAGGATCTGGCCATACTCGCCGCCACCGGGCTCACGGTGCTGGCGTTCGACGTCGTCGCCAGCGAGCCCGGCGGGCACGCGCAGCTGTCGCTCGACCTGCTCCAGGTGATCGCGCAGGGGGCCGGTAGTCCCTGTGGAATCGTGGCCGGGCAGGCGTGGGAGGCCGAGACCACCGTCGCGGATCTCAGGGCTTACCACCGCGCCAAGACCGGGGCGTTGTTCGAGTCGGCGTTCCTGGCCGGGGCGATGGCCGGCGGGGGCGATCCATCATTGTGGCGCGGGCTCGGTCACCAGCTGGGCGAGGCGTATCAGATCGCCGACGATCTGCGCGACGTCTGGAGCACCCCGGAGCGGCTCGGCAAGCCGATCGGTCAGGACGAAGCCAACGGCCGTCCGTCAGCGGTCACCCAGCTCGGCGCGGCGAACTGCGTCCGACGGATCGACGAGCTGGTGACCGAGGTGTGCGCGCGGATCCCCGCCTGCGACGGTCGGACCGAGCTGCTGAGCCTGATACGGCACTGGTCGCTGCGGCTGCTGCCCCAGTCGCGCAACCCGATCTCGGCGGCTCGAACGGCCGCCCTCACCACCTGATTCACATCCCTGTTCGTCTCGAGCGAGGAGATCCCCGATGATTGAGCATACGATTCATGCCGATACAGGTCTGTTCTACTGCCCGCTGTCGTCCGAGGTCCACGCGAAGGTCGACGACGTGTCGCGTCGCTCCTTCGAGTGGATGAACCAGTTCGGCCTGTGGCCGACGGAGCGCCAGCGCAAGCGGCTGATGGCGACCAACAGCTCGGAGTTCTATGGCCGCATCACGCCGGCGGGGCTCGAGGATCGCCTCCAGATCGCCGCGGACTGGTGCTACTGGGGCTTCGCCTTCGACGACGTGTGGTCGTACGAGGGCGAGGCGGCCGAGCGCTCCGAGGAGTTCACCGCGCTGGTCGCCAGGCTGGTCCGGCTGCTCGAGACCCTGGACGAGCGGCTGTGCGAGGGCGATCGCTACTTGACCGCCCTGTACGACATCGCCGTCCGCTTCGCCCGCTGCGCGACCCAGGTGCAGATGCGGCGGTTCATCGAGGCCCACCGCCTGTGGTTGTTCGGCATCGTGCAGCGCCACAGCTTCCAGGCCCGCCGGACGATCCCCAGCGTCGACGCCTACCTGACCATGCGATTGCACGACTGCGGGGGCGCGCCGTGCACGGCGATGATCGACATCGTCAACGGCCTCGAGGTCCTCGGCGACGAGATGGACGCGCCGGAGATCCGCGCGCTGACCGAGGTCACGTGGATGGTCGCGGCCATCGACAACGAGCGGGTCTCGCGGGCGAAGGAGATCCAGGGCGAGGGGGACGCATACAACCTGGTGGACGTGGTGATGTACCACCGCAGGTGTTCACCGGAGCAGGCCCTGCGTGAGGTCGTCGCGCTGCGAGACCGCATGATGTGTCTGTTCCTCCGGCTCCACGCCCAGGCCATGTCCGGGGCCGGCTCCGCGCTGCGTCGTTACCTCGAGGACCTCGCGCACCTGATCCCCGGTAACATCGTGTGGAGCCTCAAGACGGCGCGTTACGCCGTCGTCTACGGGTCCGGCTCGGCGGAGATCGGCGCGGTGGCCCTGTCGGGCGGCTGGGCGCCCGAGCCGGCGGACGCCCGGATCGATCCGCCGCCCGTCCCGTCGCTCGCGTGGTGGTGGCAGCAGATCGCCGCCAACTGACCGTCCTCGTCCGGCGCATCCAGGGAGCTCGTCGATGTCCGTCGAACCAATGAAACTCGGCACCGCGCCAGGCAGGTTCCCGCTACTGTCCCATTCATGGTCGTTGCTGCGACGTCCGCTGGGATTCCTCACCTCGCTGCGCGACGCCGGGGCCATGGTCAAGATCCGCTTCGGCAAGGAGTGGGCCTACCTCGTCCAGCACCCGGAACTCATTCGTCAGGTCCTGGTGACGGACACCGCGGTGTTCGACAAGGGCGGCCCGCTGTTCGACAAGGTCCGCCTGTTGCTCGGGAACGGCCTCGGCTCGTGTCCACACGCCATGCACCGACCGCTGCGGCGGCTGATGCAGCCGGCGTTCCACCGCGATCGCCTGGCCACGTACGCCGACATCATGCAGCGCGAGGCCAGCAACCTGGCGGACTCATGGCGTCCAGGGGCCGTCATCCACGTGCCCAGCGCCATGCGCACATACATGCTCGCGCTCGTGACCCGGACCCTGTGCATCGTGGGCAACGCCGAGGCCATGGCGGAGCTCCGCGGCGCGATCCCATTCCTGCTCGAGGGGCTCTACAACCAGATGCTCCTGCCCGGGCTGCTACAAAAGCTGCCGCTGCCCGCCAATCGACGGTTCGAGCGAGCGTTTCTCCGGGTGCGGGCGCTGACCGAGCAGGTCATCGAGGATTACCGGCGGGCGGGCATCGACCACGGCGACCTGCTGTCGATGTTGCTGGCGGCGCGCGACGAGCTGACCCACGAGGGTCTGACCAACGACCAGATCTACGATCAGGTGTTGACCTTCCTGTCCGGGAGCGAGACCGGCACCTCGACCCTGAGCTGGGCGTTTCATGTGCTCGGCCAGCGCCCGGACGTCGAGCGACGGCTGCACGCGGAGGTGGACGAGGTCCTGGCCGGCCAGGCGGCCAGGTACGAGGATATCCCGCGGCTCGCCTACACCACCCGGTTCCTCACCGAGGCGCTTCGCCTGTACTCACCGGGGTGGCTGATCTCGCGGCGCACGGTGACCGATACGGAGCTCGGGGGTCACCGCCTGCCAGGCGGGACCACCATCTTGATCAGCTTCTACGCGATGCACCGCGACCCGACCCTGTTCGCGGAGCCCGACCGCTTCGATCCCGATCGCTGGCTGCCCGAGCGCGCCGCGTCGCTGCCCCGCTTCGCCATGATGCCGTTCGGCGCGGGCCAGCGTAAATGCATCGCCGACTCCTTCGGCATGGCCGCCGATACTCTGGCTCTGGCGACGATCGCGAGGCGCTGGCGGCTCCGACCGCTCCCGGGCGACAGGACGCTTCCGGTGGCGAAGCTGACCTTGAACCCCGGGGACCTGCGCATGCGAACCGAGCCACGCCTCCGCGAATAGAGGGTCCGACCGCCGCCGTCGCGCATCGCGCGGTGGCGAGCCGACCCGCGTCGCGGGCTCGGTCGGCCCGCGGATGTTGTAGCGTGTCGTGATGCGTTTAAAAATGCCGAGGGCAGGAGGCTGCCTCGCCATCGCCCTGATCGCGGCCTGCGGCGCGCAGCCGGGTTCGACCGACAGCGACGGCTCCTCGAGCTCCGGCGCCAGCGCCACGGGCTCCGGTCCCGTCACGACCGGAGACGCCGAGACCTCGACGTCGACGTCCGAGCCCCCGACGTCGAGCTCGGAGGCCCTCCCCTCGACGAGCACGGACACCACCGGCTCGTCCAGCGACAGCGTGGGCGCGACCACCGACGCGCCGACGTCCGACCCGGTGGACCCATCGTCCAGCACGGGCGGAGATCCATCCGGCCCGTCCAGCACGAGCGGCGATCCGGATCCCGGCAACCCGCTCGTCGTGGTGAACCCCGGGTTCGAGGCCGACGCTGTCGCCGACGGAGATTATGACGACACGATCGTCCCCGCCGGCTGGACCAAGTACGACCCCCAGAACATCATCGGTCAGGACTACAACAGCCTCGGTGTCCTCAACCCGACCGGCACGGTGCTGTACCCTGGCGGCGCCCCGGAGGGCAGCAACGTCGCGCTCGTGTTCCTGTGGCGCGAGCAGACGAATGACATGCCCGCGGGGTATGTCCAGCAGCTCGCCGACGACCTCCAGGCGAACACGCAGTACACCCTGCGCGTCAAGGTCGGCAACATCGCGCCGACGGGCAACGTCCCGTACGACCTCGCCGGCTTCCCCGGATACCGCGTCGAGCTGCTCGCCGGCGGCGACGTGCTCGCGGCGGACGACGACTCGCTCGCGCCGACCGACGGGACGTTCCTGCAGAGCGAGGTCGTGTTCACGACCGGCGACGACGACGCCGCGCTCGGGACGCCGCTGGCGATCCGCCTGATCAATCTCAACAAGGGCGGCGCCGGCATCGAGGTCAATTTCGACGACGTCGAGCTGCACGCGGCTCCGGCCCCGTGAGGAGATGAAGCGATGACAGCGAAGCGACCGAACATCCTGGTGATCATGACCGACGAGGAGCGCTATCCGCCGGTGTACGAGACGGACGCGCTGCGAGCGTTCCGCAGCACCCAGCTCCCGGGCCAGCAGGCGCTGCGGGCCCGCAGCGCCGAGCTCCACCGCCACCACGCCGCCTCGACCGCGTGCGTGCCGAGCCGGGCGTGCCTGTTCACGGGGCACTACCCGACGCTGCACGGGGTCCGCACGACCGACGGCGCGGCCAAGTCGGCGCACGACCCGAACATGTTCTGGCTCGACCCGAACACCGTGCCGACGATGGGCCACTACTTCCGTGCGGCCGGCTATCGCACGTTCTACCGCGGCAAGTGGCACGTCTCGCACGCGGACCTGACGACCCCCGACACGCGCGCCGCGATCGCCTCGAGCGACGACGACGGCGCGCCGATCGAGCAGAATACCGCCCTGTACCGCGCGGCGGATCGCCTCGATGCATACGGGTTCCACGGGTGGATCGGGCCCGACCCGCACGGGGCGGCGCGCGCCAACTGCGGGCTGCTGCGCGACCCGATCTTCGGAGATCAGGTGGACGCGCTGTTCACCGAGCTCGAGCGGTCCGAGGACGACGCGCCGTGGCTGACGGTCGCCTCGTTCGTCAACCCGCACGACATCGTGCTGTTCGGCGCGCTGTGGCTGGCGTGGCGGTACGCGTTCACCGACGACACGGTCCCGGAGGTCCCGGAGCCGCCGACCCAGGACGAGTCGCTGCGGACCAAGCCGAGCTGCCAGGCCGACTTCGTCGACAAGTACGGCAAGGCGTTCCTGCCGCAGCCGCAGCTCCCGATCTACCGCCGCTTCTATTATTACCTGCACAAGCTGGTCGACGCCCAGGTCGCGCGCGTGCTCGGTCGGCTCGACTCGTCGAGGTTCCGCGACGACACGATCGTCGTCTACACCTCGGATCACGGCGAGATGCTGGGGGCGCACGGCGGGATGCACCAGAAGTGGCACAACGCCTACGACGAGACGATCCGCGTGCCGCTGCTGATCGCCGGCCCGGGCGTGCCCGCCGGGCGGCGCATCGACCACCTCAGCAGCCACGTCGACCTGCTGCCGACGCTGCTCGGCCTCGCCGGGCTGGACGCGGGGGCGCTCGCGCGGACGTTGTCGGACCGGCACACCGAGGCGCAGCCGCTGGTCGGCCGCGACCTCTCCGGGCTGATCCGCGGCGGTGAGGCGAGCGACGAGCCGATCTACTTCATGACCGAGGACGAGGTCACCGAGGGGCTCGACCAGACCACCGTGCTCGGCCGCCGCTACGAGGCGGTGGCCGAGCCCGCGAAGGTCGAGGCGGTGGTCGCTCGCCTCGACCTCGGCGACGGGCCGCGGCTGTGGAAGTACGCCCGGGCCTACCGCCGCTCGCTGATCGGTGACCCCGCCGACGCCTCGCGGCTGCCCGAGCGCGACGAGGCCGAGCTCTACGACCTGGACGCCGACCCGCTCGAGATCCACAACCTGGCCCACCACCGCCTGCTCGGCGACCGCTCGTCGCGGGCCGCCGAGGCGCGCCTGGAGGCGCTGCTCCGCGAGCAACGCGCACAAAAGGCCCTGCACCCGCGGCTGCGCTGACGCGGCCCGGCGCGGGGCGAGGACCTGTCCTTCGGGTCAGGTGTGGAGATTACGGCGACGCGGCCGCACGGCCACGAGCAGCAGCCACGCCCACGACGGCGACGCGGCCGTGCGGCAGTCGCAGCCCGAGCCGGCGGGCGGCGGCTCCGCGTCGCCGGTGTCGCTGGACTCGCCGGTCTCGCCGGACCCGCTGGACTCACCCGACTCGCTGGACGCGCCCGTCTCGACCTCGCCCGTGTCGGTGTCGAGCGGCACCGGGGCGCAGATCTTCGCGTGGTCCTCGTCGCCGAGGCAGAAGTGGAGCTTCGTCGACTCGGCCGCGATCGCGGGGTGGGTGACGACGAACCAGTATGGATTCGCGGGCAGGTCGGCGAGCTCGCGGGCGGTCGTGGCGTCCGACCAGTCGACGTCGAGGGCGTCGCCGACGGCGTCGCTGAAGTCCGGGTCGACGTACGGGTGCAAGGCGAACCGGAGCGGCTCGGCGGGCGCGGCGAGGCCGAACCACAGCGGGCCGCCCTCGTGCTCGACGCGGTAGTAGGTGGTCGACAGCGAGAAGATGCGGGCGTCGTCGGTGAGGAAGCCGTCGACGCTGCCGGCCTCGGCGACGACGCCGGCGAGCTTCGCGGCGTACGGGTAGCTCTCCGCCTCGCCGGCGCGCTCGCCGGTCGCGAGGTTCCACGCGGCGAACATCGGCCAGGCCTCGGCGAGCGAGTCGCCGTACGCGGCGAGCACGGTCTCGATGCTCGTGACGGCCGTGGGGTCGTCGATGGCGGCGGTCAGCAGCGCGTCGACGATCGCGGGGTCGTGGCGCGCGCTGATGAAGTCGAACCACAGCGCGGTGCCGTAGGCGAACGCGGGCACCGGGCCCGCCGGCGGTTTGAACAGGGACCGCGAGGTGTCGGCCAGGTAGCCGTCGCACAGGCGCAGGAAGTCGCGCGAGTCGGTCCGGAACTGGCGCTCGGCCCAGGTCGCGGTGCCCTCGGACAGCCACACCGGCAGCTCCTTGAGGTAGGCGCCCTGGACCGCGTGGAACAGCTCGTGCGAGCTGACCGTGTCGATCGCCTCGGTGCTGTTGATGTAGCCGTAGCCGGCGAAGTCGTTCTCCATCGCGAACGCGCCGCCGCACCGCGGCGGGCTGCCGTCGCACTCGTCGACCAGGAACACCCCGTCGGCGTTGCCCCCGAAGTCGACGAGGTACACGTCGAACGCCTCGCTGCCGCCGAGCGGGCCGAGACCCAGCTCCGCCTCGGCCACCGGCGCGCGCAGGCCGAGCCCGGCGAATTTATCGAAGACCTCGCGGGTGGTCGCGCCGACCTGCACGACGTAGTCGGGCACGCCGTCGGCGTCGTCGTCCTTGAGCGGGACGGCGTGGTTGCCGGCGATCGTGTAGTGCACGCGCACGCCGCCGCCGACATCGTCGTGGGTCAGCACCACGTCGCCCGGGTCGTACGACCACAGGCCGCCCTCGGTCGGGCGCTCGGCGCGGGCGACCGCCGGCGCGAGCACCAGCACGGCGACCAGCAGGCGCGTCACAGGAAGCTCCAGCGCCAGGTCATGTGCGCGGGGTCGGTGCCCATCGCGCCGGACTCGTTGCATGCGTCCTGGCCCGCGCCGTAGTACGACTCGACGACCAGCTTGACGGCGCGGCCGTCGGCGAGCAGCAGGACGAAGGGCGCGGCGCTGGTCGTCACGCAGCCAGTGTAGCCCCACCAGCTGGCCATGCGATAGGCGGGGCTGCCCGGCAGACCGGAGCCGTCCTCGAGCAGCACGCACTCGTCGGTGTAGTACGCCTCGGCCGCGAACTCGGACGCCGCCGGCACCTCGGTGACCTCCGCGTAGCTGCCGCCCGGCGCGGCCACGGTGACGCACGACGGCCCGCTGACCCCGCTGTTGGCGCGGATGCCGTAGCGCTTGGCCGCGACGTCCCAGTCGCCGCTGTCCAGCGCGGCGACGTCGTCGAGGTCGACCTTCTCGAGCCCGGCGTCGGTGAAGCGCAGGTACACCCACGGGTTCATCGCCGCGCCCTCCGTGCCGCCCGCGCTCGCGTCGATCTGCGAGACCCAGTCGCCGCCGTCGTTCGCGCTGGCGACCGCCCCGTCGCTGACCTTGTCGTCCTGCAGCGAGAGGTCCTGGATCGCCGCGTCGATGCACGCGGGCTCGACGAGCGCGCAGCCCTCGATCGGACCGCCGCTCGACTCGTCGCCGGTCGTGTCCGCGGCGCTCGTCGGCTCGTCGCCGGTCGTGTCGGCGCCGCTGCTCGCGTCGCCCGTGCTCGCGTCGCCCGTGCCCCCCGTGTCACCCGTGCCATCCGTGTCGTCGCCGCTGTCCGCGGGGGTCGTGGTGCAGGCGGTGAACGTCAGGGCAAGGAGGAGAACCGCGCGAAAACACATGCCGAGTGAAAAACACTTTCATTTACGACTGTCAACGTCGAAAACAAACGACGATACCGTCGAGAATTCACCCGTTCTCCGATCCGACACGATCAGGTCCTGAAATCTCCTCTCAACACCCGGCCCGGCCACGCGCCGCCACGCGGGCCCGGTAGAGTGCGCCGCATGCACGCGCCGCGCACCGACTGGGCCGAGACCATCCCCCCGAACGAGGAGGCCGAGCTCCTCGAGCTCGCGGAGATCATCCGAAGCATCCAGCGCCGACACTCGCGCAAGGCCGGGCCGGGCCGCGGGCTCCACCGCAAGTCGCACACCGGCGCGCGCGCCGAGCTGCGGAACCGCGGCGATCTGCCGGCGCCGTACCGCGTCGGCATCTTCGCGACCGCGGGCACATACACGACCTACGTGCGCTTCTCCAACGGCTCGCCGAAGCACCAGCCCGACAAGGTCGGCGACGTCCGCGGCGTCGCGCTGAAGATCGTCGGCGTGCCCGGCAAGAAGCTGATCCCCGGGATGGAGGACGCGCGCACCCAGGACCTCCTGCTCATCAAAACGCCGACGACCCCGTTCCGCGACGCGAAGGAGTTCGTGCGCATCGTGCAGGTCGCCGACAACCCGCTGCTGCTGCTGCCGAACCTGCTGCGCGTGGGCCTCGGGCGGGCCTTGCAGATCCTCCGCGCCGTCGCGGCGTCGATGAAGCAGCCGGTCACGAGCATGGCGACGCTGCGCTACTGGAGCGCCGCGCCGATCCGCTGGGGCGACCACGCGGCCCGCGTGTCGCTGATCCCCGCCGACGTCGGCGAGGCGCCAGCCCACAGCGCCGGACCCCACGGCCTGCGCGACGACCTGACCGCGCGCCTCAAGGCCGGCCCGCTGCGCTTCACCCTGGCCGCGCAGCTGTACGTCGACCCGCAGCGCACGCCGATCGAGGACGGATCCGCCGACTGGTCCGAGGCCGACAGCCCGTTCGTCCCGGTCGCCGACCTGATCGTCCCGCAGCAGGACATCACCAGCGAGCAGGGCCGACGCGTCGAGCAGTTCCTCGAGCGCGTGTCGTTCGACCCGTGGCACGCGCCCGTGGAGTTCCGCCCGCTCGGCAACCTGATGCGGGCCCGCGGCCACGCCTACCGGCTCAGCGCCATCGAACGCGCGGCGGCGCCGGAGCCGGACGGCAGCGAGACGTTCGCCTGATCTCGACTCGGCTGTCCCGCGGGACAGCCGAGTCGCCGTGAACGGTCGAATTCGGGCCGCCCCGCGGTGCGGCGGGTTGGTTATGCTGTGGCCGTGGGCGACCGCGACGACACCCCGCCGATCGGGCGGCCGACGCCGACGCCGCACCCGCGGCCGCCGCCGACCAGCTACGCCGAGGCCCTCAACCAGGCCCCCCCGCGCGTCGAGCCCGGCTCGGGCCGCCGCGTCGACGTCCCGCCGCACGGGCAGCCGACCCCGACCCCGTCGTCGCGCTCGCGCCCGCCGTCGTCGCGCTCGCGCCCGCAGCCGACCAGCTACGCCGAGGCCCTCAACGCGACCCCCGCGAGCGTCGAGGACACGATGCTGGCCAACGACCCGCGCGCGGCCTCCGGGCGGCAGGGCGGCTCGGGCCGCCGCGACAACACCGACGTGCGCTCGTCGCCGAACCTCGGCCCGATCAGCGGGCGCGAGGCGACGCTCGCCGGCTCGCGCCCGAACGGCGAGCCGCCGCCCGCGGCCCGGCAACTGACGCGCGAGCTCCCGCCGAAGATCGGCCGCTACATGGTCATCGAGCGGCTCGGCGAGGGCGGCATGGGCGTCATCTTCGCCGCCTACGACCCGCAGCTCGACCGCAAGGTCGCGATCAAGCTGGTCCGCCCCGC
>Ga0075158_10001713_pt1 | contig 16429 bp, 21 predicted proteins | sample JI91814BDNA_FD_70968 | JGI IMG/M metagenome (GOLD analysis project Ga0075158, IMG submission 70968) | Wastewater effluent complex algal communities from Wisconsin, to seasonally profile nutrient transformation and Carbon sequestration -... | ecosystem: Engineered > WWTP > Effluent > Algae... | reverse complement strand
AGACGTGGTTGCAGGGGGGATTTTTTTTTAGTCTGTATCTCGCCAACCATCTAAGAAGTTAGCAAAGATCGTTCGTAGTTTTGTTTCATTACAGGGTAGATGAAACTTGGTTTGGTCTAAGTCGCAGCTTTGGGCATAACGCATTAGCCTATCAGCTAGATACGCCGTTACATCCTTCTCATGCCTTTCTAGAAGCTGTAGAAGCTGTGGCGTTGAATCCTTAATATGCTGTTCGATAAACTCCCTGGAATAAGTCTTTTCACTGTAGATGCGTACTAGCATCTCTCTACACGTCTGTTCTCTGTGCGATAGAGCAACTTTGATTGGCGTACCCATAGGCTTCCTTGCTTAGTTCTGGTTCTGCACTCCAACTCTCTGGGGAGAAGAAGGATCGGCTTTTTATACGGGGTGTATTTTGGTGAAATCAAATGCCGGAAAATGGCAAAAACTGGCTTTTTCGGGTTCTACGAGATTGGGAGAATATCAAAAAACGCCTATACGTGTGAACGAAACAATTAATTTCACCAAAATGGGGTGTACGTGGTTAAGCAATGCCAAGAATGCTTTTCAGAGCGTTTTGCAAGTCTTCTACGGTCCCGCTGTTAATGATTTCACGGTCTACCGGAAGTAGATCAACATTGGTATCTGAGACGTGATTCTGTGCAGGCTTAGTGCCTTCACGATGAATGCGAATGATTTTTCCACCATTGAAACGAATCATCTCTACTTCGTTTGGAAAACGAACGTCAGTGAATACAACATTCTTTCCTAGATGAAAACAATCATCCATTGTCTTCTTTGCAAGCTTAACCCATAGATCATCGTCGATCATGTCTCGACCAACTTCAGTCCCTAAGACTTGCATGAGGCGACGGACTTCAGGGTAGCTGTATTTAGTCTCATCCCAGCCTTGATCGTCTATGAAAGTCTGTAGATGAACCCCAGCATGAATGATTGGGTTAAGCACTAGCAGCATTTGCCGTATAGGCTCGGCAAAACTGAGTTGAGACCAACCGCTAGCAACCAATCCTTCTGCTGCTGCATTCTTTCCTGAACCGGCGTAACCCGTTAGCCCGACAAGCATTTAAGGCTCCTTCCAAAAAATAATTTTCCAGGGGGACTTGTAATATATATATGTTGTTTATATGGTGTGGTTGGGTTTGGTTGTAGTTTTTGCTTCTTTTTAGTGATGGTTATGTCCGAAATTATTGAAGAACCAGTATACGTTGTTCAAATTACTGATAGCTCCATCGAACCTAAATACTTTCAAAAGTACATAACTCTTAAAAAAGTTAAAGTTACTGAACAACTTGCTTTGGCTAAAACTGGTAAACGTGGAAGTATGATTCGTGCTGCTATTCTTATGCGTATGAATGGCATTCAAGCCCATGCAATGCCTTTAGAAGTATCTTCATAGCTTCTATTCTCGTGAAATCAATTGCCCAAGAAATTGGGCATCTCTTCTCCAGAAAAAGATGGGGTGGAGGGGTAATAGTTATCTGAGGCATAGCCATTATGCCACCCCTCTCCCATCGCCGTAGGCAGGCTTAGAGGCTGAGTTTCGTATTCCCGCTCTCCGTACATCACTTGGGATTGGACGTACAAGGCAGCGTTGCTGAGAGCGTCTATTTGGTCATCTGTCTCGTGGGGATGCCCAGTCCAGGTAAATAGCTCCCCTGTGAGGATATCGAGCCAGGGGGCTGATTCTGGCAAGATTACCTTGCCTCTCTTGGCTCTAGTCTGTGCCGTAGCTGAATTCTGAATCTTGTCAGAAGTTGTGGGTACTTCATCGACGGGTATACCGTTGAAAGAAGCCATCTGTGCTACGCCTTTGCCAATGCCTTGAGCATCGACGATTACTTTAGAAGGCTTATGCATTTTGCAGACCTTCGTAAGCATAGCGAGGATATCAGGGATTTCAGCTTGAATGCGTATTTGATCGAGCCATAGCAGATAGTTGTCTGGAGTCTTAGCCCAAACAGACATTACCGTGTAACTACGTTCTTGCTGGACTCTGAAATTGGTGTTAGCAACACCTGTTCTTGTACTAGCTGCTACGTCCATTGTGATAAATATTTCACAACCAGCACGATGCCAAGTACGTTCAATTTGTTCACAGTAGAAGTAAGCACCATTAATACGCCAACGGTTAATGAAGTATTCTGCTTTGAATCGGGCTCCTGCTGAAACGTCCCAATTGCCCTCTTTCATACGCATACGATCAATCTCACCCATCTCATTAAGAGCTAGGGTGTAAGAAGATTGGTCGATGTATGGATTGTCTTTTAGCGTTGCTTGAATGAATGGACGTTCAGGGTCATGTCCTCGGAATTTGAAGTCTGATTCATGTTCACACTTACCTTCGCATTTATTGATCTTGTAGCGATTTTTAACCCAGCAGTTACCGCTAACCCATACATAACCTCTTTGTCTAATAACAAAAGTATGATATTTGGGTACGCCTAGGCAATAAACTGTTTTATTAAAATCAGATTCAACAATATTGCTTTTACGTTTAGTAGAAGTAGCAACATCGTAGACGTGATTTCCTGTGAGTAATTCTGTTCCACCACTAAGAGTTTTCTTAAAACTAATTTGATAACAACGTTTACGAGATTTAACTGTAGCATCACCTGTTCTATCTCTATGCCAACAATCAGCTATGTAACCAAGTTTTACTGCAAGTGTTAATACGTCGTCTGATAGTTGTTTTGAAACTGTGTAATATTGTCCAGAAGTTTCTCCATACCAATGACCATCACCACCCATTAAAGCGTTAAATAGATGAGTGAGATTTTTTGTAGTAGAATTAAGAACTTCAGATGGTATAAATTTATCTAAATTTTTTCCAAATTGTTTGAAGTGGTTATACCAATCTGGACAGTAAACAGTAAATCCAACTGTATTTGTACTAAATGTAAATCCACAAGTTTCTAATAATTTAGAAATTTTTTTTCGTTGTGGCTTTTTTACTTGAGAGATAACAAAAGCTTTATCTCTATCTATAGTACAGCCTTCACTTAAATACCAACCAAGTAATTTGCAATAATCAGACCATTTTAATTTCTTTGGTTGATTATGTTTTCTACGTCGTGTAATTACTTTAGGGACTTCAAAATATTTAGGATTTTTACCTTTCCAAGAAACTGTTCTAAGAATACAAGCTTGTCCTGGAAGGTTTTCAAATTCTCTTAGTGAGTAATCTGAATAACCGTTTTTTCTTTTAGAAACAAAAGCTACTTTATGTTCAGGAGTACAAGAAAGATGAAAACCTCTTAAATTAGTAGTTAAAAGTTTTGGAGCCTTATATTTATGTAATTGTTTAACTTTACTAGGTACTAATTTACCTTTAGGATCAACTTCATAAACAGCATCTCCTACCTTAAAATCTTTAATATCTTTCCAACCAGTTGGAGTTAAAACTTCTCCATAAGGTACGCAATGACCTAGACCGCCAGGGTTAGTAGCAGAGCGAATACGAAGGGGAATCTTCGCTTCTGGACCTTGCAAACTTCTACGAAGAGAACGATTCAAGAATCGGAATTGATCTTCTGCAAAGTCCGTTAATTCATCGAAACCGCAATTACTATTGATGAACTTACCAGAAGTAATATAATGCGAAGCATCGGCAACTCTAATATCTATTACTTCAGAGAAACCAAATGGCTCTATTTTTTCCTGGGAAGAAACGGTGGTATAAGCAAGAGAACGGTGTTGATTCGTATATGGGTGGACATAGTTATTTAGCAAAGAATGGTTATGTTTTAGAGAAGTATCCAGAACATCCTGCTTCTTCAAAATATGGTTATGTATATCAACATCGTTTAGTGGTAGAAGACAACATAGGGAGGTATTTGAGTGGTAAAGATATTGAGCATGTTCATCATAAAGATGAGATAAAGCATCATAATAAGTTTGTGAATTTGAAAATTCTAACTCCAAAGGAACATATTCGTTTTCATCGTCTTGTAGCTTTGACTGATAAGCAGGTGAAAAATGCTCTAAAGGGACGGACCACTTTGGAAGCTGCGAAATTACTTGGTGTAAATCACCAAACGCTCCGTAATCGTTTCGATCATCTTTTAACCAAGCGTAGAAGTCCTGTAGATAAGAAGAATCAAAAGATTGTTGACCAATTAATTCGTAAGGCTGCAAAGAGTTCTTTAGTTGGTTTTCGTGAGTTTGCAAAAGAGACTGGAATTTCTTCTCAGTTTGTAAAAAGGTATTGTGAGGAACATTCAATAGAGTGGATAAAAAAGTCTCGTAACTAATCCATTTTCTATTACTGTAAAATTTATGATCCCAACCTTGTATTTGGTTATTAACCTTTACACAAAATTTAGTTCTAGGTTCAGAAACATAAGTTACTGGTTTTGGTCCCTCTAAAGTTTGAACCATATCACCAATACAAATATCTTTAATACATTTATATACTCCAGTATCCATTAGGACTGGAGTATTTTTTTCTACACAAAAATGATAACTACTTCCTTTATACCTTTCGTGATCTAATTCACTTCGTAAATACGCAATTGTTAATTGAGACTCATATTCAAGAAAATAAAAAGTATTGTAGTTGGCGTCAAACTTTACATCTCCACCCTTACCCATTCTTGGACTTAACCAAGTGAGTAAAATATCCATAATAGAACCAGATAGATTGGCTTCAGTCAAAGTACGTCTAAAGATTATACCACTATATTTTGGTATATCTGCGTATTGAAGTGCTAAAACAGATAAAACTATGCTTTTTCCGCTGCCAGCAGCACCGCCATACATTGCTTCACGATGCGGTAGCATCATAAATGCAACTTGTTTATCTGTTGGCGATATATCTTCTGGGATGAAGTGTGACCACTTGAGACCTAGCGTTTTTAGTAATTCTTTATCCATACCAATTCCGTTTGGTTACAAGACAGTCACAGTGCTGTTGTTATTGTAAATCTCGATAAGATTGGAGTAGTTAGTGTATCTACGTCCAGAATTAGCAGAATCTACGCCACCATAGATTTCATAGTTGTCTACAAATACAACTTCTACTCTACCGCTACTAGTAGTTGTGAATAGTTTACGAATTGAATTCATGTCTGAACCAAGACGGAATGAGCAGTTGTAGACGAAAATCTTAGGATGGAAGTTTTCAACGCCTCCAGTGACATGAATGAAGCGTTCAAAGAGACCAGAACCTTTTTGAATAATTAGGTCTCCATAGAAGCCTAACATAGTCATTAAGGGGTTACTGGTTCTAGCTCCTGAGATGTTGTAATCAACTTCTACGTTACCATAAACGATAGTTGGAGCTATATATCCAGAACTAGGTTGTATTTTTAGTCCTAGTGCCGTAGCTGAACTTGTACCATCGAATAGCAGATAGTCGTTATTGAATGAGCCAACAATGTTACCAGCTATACCAGTAATCTGTACGCCTACGTCAGAACCAGCTTGAATACAATGGTCGCCAATCCAATTCTTACCACCACGTACCCAATCAAAACCAATTGGGCAATGAAGTTGATCGACATAATCAAAACGACAACCAAGAGTTTGTTTGTTTTCACTCTTAAAGAGAGTACCGCAATAATGACCACGAAGACGGCCAATCAATAATTGGTCAGCATTATCTTCATAAGGCGTATCTACAGTTCGTATACCTGTAACGCATAACGAAACAGTTAGATTGCCAGTGTTCTTACCTGTAGGGAGCGTACCAGCAACGTCTCGACCAGTGATACGTAGACCTTCTTCTTTACGTAGATGTAGGTCTTGTACAAGAGTAGTAGGGTCTTCTGGATGAGCTTTACCTTGAATCAATAAGTTATCAGCATTAACGCCATAACCTTCTGATTCAATCATGGGTCCAGTAAGATTGTCTTGGTCAATCCAGACGAATCCTGAAGCTAGACCACCAGTGTTGTAAACGGTCCCTGAAGCACTACCGTACTGATTCTCAGAGAATGTACCCCCAAGTCCGGTAGTAGCTAGAGAGAGACCGGAGATACGGCTAATGCTCCACTTGCCTGTACCTGCCATTGGAATACGTTTAGCACGTATATCAATCTCACAACGCTTATTATGCCATTCTTGTCCTGTAGTGAAAGCATTAAGCTTGGTGATTGCGTCTATACCTTCTGCATCAGAGTAGCCAGTACCATCTGGTAGCAAGAATGGTAGATCAAGTGTAGGAGCGTTGATATCTACAATATCGGCTTCTACTGTATCTAAACGTGTATCAAGACTGGTAGTTGTACTTTGAAGCGTAGCTACATCAGTTTCTATACTGTCTAACTGTGAAATCAATTCTTCTTGGTCTGGTAATCCAAATACAGCAGTCACTTTTTTAGCCTCCCCATTAGCAATGGTTCCAGAAGTTCTAAACCTTGGAAAGATTAGACTCGCTACAGTTGAGTCCCAGATTTCAAGTTGATTCCAGGTAATACTTCCCCCAGAAGCAGTTAGAGGGTCTTGGGAGACTAATCTAACAGTACATAGACCGTTATCTCCAATTTCAGATGCTTCTGGTATTTCAACTATTGTTGATCGAGCATAACCATTACCAGATAATTCTACTCCATTTTGAAGTAGTTTAATTTTGAAAGAACCTCCAGCAGCAACTAAGAGGTCTCCCAATGCTCCATTCAAGATAGCTTGTTGATATGCTTCTGAAATTGGCATAGTTAAACCTCAAGAGCATCTTTAATGCGTATAGGATGTTTTACTGTGATTTCTAGACCGTCAGTTGACACAAATGAAGCATAGATGATTGCTTCTTCAAATTCTTCATCGTCAACTGTAAGAGCTTCAGAGGGAGCTTCTATGTCAAAGACGATTACAGTATTTTCTGGGAAGAGAACGCCATCTTCGTTGTAGATGCCACTAGAGTTTTTATGAACGTTAGAAATAGTGAAGCCGGGTTGGCTACAAGTTACAACAGGAGTACCTGTAATTGAGTCAGCAGCATCTACTAATGGGTTTAGGAATATTTTTTGATCTACTAGAATACCTGAAAGGCTTATATCAAATGGGTCTTGATTGGGCATGATGAAATCCCTATAGAAAGTTACTTCTCTTCTAAGGTCATAGAAAGTTACTTCTCTTTTAAGATTGTAAATGGTTATTTGTCGGCGTAAGTGATACCAAGTCTTCTTAGAATTAGAATCTGTAATTCTATAAGATAGTCCTAATGTACAATCAAAATCAAAGTAACAAGGACAATCTAATTCCGTAGATGGTGGAACATTTGAAACACCTGGAAATAATAGGAGTAGAGACATTATTAACCTCCTAGTATTCTCATACCTTTGACTGAACTACCACCACTGTCTTGATGTTGTGCAGCACCAATGTCTCGATATCCAGTAGTTAAGCCACCTGGGAACACTCCTTGAAACCCTACTGCACGACAAGCTGCTCCACCACCAGCAGTGTTATTTAAGCTGAAATCGTTAGAAGCTGCATTCGTAAATGGATCTGCTGATAATGTAATTTCATTTTGCATTACTCCGATGCCGGTATACGCTCCTGACGTATTAGACCCAAAAGCGTTCCAGCCCATAAATCGGCTATACGCGTCGAACGTAGCTTGTGTAACTCCCTGTGAAATTCCGTATCCCCCGTTGCCATAGAAGATAGAGTTTTCTACTTCTAGTGCGGGGTTTGCTGTATTACCGCTGTGAGTAGCAACACCATGCGAACTATTGTTGGCAATCGTGCAGCCCCTAATTATTACAGGCTGGTTTTGGGCTTGGCTCTGATTCACTCCGATTGAATTGTTATTGATAATAGAATTTAAGACTTGCAGGGTGACGCTATTTGCTTGAGTCGCTATGCCGCTACTGGTGTTGTGGTGTATATGGCAGCCGTAAAAAGTTGCCGTAGCACTTGCAGCAGGTACGGTAAATCCTGACCCTGTGCAATTTGTTATCTCACAATAACGGATATAATCAATTAGATTAAAGTTATTGCCGCTCATCATTGACGCACAACCGTCAACAATTAAGTCGGTAAAAAACAGCGGAGTTGACATAGAAGTAACGCAAGTAAAAGCGTTACCCCTAGTTGTCGCTGTGTGCGTTAAATTTAAGTGCTTAAACTCCCAAAAGTCGTTATCGTTCAACGTGAACAAAGCAACGGAATTCGTAGCGCTAGTAATTACCGGCCTGCCGTCGTCCGCTCCTGGCGTAGTCGTATAACCGATAATCCTATTGCGCCCGTTGGTGATATCCCCTTTTAAGGCAGAAGTAAGTGCTATGGTAGAAGTAAGCGTGTAATTACTACCTGCTTGTACATAAATTATATTACCTCCACCAGTAATTGCAGCTATTGCGGTAGGTATATTTGCATAAGCTTGTGCTTCACTATCACCAGTATTGGCATTATTACCATTTACGTTATCAACATATTTAGTAGCATTAGCCATAATAAACCTAGTTAATTCTTAATGGATTGACGCAAGGCTTTGCAATAATTTCACTATTAGGAGTAACTCCTAATAATTGTCCTACAGCACTATGAATATCTGCACCTGTAAGTCTTGATACTCCTTCGTTCTCTCTTCCGTCTGCAATAGCATCTTGAGCAGAATTAGTAATAAGAGAATTAATTCCACCATACCAAGTTGGAGCTAGTGCATCGAATTCTGCTTTAAGGGCACGTAGTCTTTCACATAATGGACGAACTTGTTCATTAACGAAACGGATTGCTTGGGGATTACTGATATCAGCCATTTAAGTACCTTTCTATTTGTAACCAAGATTGACAATTGCAGCATTTGCTGCGGGGGCTCCAGTATTGCTATCTGCAAGTCCTGTAGTAACAGCTACAGTAATACCAGTAGCGAACGCTAATCCTTGAGGAATATTCTTTACCATTCCACAACCATTAGTATCTCCATTAGTAGGAAGAACGTAAGTAAGAACTGGAGTAGTTGTACCTACCGTTGTACCAGCAGCAGTATTATCATAAATTTTTAGATACAAAACGGATGCAGTCATATTCATAGCATCAATGCTATAAAGAGTACCTGCACTAGCTTTTACTTCTTCTTCAGTCTCATCTAAGTCGATTGAACGGAAGATAGATAATCCACCAGTAGTTCTACCTTGTAGTCCTACATCTCCAATTAGGTTACTTCCTGCTGAAATACTAGTAACGTCTACGTCACCAATATCTACTCCAGAATTAGCAGCAAGTTTACCAATTGCATTTGTACCAGCCGGTAAAGCATTGGTGATTCCAGTCAGTGTTGTGACTGTGCCTACGTTCCAAGTACCTGATTGAGTTACGGCACCAATGACGTTAGAACCAGTTGGCAAAGCAGGTAATGTTAAGACATCAACATCACCAATATTATTGGTTCCAGCAGGTAAAGCAGGCAGAGTAACTACGTCTACATTACCAATATTGTTATCTCCAGCAGCAATACTGGTTACTTGTACTGCAAACGTACCAGCGTTAGAAACTGGTTGAGTTGCTTGCCAGAAGGTTCCTGTAACGGCTACAGAGCCAGTAACACTTACAGTCCAAGAACCCGATTGAGCAGCTAAGAATCCTGCTGGGAAGTTATTTACTGTCACAGAAGGCATTGAAACAATATCAACTTGCATCTCACTACCAGAGATAGCATTGTCGATAATTTCTACTGCCGTTTGAATAGCGGATAAAGCAGTATTGCCTGTAGTCTGTAATGCTGATGTAGCTGCACCTGAAGGTAATGCAGAACTAACAATATCAACATTGCCAATGTTATTATCACCGGCTGCTATTGAAATTACTGTTACTGGATAAGGATTAGAAGCAGATACGTCAGTAGCAGTGCCGTCTGCACCAAAAGTCATCTTCATCTTCTGAAAATGACGACTAGTTATTTCATCTGTGGCTACTACTGAACCACCGGACATTGTGTTGAGAGTTACATCATCCATTATGGTTGACTACCTTTCCTTAATAAGTAGAGCCTTCGTTATCGTCAGACTGCCAAGACTCTCTCTTTACTCCAGAAGGTAAAGCATTGTTTATCTTTACCTTTATATCTTCATAACTGTCCCTAAGATAGTAAGTCCTACCATACTGAACAGTCAATAGATTTACTTTTAACTGCTTACCGTTCTCTAAAGTAATGGTTTTTTCAGTTAAAGGACCAAGCCAACTAACCGGGATTAATGTTTTCTCAGTTTCATTAGAGAATTGTACTTTATTATCATCTAATTCTTTAACTGAGTATGCTTCTACTTCAATAAACATTGGAAGCTTCATTAATCTCACCCCATAAAAAAATCCCCACTACTCCATGTCGGAATAGCAGGGACTATCTGCTTTCAAAAGTCAAGACTGATTACGGAATTTGGGCTGCAATCTCCTTGGCAATGTAAACAGCAACCTTTACCAATTTAGGTACTTCTCTGTCAAGTTGCTTTTCTGGAATTACCCTTCCCATATCGTCTGTAGCCTTGGTCAGACATTGGGCTGTAAGCAGCCGTAGGTCTTCCTTGGAGATTTGAATACCAGCGTGAGCTTCAGTCTCAGGAGCTTCAGCATCAACCCTTTGAGTAGCCTGGAGATTCCGTATCGCATTCCCAGCACTAATCACTTCTGCTCTAGCTTGGTCACGCTCTAGGGTAACATCAGCAAGCTTCTGATTGAGTGCTTCAACGTCTTTCTGGAGAGTAGGGAAGGATACATCTGCTAGCTTCTTCTCAGCATCATCTAGCCGAACTTTGAGCTTATCGTAGTCGCTCTTTTGAACTACGTCTGCTTTCAAATGCTTCTCTAATTCTGTGATTTGATGCTTCAACGTCTTGTTTTCATTAATCAATTCTTGATTACTTGGCATTGTCTCTCTCCTGTAAATGGGAATAAATAGTCTCCAACAATTCTAACGATTTTTGATCGTTATGTTGGCTATTTTTGAATACTGTAGTCAATTCTGTAATAGCTTCAACTACTAATTCAATCGTCTTAGTTGATCTAGCTTCAATATCTCCTAGGACATTTAGAATGTAATGTTTGTTAGCTGCATCTTGTAATTCTAGGCTAATAATCCTTTCTTGATTTGATTTCACTGAAGTAAAAGCTAAATAAAAGTTAGATACGAGTGCAGCAACAACAACTAAAACCAATATCCAAAAACGATTCGTATTGTGCATGGCTCTGTTCCTCAAAGGCAGGTGATACCCCCCCCTAATGGGGATAGCTGGATTGTGCCTGTCTTTGCTGTTCCGTCAAGATGGATTCATTAGAGCCTAAAGATATCGGAGAATCCGCATCTTCTTTTACTTCTAGGTCTTCTTCGTCTAATTGCTCTCCTGCCTGCGTCCTACAAGCCTTTGACCAACTATCTGGATTCTGTTCAGGACTGTGACCAGCTTCCTTAAGAATTCTAGCAGCACGTTCGTACTGTGATTCTTCGACGGGAGCCCTACCTAACACTTCTCCTTCTACTTCATCGTCATTTAAGACTGGCTTATTCTCAATTTTAAGTACGTTCTCTCCTTCTAGCTTTTCTGGTTCTTGAGATGAACCATTAGGTAATGCTTTAGCCGTAACAGGATTTTGCCATTCAGTATTGATATACTTACGTGGACCCCGTTGTAGCCAGAACTTAGGATCGTCTTCAGCTACTAGTATTTCTACTTCCGTACTCTTCTCGGCAATAGCTCCGGCTACATCGTAGTAGAGTCTAGAATAGTAGCTATCTTTGTCCTCATCTGCATCTTTGATTCCTTGAGCTAGCCATTCTTTGACTCGCTTAGGATTCTGGAATTTGCAACTGAGTACGGCTGAATCTAGCGTAGCTCCATCCCTAAGCTTTTGAATGAAACGCTTGTAGTATTCAGGTCGATCAATAACGAATCGAATCAAACCATTGTTGGATAAGACTTCCAATCCAGGGTCTTCCAATGGCTTACGGTTAGGGACCTCTAGGAGCGTTTCTACAGGGTAGCTAAAGTCTGGCTTCTCTAACTCTTCTCCGTCTTCAAAAGCCTTCCTCTGACGGGCTATGGCTGCCTCTAATGCTGCTTCATCTGTGTCATTATCTAAGGCTAGTCTCTTAGACTTGGTTTTTGCATTTCCCCTTTTCTGGGGAGAAGGAGACTTAGCCGGTTTCTTCTTGGCCATTTGATTTCACCGTCCTTGGGTGTATGAAGTCACAATTTTATTCAACATCCAAAAGTTCAATTGTTTGTCCAGCAAACTCATGCGTACAGTCAGATAGAAATTGAATAAAACCATCGTTTACAAAACTGTGGCATACTTTATCTTCACGTCCATCGAAAGATGTTCTTGTTAAGATACTTGGTTTGAGTGTTGGTTTTTCTGTATCACCATTCCATGACCAATTACCAGTACCCGCTCTTGTGCCTTTAAGTTGTACTGGGATGAATCTATTTGGAAATGGTCCAGGGACGTGTAATTTAACATGAGTAGCTTCTGATGCCTCACAAGGATGATATCCGTCCCCATGTACTAGCTTCATTGGTTTAGCTTTCACAACATTACCCCATAAAAAAGGCTAGGTCACTCGAAAGTGCCTAGCCAATGTTAGCTATTCAGTTTTGGTGAAATCAATACTAAGCTTCGCCAGTAATCTCAATTCCGAAATCACCTGCCGGTTCAACGGCAATAGTATCCTTCAATTCAACTTCATCAAACGTCTTGGGAGTCAGCGAAACATTCCCAGCGTTATCAACAAAGCTGAAACTACCGCTAACCTTATCACCATCGTTGAATTGCAGACCTTCAACAAATTCTTGACCGGGAGTAGTCTCAGTCGTTTGTTCTGCACCATTGACGATTAGAACCATGCGACCACCAACTACTTCTCCTTCAGGCGTACCTTCAGGAATCGACGGCAACTTAACACGAGCTACTAGCATTCCATTGTCTCCTATAATTTCGATGTAAAAGGGACCAATCCCTACAGGGGGACCGGCTAACATTCTGACAGCTTTGGCTAATGTAAGCATTGCTGCTGTATTAGCTTCTACTGCCTTACGTGTCTTCTTAGAGAAGAAACAGCACACTACTTCACCATTACCTTAGCAAGATGTTTGCGTAGATCATTGGTAATCTTCTCAGCAGACGTGCCCTTAGCAGGTTTATCTGCTCCTAGGACGGCATCCACAACATCCAACACGCTAACCTTATTCAAAGGCTTAAGCAAGGTCGCTCCACCGCCTACACCCCGTTGGCTACTGCAAATACCGGCTGCACAGAGACATTGCATAACCTTGGTAGCGTAGGCAGTTGGTACTTTGCCTTTCTTAGCCAGTGCTTTGGCTGATTCAGTTTCACCAACCTTGGGCATAACAGCAAGCAGATTTAGACCGTGTTGTACTGACTTCGTAAACATTGCGTCTCTCCTAAAGACAGGGAACAAAAGAAATACGTAACTATCAATAGAAATCTAGAGGCTTAAAAAGAGTTGTCAAGCATTACTTTAGAATTTTTACTAAGTCCATGAGATTCTTGATCTCATACGTCTCATCTTCATTCTTACGATCAATCCATACGCTAGGCATACCAATACTGGCTGCACCTTCTATATCTCCGAAGTCATGGTTGGCAGTCACCATTAAGGCATCTTCAGGAGCTACTTTAAGTAGATTACAGGCTACTTGATATGCTTTTACGTCTGGTTTGAATACGTGGTAGGCTTCAAGAGGTACTAAGAAGTTCCAATCAAATAGATTGGCGTATACTAGTTGCTTTATTTGAGTAGCAATTGGGTTGTTGCTTAAAGTACAACATACAATTCCTTTTTCTTGAAGATTAGTAATAGCCCAAGCTACTTCAGGCCAAGGGTTTAATCGTTCCCAAGATTCAGGTAGCGTTAGTGGGAACCAAGAAGGACTTTTAATATGATTTATGTATCCTTCAATATCTTCTCTTGGTATACCCGTCATTTGTAGACAAGTATGGTTTAAGTCGAAGAATGCTACTTTAGGTTTCTTCATTTTCTCTCCAGAAAATTATGAGTTAAATTGGATTTAAGTACCTTCTATTTCTTGTAGTATTCGTTCAGCCATTATTTGTAAATCTGAAATGGGAATATTACGATTTATCTGTATTGCATTTTTAATCTTCTCAAGCTTCTGTTCTCGTTCTGATTTAGGTTTACGTTTAAGCCACCATTCAACGAGACCGTCTATCTCATCTAAATAACTAAGTGTACCTCCTTTATCTTCATTAGACGCAAGTGTATCTGTTACATACTCGCATACTTTAGTGAGTAATTGTACTGCTTTATCTCTCTCTTCTATTAAACTATGGTAATTGTTAATTGGGGCTATTTGTTCTTCTTCTGGCAGTAGTTGCCAATATGTTGATATGTCTGGAGTTTTTGTAGTAACATTTAAGCAAACTCTAAGACGTTTGTATCTTTTACCATTGTAATAGACTACATCTCCTGCTCCGTAATTGACCGTTTTTTGCCATGTAGTTGTAGTATTCATTCTTCATCCTTTGTGTACATGAGTACGAGACTTTCAAGTATTTTTACTTTGTCCCCAGTAGTTACATCTAGAATCTCCATTAATGATTTGACTGCTTCAGGTCTACTTATTCTGAATGAATCATCACAGTGCATTACTGGCATAGATGTTGTTGTATCAATTTCGGGTGAAGGCTTCTCTGGTGGGTGAGTTAAGTTTTCTAATACGTCTAAGTCACTGATAGCGACACGCCAACCGTAATTACCAATGAATCCTTTGGGTCTATATTCTGGATCGGCAGAATTATTGCTAATCCAGTCTTTTAACCGAGTGTATGCTTTACTTTTCATTGTTTCTTCTTTCTGTAGTAATTCCCAATTAGAAGATATGTCTGGAGTTACAGTTGAATGAATATTACAGTTAGCTTCATATTCTTTTCCGTTGTAATTAACTATATGTCCTCTTGCATAATGTTTAAATGGTTGCCATTCATTCATTGTTTACTAGCTCCTGTGCAGTCTTTGTGTAGGTGATCGTTGTTTGACATATCTGATGTAAGAATGTTTGGATTACTGTCTTCTCTACTTCAGGTAGGCTTATATCACTGAGTGCTTTAGTGAGTGCCATACATACTTTGTTAATGTCTAGGATTGTAGTGTTGGCTAGTTGGAGACATTGAATCAGTTTGCTTACGTCTTGCATACTTACTCCATTGCTTTAATGCAACCTTCTCTCGTGCATTGAACGTGTAGGTGATTATTGGAGATAGCTAGAAAGAAAGATAAGTCTTTACCGCAAAGAATGCATGGCATTGTTCCTGCTGTTTGTCTTAGTTCTTCTACTACTATTGCTTTGATTGCACAAAATGCCATGAAGTGTAATTCTGATTGGAGTTTGTCATATAAGCTTTCTTCTTTTGATTGTTCTTCTCGAATACGTTTAGTGGTACGGCTTACTTTCTTCTTTGCCATACTTACTCCTTGGTTTTACGTAGGGATTCCATTACTTGAATTCTGGTTATGTCATGATGCCGCATTATGCCTTCTATGCTAAATCCGAAATCACGCATATGCCGTATGCTGGTGTGTAGCTGCTTGCTCATCTTTCTTGGTGGTTTAGAGACTGGGATAGATTGTTGGATGGTGATTACGTCGATAAAGCTTAGACGTAAGCTATTGCATATATCGGCTATAGAGCGTCCCTGATGTAATGCTCTGAGAGCTAGTTTCTTACGGTTGGCTGTTAGACGTAATGGCATATAGGCTCCACTGAGGTAGAGCAAGCGATCTCTTTACTGTAGGTGAAGAATAGCACCTGGATATACGGAATACAAGCGTATATTCCATTCTGTTTATGGCCAGTCTATTGGGGTATTGACGGTATGGAACCGGATAGCTCATGTCCTGTATAGCTGTAGTTCTATTTAATTAGAACGTAGTGTATGGAACCAGATGAGACTCTAACGTACTAATATTGGATATGCATATCATGATGTACGTAGATGGGACCCTAAGTGTATATGCATGTCTAGTTGGGAGAGTTGATCTTAACGGAGTCACAACTCTCATTCATAGATTCAGCCAATGGAACGATCCACCGATTAGTGCTCGGAGTCCCAGATCTCTTTATCTTATTATATTGTATCCCGATATCTCTTTATCCGAATAGCTTTATATCATGAGATAAGAATATATCTAGATACGGAATAGGTGGCAGTACTTCTTGGTAACAATACCCATTACTCCACAATGTTACGTACACTCTGGATTGAGTAGTATAATATCCCCATTCCCTACGATAGTGTAGTCTGCTATCCTCTACACTCTATTGCGTATATGCGAGTCTACTATCTCATTAGAAGAGATAATTCTATCTTATATTCTATTAGGGAGAGAATTGGGGTATTTACCCCACGTTTTTTATTCTAACGAATTAGAACAAGAAAAAATTTATCTTGTTGCGTAGTAAGGGTTTACGTCGATTTTCCAAGAATTCTATTT
>Ga0075158_10001703_pt1 | contig 16453 bp, 16 predicted proteins | sample JI91814BDNA_FD_70968 | JGI IMG/M metagenome (GOLD analysis project Ga0075158, IMG submission 70968) | Wastewater effluent complex algal communities from Wisconsin, to seasonally profile nutrient transformation and Carbon sequestration -... | ecosystem: Engineered > WWTP > Effluent > Algae... | reverse complement strand
TGCTTTGCTTTGTGTTGACAATACTTTTGCATCACCCTATTTACAAAATCCACTAGACCAGGGTGCGGATATTGTTATGCACTCTGCTACCAAATACCTGGGTGGCCATAGTGATGTAATACAGGGGGCCTTGATGATGAACGATGCAGAACTGAGAGAGAAATTATATTTTATACAAAAAAGTTGTGGTGCCGTGCCTGGGCCTATGGATTGCTTTCTGGTGTTGCGTGGCATTAAAACCCTGCATGTGCGTATGAAACAGCATTGTGAGAATGGTGAAAAGATTGCACATTGGTTACGCAATCATGCAAAAGTGGCAAAAGTATACTGGCCGGGTTTTGAAGATAATGCAGGATATGCTGTTGCCAAAAAACAAATGCGTGGCTTTGGCGGCATGATCAGTTTTGAATTAAAAGATGACAGCACGGAAGCGGCCAATAAAGTATTGACCGGCACACATTTATTCTCACTGGCCGAAAGTTTAGGTGGTGTTGAATCACTGATCAACCACCCTGCAACTATGACTCATGCAAGCATACCAAGAGAAGAGCGTATTAAAAATGGTTTGAGTGATGGATTAATAAGACTAAGCGTAGGTATTGAAGATGCAGATGACCTGATTGAGGATTTAAATAAAGCAATTGGTTAGATAAAACAGCATGAACTATTTTGTTGAATTTATTGGCTGGATAGGTTCCGTACTGATCATTGGTGCTTATTACCTGAATATTAATGGCAAAATAAAAAGCAGTTCTGCGTGGTAAATTGCAAGTAATTTACTGGGTGGCATTTTCTTTACCATTAATACATTGGTTCACCAGGCTTACCCTTCCATGATCGTAAATATCATATGGGTGTTTATCGCTGTGGCAGCATTGTTTAAAAAGGAAAAACTGAAGCAGTGAAAAATGATATAAAAAAATATTTAAGCCAGAAGGTTGATTTATATAATCAACCTTCTTTTATTAAAGACGATCCAATCTCTATACCACACAGCTTTACCAAAAAACAGGATATAGAAATCGGCGGATTTTTTGCGGCCATTTTTTCTTGGGGCAACCGTACCACCATCATCAACAAATCAAAAGAACTGATGCAACTGATGGATAACGACCCGCATGCATTTTGTTTGAACCATTCAGAAAAGGAATTGAAAAGCCTGCTTCACTTTAAGCATCGCACTTTCAATGCCACCGATCTTTTGTATTTTATAGATTTCTTTAAAATGCATTTCTCAAAACACGATTCACTTGAAAATGCATTTACACAGTGGATGGGCAGTAAAGATGAAACTGTTGAAAATGGTTTGAGAGGTTTTTATCACTATTTTTTCTCCCTGCCCGATATTCCTGAAAGAACCCGAAAGCATATTGCGTCTCCGGAAAAGAACTCAAGCTGCAAAAGAATAAACATGTATTTACGCTGGATGGTACGCAGCGATGATAAAGGCGTTGATTTCGGCATCTGGAAAAACATTTCGCCGGCACAGCTCATTTGCCCCGTAGATGTACACGTGGCAAGGGTAGCAAAAGAATTAAATTTAATGAAAAGACAACCTGTGGACTGGCAAACTGCATTGGAATTAACCGCCTGTTTGCGTACATTAGACAGGGCCGATCCTGTAAAGCATGATTTTGCTTTGTTTGGAACAGGGGTGATGGAAAACAAAATGCTGATTTCACCGATTAAATGATTTCGCCGATGGAGAATACTGAATTAATAAGGCTGCTTAACAATGAACTGCCAGTTGAAATTGCCGGGCAAAGATCCTATGCAGAAATTCATGCACAGTTATCGGAATATATCAACAAGCTGATTAAAGGCGATTTTGAAAAACTGGTTAGCTACCTGTACCGTATTGATGTGAGTGAACAAAAACTGAAATCGCTGCTGCAACAAAACCCCAATGAAAATGCCGGGGATATTATTGCCACACTTATTATTGAAAGACAACAGCAAAAAATAAAAACCCGTCAGCAGTTCAGCCAACGGGATAATAAATTTGATACCGAAGAAAAATGGTGATTGCTTAATGTTCCTGCAGTTGCTTGGTCGCAGGCTTTTTACTGAACATCAGTTCCTGTACTTTTTCCTGATCTTCTTTTTCTTTTTTCAGGTCGAACATGGTTCTGAAAACATGGTCCCATAAAGTAGAGCTTACTCCAAAGCCGAGCTCCACATTTTTATAATGATGCAGGTGGTGATTTCGCCACAAGGGTTTCATCCATTTAAAAGGAGGGTTCCAAGCATGAATGGCGTAATGCATGCTGCCGTAGATAAGATAGCCGATCAAAAAACCGGGGAAAAATGCAAACACACTGCTGCTGCTGTTGAACAACCAGGCAATACCATACATGATACTGAACAGGCTTGAAGCAATCAGTAAACTGGGCACAGCCGGCATAAATAACCTTTCTTTATCCCTTGGATATTCGTGGTGATTGCCATGTATTATGTACACGATCTTTTTTGCTCTCTCACTTTCTGCAAAAAAATGAAACACAAACCGGTGAATTGTATATTCAAATAATGACCAGCACAGCATACCGGCCAAAAAGATCAATGAAGTTTGTAAAACAGTATAGCCAACTGTTGAAGCACTGAAGTAAAGCATGAAACCAATGATGGGTAAGTACATACCCCAGATAACGAGCGGGTGCGTTTTTGTTAAATACTCCAGGTATTGATTTTTAAATAACCTGGCCTGACCCTTGTTATGAATTTTATCGAAATGCATAGCGGCTAATTTATAACAAAATTAGAGAAAAAACCATTTAATCAAAATAATCCGGCTGATTTCCCTCGCTATAAATGGCTATTTTTGAGGCAATAAAATAATTTTATGAAACTGGTAACATTTTTAAACGATGGACACGATCAACTGGGAATTGTAATAAACGAAAAGATATATGCCTTGGAAGAGTTGCATCGGGATCTGCCCAATTCTATGGCTATGTTCCTTAATTATTGGGATGAACTGATGCCCATGGCCCGGGCCGTAGAGCAAAAGGTAAAAGATGGCCTGGTAAGGAATGAAATGGGCATAGCTTATGCAGATGCCGAATTGTTTGCCCCCGTTCCAACGCCTACCAGCTGCAGGGATGGTTATGCTTTCAGGCAACATGTTGCAGCAGCAAGGCGCAACAGGAAGGTAGAGATGATCCCTGAATTTGATCAATACCCCATTTTCTATTTTACCAATCACAACAGCATACAGGGGCCCGGCGATATTGTTTGCATGCCCGATCATTTTCAAAAACTGGATTTTGAACTGGAAGCTTCCATAGTTATATGTAAACCGGGCCGCAATATTAAAGCCGCGGAGGCTGATGAATATATTGGCGGACTGATGATTATGAACGATATGAGCGCAAGAACATTACAGATGGAAGAAATGTTGCTGAACCTGGGACCGGCAAAAGGAAAAGATTTTAGTACCGTAATTGGCCCTATGCTGGTTACACTGGATGAACTGGAACAATACGAAGTGCCTTGTAAAGAAGGCCATACCGGCAAAGCCTGGAACCTGGGTATGAAATGCCGTGTAAATGGCATTCAGGTAAGCGAAGGTAACCTGGCCGATATGGACTGGACTTTTGCTGAAATTATTGAACGTTGCAGTTATGGCGTTAACCTGATGCCTGGCGATGTGATAGGCAGCGGCACGGTTGGCACCGGATGCTTTCTGGAACTGAATGGTACTGGTTTATTGAACGATCCTGCTTTTGTACCACAATGGCTGCAGGAAGGCGATGTGGTAGAAATGGAGATTGATGAACTGGGTATGTTGAGCAATACCATTGTAAAAGATGAGAGTGATTTTTCAATATTAGCTTTAAAGAAAATTTAACCGCAGAGAAACAGAGAATAAGAGTTAACGCGGAGTTTATGGATAAAGAACGATACAACGAACTGGGTGGAGTAATACTGGATGCAAGTATTACTGTACACCGTGAACTTGGCCCCGGTTTATTGGAATCGGCCTATGAAATCGCACTTGCACGGGAATTAGAATTAAGAGGATTAAATATCAAAAGACAGGTAACTGTTGAATTTGTATATAAAGAAGTGAACCTGGGGAGAGTTTATGTAATGGATATGCTTGTAGAAGGCGAAATAATACTGGAAATAAAAGCAGTAGATTTTTATCACCCGGTTTTTGACGCTCAACTCATCACCTATTTAAAGCTTGCGAATAAAAAATTAGGATACTGCATTAATTTTAATGTACCGCTTTTAAAGGATGGATTTAAACGGATTGTTTATAAATTTTGATCTCTGCGTCAACTCATTTTCTCCCTTTCTCTGCGGTTTAAAAAAGCTTAAATTCAAAATATGTTAACTATTAATCTACGGGAAGTTAAACCTGCTGATGCACAAAACTACCTGCAGCACGCCATTGCGCCAAGGCCCATCTGTTTTGCATCTACAATTGATAAAGATGGTAATGTAAACCTGAGTCCTTTCAGTTTTTTTAATTTATTCTCATCCAACCCGCCGGTAGTAATTTTTTCACCTGCAAGAAGAGTAAGGGATAACACCACTAAACATAGCCTGGAAAATGTACTTGAAGTACCTGAAGTGGTTATTAATATGGTTGATTATGATATGGTGCAGCAAATGTCATTGGCCAGTTGCGAATTCCCCAAAGGAATAAATGAATTTGTAAAAGCTGGTTTTACCGAAGAAAAGGCAACACTTATTGCTCCACCCATGGTTAAGGAAAGCAAGATAAAATTAGAATGTAAAGTTTTGGAAGTAAAGCCACTGGGCACCGAAGGTGGCGCTGGCAACCTGGTAATTTGTGAAGTACTTTGCATGCATATTGATGAGAGCATCCTGGATGCAGATAATAAGATCGACCAGGCTAAAATGCATCATGTATCACGCCTTGGTGGCGACTGGTACGCAAAGATTGATGAAACCAATTTATTTAAAGTTGCCAAACCAAATACACAGCTGGGTATTGGCGTGGATGCATTGCCAGAAAGCATCCGCAAAAGCACTATACTTACCGGCAACAATTTAGGCCAGCTGGCCAATGTACATGAAATGCCTTTTGTCGATCCTTCCTTTCACGATGATAAACTGAAAAATATCATTCAGTATTTTTCCATTAATCCCGACGATATGGATAAGGAACTGCATCGCTATGCTAAAGAACTGTTGGATGCAGGCAAGGTAGCTGAGGCTTGGCAGGTGTTACTGGCAGATTATTAAATTCCCTTTAACTTTCTATCTACCGCCGATATTCTATTTTCACAGGATGAAAAAACTAATTGTTATTCTCCTGTTTCCATCCATCTGCTATGCTCAGAAAAATTTCGATTATAAAAACCTGGTGCTTGAGGGCGGCGGTGTGCGTGGGCTTGCATATGCCGGCGTATTCAGCGTGCTGGAGCAAAAAGGAGTTTTACAAAATATAGAAAAAGTAGGTGGCTCATCGGCAGGTTCAATTGCAGGCATGCTGGTATGCATTGGCTATAATGCTGCAGAAATAGACAGCCTGATGATGGAATTACCTGTACAGAAATTTAAAGATGGTTACGGCGGGCTTGTTGGTAAATACAAAAGGCTTAAAACAGATTTTGGGATATTTAAAGGCGATGCGTTTGAAAAATGGTTGCAGCAACTGGTTGCTCATAAAACCGGAAATGCAAAACTAACTTTTGCGCAATTGCACCAGTTACATGTAAAGAACAGCCTTTATAAAGACCTATACTGTACTGGCACCAACCTCAGTAAACAGCAACTTGAGATCTTCTCTTACGAAACCACACCCAACATGCCTTTGGCGCTGGCTGTACGTATCAGCGGTGGCGTTCCACTTTATTTTGAACCGGTGGCTTTAAACAACCAACTGCACAAGATCAAAAGGTCTGATACGGTTTCCTTTGTAAACTATTATGTTGATGGTGGCATGCTTTGCAATTATCCCATCAGCATGTTTGATACCTGCGGGGATAGCGGGCCCAATCCGCTCTCATGTAACGGCGTAAAATTCAATAACCAGACGATTGGTATTAAACTGGAACGTCCCCAGCAAATTGATTCGCTCAATCAAAACAATATCAGGATACCGACCTATGATATCAATAAGTTTTCTGAATACCTTTCAGCGTTCTCTAATTTATTGATGGAAACCCTAAGCAGAAAATACCCTGGCCTCGAAAACGAAAAAGGCAGAACTATTTATGTAAGCCAGGGAAATATTTCATCCATCATCAAAAAAACAAAGCAGCAGGATAAACTGCTGCTTTATGAAAACGGCGTGAAAGCCGCAAATAATTTCTTTCTTACTAAATAAAAAATATACTAAAAACCAAACTGCCCAAAAACCTTTTTTAAAAGATCAGTTGTTCTTGCTGCAAAATTAGTCCGGATATTTTTTTCCTCCTGCGCCACCAGGTCGAACAATGCATTGGTTGCCTTCTGTGTTACATAGCTGGTCAGGTCCGGGTTTATTTTTTTCACCAGCGGAATACTGTTGTATCTGTTCACCATATCCCCGTAATATTTGGTGGCATTCACTTTATCAAGCGATGCTTTAATAACCGGCGTAAATGCTGCAACCAGTTGTGCTGTTGTTTTCTCTCTGAAAAAATGAGTGGCACTGGTATCACCGTTTCTTACCAGGCCAATCGCATCCTGTATACTCATGCTTTTAATGGCATTAACAAAAATAGGCTTGGCATAGCCGGCAGCATCCTCGGCCCCGCGGTTTATTTGCAAAATGGCTTTATCTACCATACTGCCCAGGCCAATATCCCTTAGTGTGTTTTCAACTTTACGGGCATCTTCAGGGATCAATATTTTATAAAAGGCATCTTTAAAGAATCCATCTTCTTTATTTAACCTTAATACTGCACCAGCCAAACCCTGGCTTAGTGCTTCTTTAATACCTTCTCCGGCCTCAGCTTCAGTAACGCCAGTTGCCTGTGGTAATTGCTTAATAACATCACAACCATAGAACAGGCTTCCAAACATCAGTACAAATAATATCCTTTTCATTTTACTTTCTTTAATGCCATTTAAAATTAAACAAGTTTTTGCTATTTGCTCTTATAAGACTCAGGAATACACAAATGAGTTGTATGCGGTATATTTGCAGCAAAATAAAAAAGCTTTTAGATCTTAGTTACTGGCTTTAAGCAGCATGCCTGCTTCTGACTAATAACTAACGGCTAATGACCAAACTTATGAGTACACAACATTTATCAGAGCAGGAGATCATCCGCAGGGAGAAATTAACAGAATTGAACAGTATGGGAATTGATGCCTACCCGGCAGCTCTCTACCCCGTGAACAGCACTTCAGTTTTTATTAAGGAAAACTATAAAGGAGAAGAGAATAAGGCAGACTTTGCAGACGTATGTATTGCAGGCCGCATCATGAGTGTACGGGATATGGGCAAGGCAAATTTTGCTGTGCTGCAGGATGCTGTGGGCAAGATCCAGTTTTACATCAAGCAGGATGATATTTGCCCCGGTGAAGATAAAAGCATGTACCAAACTGTTTGGAAAAAACTGGTTGATATCGGTGATATTGTTGGCATCAAAGGATATGTGTTCACCACCAAAACCGGTGAGACTTCTATACACGTAAAAGAGTTTTCTATTCTTACCAAATCATTGCGCCCCTTACCTATTGTTAAGGAAAAAGACGGTGAAGCATTTGACGAAGTTACTGATCCGGAATTCCGCTACAGGCAACGTTACGCCGACCTGATCGTAAATCCCGGCGTAAAAGAAACATTTATCAAGCGTACTAAAATGGTAAATGCCATTCGTGAGTTTTTAAATGAACGCGGTGCATTGGAAGTGGATACGCCGGTATTACAAAGTATTCCTGGTGGCGCAGCAGCAAGACCATTCACCACACATCACAATGCATTGGATGTACCCATGTACATGCGCATTGCAAATGAACTGTATTTGAAAAGACTGATCGTTGGTGGGTTTGAATGGGTGTATGAGTTTAGCCGTAACTTCCGCAACGAAGGTATGGACCGCACTCACAATCCGGAGTTTACCGTACTGGAATTTTATGTTGCCTATAAAGATTATGAGTGGATGATGGATACCACCGAGCAGATGCTTGAAAAAGCGGCAACAGCAACCAACGGATCTACCAAAGTAATGGTGGGCGATAAGGAAATTGACTTTAAAGCGCCATACAAAAGGATTACCATGTATGATGCCATTAAAGAACATACCGGGTTTGACATCAGTGAAATGGATGAGGCCGGCATCAGGGATGTTTGTAAGCAATTACATATTCATGCCGATGAAAAATGGGGCAAGGGAAAACTGATAGATGAGATCTTTGGCAGCAAATGCGAAGGCAACTACATTCAGCCTACTTTTATAACTGACTACCCGGTAGAGATGAGCCCGCTTACCAAAAAGCACCGCAGCAAACCCGGCCTGGTAGAGCGTTTTGAACTGATGTGCAACGGCAAGGAAATTGCCAATGCTTACAGCGAGCTGAACGACCCTATTGAACAGCGTGAACGTTTTGAGGAACAAACCAAACTGATGGAACGTGGAGATGATGAAGCCATGTTTATTGATTACGACTTTTTACGTGCACTGGAATATGGCATGCCGCCAACCAGTGGCATTGGTTTCGGAATAGACAGGATTGCGATGTTGCTGACCAACCAGCATTCAATACAGGATGTGCTTTTCTTCCCGATGATGAGGCCGGAGAAGTCTGAATGATCTTAGTTTGAAGTAATTCATATTTTACAGTTTTTGAACCACATAGGTTGATAGAAACATAGAAAAACACATAGACTACCTATGTGTTTTTCTATATTAACTAAGTCGCTATGTGTTTCAAAAAAGTAAGAAATCCTTGTTGTAATATTGAATTTTATTGCATAATTTTTCCTCCAAATTAAAACCAATCGATATGAAATCTCCTCTTGCTGCCCGGCTTGCTGAAATAATTTTTGGTGCCTCCATGGGCTTTTTTGGTGTTCTCCATTTTATGAATGTTGATGCAATGAGTGGCCTGGTACCAGATTCAATGCCTGGCGATGGCAAGGTTTGGATCTACATTACCGGCACAGGGCTGATTGCTGCAGCATTGGCAATCATCATAAATAAATTTAAAACAGTAGCGTGTTATTTATTGTCCATCATGTTGCTGATCTTTGTTTTTACAATTCACCTGAAATCCGCCATGGATGGTAACCCCGGCAGCCTTTTAAAAGATACAGCACTGGCAATGGCAGCTATCATTATTGCAAATAAAAAATCCTGATAAAAAAATCCTCCCGGTAAAAGGGAGGATTTTTTATTTTAACTGTTATGTTTTTTAAGCTTTCGCTTAACGGTAAGATAATCGAGGAAATAAATAACCCTTACCGAAAGGCTGTTGAACTGGTTGCCGCTGATGGTATTGCCCAGGTTCTTTGTATAGTTCTTTTCAAACTCACGGTTAAAGCTTTCGCCGATATCCTTCCACACAATACTAAAGAAACTACCCTGTGCAAACTGCCAGTTATAAACCATATCCACACTTAAATAATTATAGTTCTGTCTTACATTGCCTGTGAACGGATTAGCTGGCGTTTGCAGTTTTCCATACATATCCAGCACATAAAACTGTTTTGGATCTACCTTGCTCCAGTAATGTCTTGCTCTTAAAGTAAGGCCCATTTTGTTGGTGAAATTGTATTTGATGTTCAAGACATTTTCAACACTGTTCACATTTCTCCTGGAGAAGTAAATGGTATCGGCTACCCTGGCAGCCCAGCCCGATTGGTTTTTACTATTGCTTACAAGCGTTGATCCATCTACAGAAAATTTACTGCTGAACCTGATCTTTCCAAATAAGCTGAACTCTGAATTGATACGATGAAATACACCACCGGTTCCTCCATACACACTTCCGCCCCAGGATAGTTTTTTTGCCGAATTACTTTCCCACCAGAGATTTGCATTGATCCTTCCTTTGTTCTGAAAAACACGACCGTAGTACCTGGGTTCATAAAAATCGTTTGCTCCGGGCCCGCCATTTATATTAACCCCAAACCACCACAGTTTTTTTGTTTGTGCATTGAAATTAAGATTGAGGCCTGCTCCCTGGAACATCATTTCTTTACGTCGTAATATATCTATTGGTGAAACCAACCGGCTATACCAGCCATTTGCGTTAATCCTGATCTGGTTATACCATCCTTTTGGCTTCATCCAGTTATAGCCTGCCCAAAAGCCCTGGTCCATGGTATTATTGTTTGTGAAATAACCAAGATCACTTTTATCGTACTTGTCATTCAGGAGGTCCTGCCACACATTAAACGTAAAGCGGCCGCTGGTTTTACCAAAATAAATACTGTGGGCATAACCGGTTGTGTTTTTATTATCTCTTCCAATGATATTACTGAAGCTTACATTGCCCCCTATATTCCAGGTGTTCTTTTTATTATTAAAATCAAACAACGCCGAGGTAACATTGGCATCATAATCATGACCACTGCGCCATACATTGGTATTAACCAGCGAAACGCTGCTGTTATGTTTCAATGTCTGGTCAAACACCAAAATATTGTAATTGGTAAGCGCCATATTTTCTTCCCGGTATTCCTGTTTGGTTGTGGTATCCAGGAAAGTTGCATATTGTTTTTGGGTGATGGCATTCAATACACCAATACCCAGGCCTTTTTGTGTTCGTCCGCTGATCTTGGTAGCGTTTAAAATTTTAGCCTGGCCCGGATATTCTATTAATTCATCGTTGTTAGAGCGGGGATTGAATTTACTGTAGCTGGGCTCTACACCAATACGCCTGCTGTAAAAAAGGTTTCCTTTATTGAACAGTTCGGTACCTTCTGTAAAAAATGCCCGGTTCTCATTAAATCTTTGCTCAAAAGGAGTGAGGTTTAACACACGGTTATCAGATTGTACCTGCCCAAAATCCGGTATCAGTGTCATGTCTAAAGTAAAAGCCTGGTTAATGCCGTACTTCACATCCATACCACCGTTGATGCTTGTCTTGTTTTTTTTATCGGTTGCGGTACCATCGTGATTCTGGTATGCCGAAAAATAGGGCGACAGCTGCAGGCGCATGGGAGGTTTGATGTTTTCCAAACCAGTCAACGTTCCTTCCTGTGTCAAAAAGCCATTCACGTTCTGATCTACCGGTTGCCAGAAAAAATCCTGCCCTGTTTTTTTTCTTCTCCGCATAATATTCAGTCCCCAGTCCTGTACACGCTTATTTCCAAAACGGATCGCAGAGAAAGGAATGAACATTTCAAAACTCCAGCCATCGCTGTTGATCTTTGCTGCGCTTTTCCACACGGCATTCCAGCTAAAATCTTCATTGTTTGGCGATACTTTAGAGTCCATCTGTTCGCCAAGCGGCGTTACAAAATATTCAAAGCCGTTTAGTTTATCGTGGTAGGTATCCAGGATAACACCCCCAAAATCGTTATTACCAAAGCCATCTCTTCCAATAAGCTCGGCTGTAATACTGTCTTTATTTTTCTCGTGATAATAGCCTCCTATATACAGCCCTTCGTTATCGTAGGCCATATATACTTCGGTTTCATTACCGGCCGTTTCAGTTCTGTTTGCAACGGGCCTCGATTCGATGAAGTTGTTGGCCCTGGAGGCTTCCTTCCAGGCTGCATCATCTAAAACCCCGTCAATTTTAATGGCTGTTGTAATTCTTTTAGCAGCAAGTTGCTTTTTAGGTATGGGAGCCTGGCTAAAAGCAGTGGAGGCAAGCACTATGCAAAAGCATAATGCTTTAAGTTTAAAACATTTCATGGCTATACTTTATTGGTTTGCGAAAGCATCATTCATGGCGTAATGATGCAGGTACGAAATTAAACGTACAACCCGAAGAAATGTTACCGCTCATCACAGAATGATGGCTTTTAAGATTTAATTAACAGCAGCATTTAAACAAAAAGATCTTTATACAATTGTGCACCGGGTACCACTGAGTATTTGCTGAGATCGGTAATTCCTTCTGCAGCAAGTACATCTTCATCAATAAAGGTATTACCCGTGCAGGATGTGGAAGGTTTTGATAAAATATAGTAGGCAGCATCGGCAATAATATCAACCGTACGGCTCATTTTCATCAGCATTTCCCCACCCAGTAAATTATTTACGGCGGCGGTTGCAATGGTAGTGCGTGGCCAGAGGGCATTGGCTGCTACATTGTATTTCTTCAACTCGGCAGATAGACCAAGAGCGATCATACTCATATCATACTTGCTGATGGTATAGGCCAGGTGGTTCTCAAACCACTTCAGATCCATATTGATTGGTGGAGAAAGATTTAAAATATGGGCATTGGTTCCCTTTTTAAGATAAGGAATGCATGCCTTACTCATCATAAAAGTGCCTCGTACATTAATATCGTACATCAGGTCAAAACGTTTGGGTTCCGTTTGCTCTGTGGGCGTAAGGTTGATGGCCGATGCGTTGTTGATCAGGATATCAATCCCTCCGAATTTCTCTACTGTTTTATCAACCACGTTCTGTACCTGGTCTTCAAAACGAATATCGCATTGTACAGCCAGAGCTTTACCACCCGCAGCCACCATTTCTTCAGCAGCCGAAAAAATAGTACCTCCCAGTTTTGGATTTTCTTCCACACTTTTAGAGGCTATCACAATATTGGCACCGGCTGCAGCCAGCTTTAGGCCAATGGCTTTACCTATGCCACGGGAGGCGCCTGTAATGATGACTGTTTTGTTTTGAAATGACATTTTCTTTATGTTTTTGTTTTATAAAAGTAGCCCTTTTATTTCCACACTGCACTCTTTGGAGTATACCCTTTTACATAAAAACTATAATTGCTCAATTTATTGCCCGGCCTGGTACTACGCCTTTTAGTGTAGATGGCTACAGAACCCCCTAAGCCATCAAGCACCATCCTGGTTCCCGGCCGGTAGATCTTTATCATTTCAATATCCTGCACACTGATTGAATAGGGTGAAAAATCAGTATCAATAAATTCATCTACATAAATATCTGTCTTATCATTACGCCAATATAAAAGCGGTTGCCCGTTCTCGGGGTTTGTTTCTGTTCTCAGTCCGGGTATTTTAGCAACCAGGTAACTGTAAACATCCGTATAGTTTGTAAGTTCGTCGCTATCATAAAAATCCAGCGTTATCGAATTTTCAGCATCAAAAAGCCCGCTTACATTTTCTTCTTCAAATGTTTTCCGTTTTGTTTTTACCTTGGTCTGTACCACAACTTCCTTAAGCAAACTTTTATCTTTTTTGTCTGCTTCGGTGAAAACATAATTATTTTTTACTGTATCAGAAAAAGGGATTTGTGTTTCAATTTTGCCAATTGTTATAAATTCTCTGGTCAGTGATTCCGGCATAAATACAGAATCAAGAGGGGTTTCAATGGCAATTTTCAATTTATTCTCTTTACTCTTCTCAACGGGTGAGAAACCGAAAAACAAGGAATCTGTAAAATAAAGGTTATTTATTTCAAACCAGCCTCCCGGCTGTAATGCAGCGCCATCGATAACCGGAGGTCTATTACCCGATCTAGCCAGGTAATTGATCTCCTTGTCCTGGTTGCCGGCATTTTTAACAAGACCCTTCACTGCCAGAAATTTTTGCTGCAGCATAAAATTAAAAGCATAAGTTCCATTGGGGATACTATCGCTGATCTTTACAGAGAATTTGTAACGGCCCTTAATAAAGGGATAACGGAATTTCCAGCGTTGCCCGGTTTTTACATTATCGATCCAGAGGTGCAGTGTTTGTGCAGGAAGATCAGCTCTGAATGGATCAGTATATACTTCCATTTCAATACTGTCGCCCTGCACAAATTGCTGCTTATCAAATATTACAACCAGTGTATCAGAAGCCGCAGCTTTTATAGCAAACGCAACTAAGACAAATACAAGTAGTGAAAATGTTTTTGTTTTCATGTTGTCCGGCTGGTTTATTGAACCAAATTAAGCCAATGTAGCCTCATGTGTAATATTGGTATTTAATAATTTGGAGATGGGGCAGTTGGCTTTAGCATCAGCAACTGCTGCATCAAATTGCTCCTGGCTTATACCAGGTATTTTTGCAGTAACTGCAAGGTGAGACTCAACGATCTCTCCTTTTGCAGGATCCAGGTCAATGGTGCATTTGGTGTTTATTTCGTCTGGCGTAAAACCAGCCGCACCCAGTACAAAACTTAGTTTCATACTGAAGCAGCCAGCATGTGCAGCAGCCACAAGTTCTTCAGGGTTGGTACCAACACCTTCCTCAAATCTTGAACCAAAGGAATATTGTGTTTCACTTAATGTGGTGCTTTGTGTTGTAAGGTTTCCTTTACCTTCTTTTCCGGATCCGTTCCAAACGGCGGTTGCGTTACGTTTCATGTGTTTAATTTTAATTGTTTTGTAATTTCTGTTTCATTAAATCCTATCAGCAAATTTCCGTTAATTTCTATAATGGGCCTTTTAATGATGCTGTTATTTTTCATCATCAGTTTTATGGCTGCCGGCTGGTTGACAACTTTGTTTTGTTCAGCTTCATCCAGTTCACGCCAGGTGGTGCTTCTTTTATTCAGTACCATTTCCCAGCCGGCTTCTTTACACCAGGCTTCCAGTTTTTGTTCAGTAATACCCTGTTGCTTATAATCATGAAAAGAAAGATCTGCTTTATGCTTTTTCAGCAATACCAGTGCTTTTTTGGTAGTATCGCAATTGGGAATACCATAAACAATCATTGCTGCCATTTTAAAATTCGGGTAAAACAGGTTTGGTTTTCATAATGGATTCGATCTTCTCCATTACATCAGGTGTTAACAGGGCTACTGTATCCAAAGCTTTTAAATTATCCAGCAACTGGGCTTTTTTGGTGGCACCTAAAATGGCTGTACTTACATGGGGGTTCTTAATACACCAGGCAATGCTTAAAGACGCTGTGCTCACATGTAATTTAGCAGCAAGTTCAGACAACTTCTTTACCTTTTTTACTTTCTCATCCATCACCCATCTTTCCTTCAGCCAGTCAAATCCTTCCAAAGCAAAGCGGCTTCCTTTGGGTATACCATCGTTGTATTTGCCGGTTAAAAGCCCCGATGCCAGCGGACTCCAGATAGTTGTGCCCAGGCCTGCGTTCTTATATATCTCTAAAAATTCCTTTTCAACCTTTTCCCGTTCAAACAAATTGTATTGTGGCTGTTCCATGGTTGGACCGATCAGTCTTAATTTTTCAGCAACACGATGTGCTTCCATAATTTCAACACCACTCCATTCGCTGGTACCCCAATACATAATTTTTCCCTGCTGTATCAGGTGATTCATTGCCCAAACTGTTTCTTCAATGGGTGTTTTTTTATCGGGGCGGTGACAGAAATACATATCCAGGTACTCTACCTGTAGTCTTTGTAAAGCCTCGTCACAGGCTTCCAGTAAGTGTTTGCGGCTGCAGCCTGTTTGGTTGGGCTTGTTGTTTGCGCCACGCCATCCCCAAAATGCTTTTGATGATACAGTGTATGAACTGCGGTCCCATTTTTTCTTTTTCAAAACCCGGCCCATCATTTTTTCGCTTTCTCCAAGGGCATATACTTCGGCATTGTCAAAAAAGTTTACACCTTTATCATAAGCAATGCCCATCAATTCATCTGCTACTTTATCATTGATCTGTTTACTGAAACTTACCCAGCTTCCGAAAGACAATACACTTACCTGTAATCCTGATTTTCCTAAACGACGGTATTCCATGTGAGGTTATAATTTTTAGCTGTTTAAAGATACTGATTAGCCGTTTTATTATATCATTATAATTTTGTTATTACATGGCCGGCCATGGTATCTAACAGCCGGCCTTCCTGAATTTTTTTGAAAAGATTAATACACCGGGAATTGAGAATTGGCAACTTTAATTACGCTTTGGTTCGGATTAATGATCACCCAGTTTTTAAAATCCTGAGCGGCTCTCATTCCTGTACCATTAATAATTTGGGTCTTAGTCCGGATCTTTACCGGCTTATCTGTATAAAATTCGTTTCCTTTCAGGTTCCTGTCCCACCACAATTCATCGCAGTATAAAGTATCTCCTTTTATGTTGATCACCTTCACGCTGTCTTTTAAAAACACTTTGCTTTCCTGTTCCAGGTATTTACCATACAACGCATCCAGCCTGCTGTCAACAGTACCGGTTTCATTAAAAAAATCAACATGCAGTTTTTTTGGAAACTCAACGTAGGGACTTGCATCCTGCACCCGCAACATCAATGGCGATAACAGTTTTGCCTTTGCCCGGCCGCCCAGGGTGTAGTTGATATCCGCATTATTAATCTCTTCTATTCCCAGGCTTTTCTTATTGTAATTACTCACTTCGACATCCGTGTTTCCACAGGAAGCCAGGATAATAATATAGAAAAAAAGAGAGCAGGTAAGCAGGAAGCTTGCCGGCTGATATGTTTTATGCAGGTGGTTGCCTTTTCTGCAGATATGGAATATG
>Ga0075158_10001701_pt1 | contig 16458 bp, 14 predicted proteins | sample JI91814BDNA_FD_70968 | JGI IMG/M metagenome (GOLD analysis project Ga0075158, IMG submission 70968) | Wastewater effluent complex algal communities from Wisconsin, to seasonally profile nutrient transformation and Carbon sequestration -... | ecosystem: Engineered > WWTP > Effluent > Algae... | reverse complement strand
GGCAGCGCGAGGAGCGCGGCGGTGGCGACCAGAGCGGCAGCGACGGCGTCCATCCACTGGATGCGCGTCGTCGCGTCCGACCGATTGACCAGCGCCCCGAAGGTCGGCAGCACGCCAAGGAGGGCGAGCGCGAGGGTGGCTGAGGCGGCCAAGCGGGTCCAGAGCCGGTCGAGGGAACGGGAGGCAACGGCATACGCCACGGCGAGCGCAGCGAGACCGAGTGGGGTCGCGTTGTCGCCCAAACCGTCGACGACGGCGCCGATCGCGAAGGCCGTGCCGACCGCTCCAGCCCAGGGGGAGAAGCGCAATGCCGGCTCGAGGTCAGCGCGGTCCCGGACGGTCGAGGCCAGGCCGAGGTAGGCCAGCGCCGCGAGGGCGAGGACGAGCCAGCCGGGGAGGGCGCTCGCGCCGGACGTGGCGGCGAGGGCCGCGGCGGAGACGGGCAGGAGCGCCTGGAGCAGGGCCGGACGGACAGTGGAACGGGACGGCGTCGCGTCGGCCGCGGCGCCCGGTGCGGACTCGGGCAGCACGGCCGGCGTCGCGGGGTCGCGGTGTTCGAGGTCGCTGGGGTGGGCCAGGTCGCCGGGGTGGGCCAGGCCGGGGTGAGCACCGGCCCGAGCGGAGGCCGGCGACGGGGAGACGCCTCGACCGCTGCCTCGACGCGCCAGATTTGTCCTCTCGATGGGGCTGGATTGGCCTCTCGACGGGGTGGGGGTCGTGGCGCAGGTGGCGAGTTCGACGGCGGCGAGCAGGACGGCGAGGCCGAGATAGGCGCTTCGATCGCCGAGCCCGAGGGAGGAAGCACTGGCGTCGGTGCTGGCATACGTGCCCGCAGTGGCGATGATGAAACCGGCGGCCGGGGCGACGCGCACCAGGTGGAGCAGCAGCCAACTCTTGCCGAGTTGCGCGGGGTAGGCGGCGATCGCGAGCACGACCAGGAAGGCCGCGGTCAGGAGGGTCGCACCGTCGCCGAGCACCGGGCCGAGCGCGGCCACGCCGCCGACCGTGATCAGGGCAAGGAACTGACGATCCCACGCGCGGGCCAGCACCACGCCACTGGCAGCGACCACGCCGGCCAGTGTGAGACCGACGGGTGCCGGCAACCAGTCGTAGATCACGGTTGCGGCCATCACATCGAGGTAGGCCGTGGCGTACCCCGCCGCGGCGATCGCCACGGCGCCAGCGGCGCGCGACGGGTCGCGATGGACGCGGACGGCGCCACCGATCAGGCCGGCCGCGAGCAGCCCCGCGCCCGCAACGCGAGCGGCGGGGCCGAGGTAGCCGTGCTGAATGGCGAAGGCGAGCAGCAGGACGACACCGATGAGCAGCACACCCGCGCCGGCGGCGCCGAGCAGCCGGACGATGACGCCCTCACGCTGCCACCAGGGGGTGGCGGGTTCGGCGGTTGCCGGGGCAGCGCCGGGCGTCGCGGTGGCGGACTGTCCCACGGTGGCCTGCGCCGGGCGCGGGCTGCGCGTTCCGGCGATCGTCGGAGCCGAGGGTCCGGCCACGGCCGAGGGGGCGAGCCCACCCGAACGCACACCGGTGCCCGAGGTGCCGACTGCCGGACCAGGCACGAGGATCGCGTCGCTCGCCGCAGCGGCGGAGCGCTTGTCCGTCGAGGATGCGGCGCCACCGCCGAATCCCGCAGAGGCCGAAACGGTTCCGCGGGTGAAGACCGGGATGTCCGGGACTCCGGTCGCCGCCTCCCCCCGCGGGGCGGCGACCGGAGTCGGGGCGGCAACGGCCCCCTGCTCGATGAGCAGCCGCTGACGGAGCGCGGCGAGACCATTGCCCACGGCATACATGCGGGTCATTGCCTCGGCGAACTCGGCTTCGAGGTGGCGGACGGAATCCACGTGCGTTGCGGCCATGCATCCATGGTGGTCGCAGCCCCAGGCGGGACGCCTGAGTCGGACTACTCAAACGGTTGGCGGATCACCGGCGGGGGTCGATCAATCGAACCCCGCGCGGGGCGTCGGGAGCGTCCATCGTCATCAGCGCGGGACCAGCATCGGCCAGTGGCAAGGTTGCCGTGACGAGAGCGGCGGGATCGAGGCCGCTCTCGACGGCATCCAACAGGGCCGGATAGTCGGACGCAGCCATCCCGTGGGAGCCGAGGATGCGCAGTTCGTGCGCGATGACACGGCCCAGGGGGAGCACGCTCAGGGACTCGGCGAGCAGGCCGACCTGGACATGCCGCCCGCCCCGGGCCAGGCCGAGGACGCCGGCGCTCGCCAGGACCGGTGAGCCCAGGGCATCCATGCTGACGCTGCTCCCGTCCGGCCAGAGCGTGCGCACGTGATCTGCGATGTGTTGTGGCGAATCCGTGGCGTCGATCCGTTCAGCACTGGCGCCCAACGACATCGCGTGCCCTAGCGAGGCTGACGAGATGTCCAGGGCGAGCACCTCGGCGCCGAGATGGACCGCGATCTGGATCGCGGCGAGGCCGACACCGCCGGCGCCGAACACGGCCAGGCGTTCGCCCTCCTGCAGCTGTGCGACTGCGGTCAACGCCCGCCACGCGGTCGCATAGCGGCAGCCGAGCGCGGCCGCCGCATCGTCGCCGATGGCGTCCGGGAGTGCCACCAGATTGACGCGTGCCGCGACCACCGGCACGTATGCCGCGAATGAGCCTTGGTCGGTGAAGCCCGGCTGCCGCTGCGCCCGGCACACCTGGCCGTGGCCGCGCGTGCACTCGGGGCAGGTGCCGCAGGCCATCACGAAGGGCACGGCCACGCGCTTGCCGAGCCACTCGGGCGCTTCCGGTGCCTCGATCACCGTGCCGGTGAACTCGTGCCCGGGGATGCAGGGCAGCGCCGTGTCGCTGTCGTGGCCGCGCCAGCCGTGCCAGTCGCTGCGGCACAGACCGGTCCGGGCCACTTCGACAATCGCGGCCCCTGGGCCCGGCGTCGGGTCGGGGGCGTCCACGATGGTGACCGCCCCGCCGAAAGTCTCGTAACGCAGCGCCCGCATGCCCCGAACGTACCTCGGCCGGCGCGCCTCAGTTACAGCGTGCCCGTTCAGCCGCCAAGGGCGCTGGGGAGGGGGCCGGAGTGCAGGATGTCGAGCTCGGAGACGGCTCGGGTCAGGACGACATAGAGGCGGCGCAGGCCGGTGCGCTCATCGGGCTCGGCGGCGGCGATGGCCGCGGGTTCGACAACGATGACCCGGTCGAACTCCAGGCCCTTGGCGATAGTCGCCGGCACGATATCGACCTGATGCTCGACATCGCCGTGATCGCTCCCGAGCACACCGTGCTCGATGCCGGCCCCGCTCAGGGCCGTTGAGAGCCGGTCGATATCGGCATCCGGCGCGATCACGCCGACCGACCCAGGGGCTTGGACCGCCGCATGGACAAGGGCGACAAGGCGATCTGAGATCTCAGCCGCAGTCGCCGCGTGCTCGCTTAACCGGCCCGGGTTGTCACGCACCGACTCGGGGGCCGCGAGACCGGGGGCGATCAGCGGGAGGAGGCGCGCGGCATACGTGATCACGCTGGCGGGCACGCGGAAGCCGCGGGCTAGGACCTCCACATGGCTGTCGGGCTTGCCGAGGTGGGTGAGGGCATCGGCCCAGGACGCCGTCGCCCAGGGCGTCGTGCCCTGGGCAATATCGCCGAGCACGGTCAGCGACCCGGTCGAGGCGCGGCGGCCGACAGCGCGCAACTGCATGGGGGAGAGGTCCTGCGCCTCGTCGAGGATCACGTGCCCGAGGCTGGGCGTGCGATCCAGCAGGTCGGTGAGCTCGTCAACGAGCACCAAATCTGCGGTGGTCCACTTGGCGGAGCCGGCGGTACGAGGTGGCTTGTCCCACAACAGCATTCGCTGCTCGTCGACCGAGAGAACCCCGTCTGCCGCAGCTGACAGGGCCCCGGGATCGCTGAGAAGTCGATGCAGGACCTTGGCCGGGTCGAGGGTCGGCCAGTGCGCCGCGACATAGGACTTGACCGCAGGGTTGCGGGCGACGGAGTCGTGGACGCGGTCGTCGGGGCTCTCGCCGGCCCGCTCCATCGCGAGCAGGACGTGATGCGCCAGCCGTTGCGGGAACATCGCCCGAGCCGCGTGGAATCTCGCTCCGCGAGAGCGTAATTCGTCCATGACATCGGCGACGTCGTAGGCCGGCACCCGCCATCTGCGGGCGCCGCGTGGGACGACCAGGGCCTGACTCGGTGTCGCCACGGCCGCCCAGACGGAGCGCCGGAGCACCTCCGCGAGCCGGGCGTCGCCTTTGAGCGCGGCTACCCGCGGTGCCTCGGTCGCGCGCGCGGGCCGGCTCGCGACGAGGTCCGCGATGGTCGTATGCCCGACCCGCACCTCGCCGAGCGCGGGGAGGACCGCCCCGATGTGATCGAGGAAGGCGCGGTTGGGGCCGATGACCAAAACTCCTTGGCGCGCAAGGCGATCGCGGTGGGCGTAGAGCAGCCACGCCGCCCGATGCAGGCCCACCGCGGTCTTGCCGGTCCCCGGGGCACCCTGCACGCAGACGGTCGTGTCGGCGTCGGCGCGCACGATCTCGTCCTGCTCGGGCTGGATAGTGCTGACGATGTCGCGCATCGGGCCGACGCGGGGCCGCTCGATCTCGGCCGCGAGGATCGCGCTGCGCGACTCGGGCTCGGCGGCATCGGTGAGGTGTTCATCCTCGTATGCCGTGATCTCGCCCCCCGCGATGCCGAAGCGTCGGCGCAGGGTGATGCCCATCGGTTCCGCGCGAGTAGCCCGGTAGAAGGCAGTCGAGACGGCGGCGCGCCAGTCGATGACCATGGGGTCGCCGGCCTCGTCGCTGACGTGGCGTCGGCCGATGTACCACCGGTCGGCGTCGGCGGTGTCGAGTCGCCCGAAGAAGAGCGCCGTCCCGGGGTCGTCGGCGAGTGCGGCAGCGCGGTAATAGAGGGTGCGGGCCAAGTAGGCGGCGGCGATCGGGTCGGCCGCGTTGACCTCGATCGCTTCGGTGCGTTCGCGCATGCGGGCCAGCGCGGTTCGTGCTGCCGCGAGGTGCGCCTGTTCATGGAGAAGGTCGATTTCAGGCACGAGGATCTAGCCTGCCGTCTGCAGCCGCCCGGGGCAAGTGGTTTGCGCGTCGGACGGTCGCCGGGAGTTCCGGCCGGGCTCGGACCGTGATCTCGCCAGGGCGGGGGCCGGGTCGGTGGCGTCGGATCTGGTCCCAACCCTGGACCCCGGTGGTCCCGCCGGGCGTCCGCGATAAGAGGCCGGGGTGAGCGACCGGCCGCAAAGGTCACCGAGCCTCTTCGCCCGAGTCGGCGTCGCCGGCGTGCCAGGGTGGACGAAACGGCGGGGGTTCCGGCCGGGGACAGCCCCGGCTGATGTGAGGAGGCAGCAATGTCCGAGAGTCCGAACCAATTCGGCGCCCCGAATGTGGGGGACGCGGTGACCCAGGCGAAGGACTACGCACGCGCCAACCCGGATCAGGCGCATTCGATCGACAAGCTCGAGGACTTCATTGACGAGCGGTGACGCGACCCGACGACCGGGACCGGGCCGACTGGGACGGTGCCAGGCGGCATACCGGCGTCCTGACCGACCTGGCCACCCATGCGCACGACAAACCCCTTGTCCGCAACGGAAGCCCTTCCCCGTGCGAACAAGGGGATTGCGGCATCGGGCGGGAAAGCCGCCCAGCGCCAACCATGAAGGGGCGGGGGCACCTCGACCGCCTTCGAGGTGCCCCCGCCGTGGGAGGGAAAAAACGCTTCGGGGGTCAGCCGGCCGTCGCGGGGCGAACGGCCAGGGTGACCGACACGTCCTGGCGAGCGCCGCCGCGGATGACCGTCAGCTTGACCGTGCTGCCGACTTGCTCGGCGCGAATCTTGGCGATCAGCGAGTCGCGCGACTCCACCGGGGTGCCGTCGACCGCGATGACCACATCGCCGGCCTGGAGTCCGGCCGCCTGCGCCGGAGTGTTGGGCGAGACCTCGCCGACCTGGGCGCCGGCCCGCGTCGCGGAGCCGTCGGTCGCCTCGCCATTGCGCAGCGTGACGCCGAGGTAGGCGTGCTGGGCCTTGCCGCTCGCGATCAGCTGCGTGGCGATCGCCTGCGCCTCCACCACCGGGATGGCGAAGCCGATACCGATATTGCCCGAGTTCGAGCCGGTGCTGGCGATGGATGAATTGATGCCGATGAGCTTGCCGTTGGCGTCGACGAGCGCCCCACCGGAGTTGCCGGGGTTGATTGCGGCCGAAGTCTGAATGGCGTTGGTATAGACCGGCTCGGTCTGCTGCTGCCCGTACTGCGCCTGCGAGTCACCCGTCGTCACCGGCCGGTTGAGGGCGCTGACGATGCCCGTCGTGACGGTGGAGGCCAGGCCCAGCGGGTTGCCGACAGCCATCACTGGGTCGCCGACCTTAAGGGCGTCGGAGTCGCCCATGGCGATCGCTTTCATGTCGCTCGGCGGGTTCTTGACGGTGATGACTGCCAGATCCGTCGACGGGTCGGAGCCAGCGACTGTCGCGGGGTACTTGCGGCCATCGGCCAGCGTGACCTCGATGGTGCCTTCGACCGCGCCGTCGACAACGTGGTTGTTGGTCAGGATGTGGCCCGAGGAGTCGATGACGACGCCCGAACCCTGCGCCGAACCGCCCTGCACCTGCAGGCTGATCGCGACCACGCTCGGGGTCACGGTGGCTGCGATTGCGGTCCAGTCAGGCGCATTGGGGTTGACCTGGCGGATCTGCTGGGCGCCCGCGGACGAGCCGGCGGGGCTGGCGGCGGACGACGCTGTGGAAGAGGAGGTCGCATTGCCGTCCGCCGCGCGCACCGTGGCATACGTCCCGCCGCTCGCCAAGGCGGCGGACAGGAGCGATGCCGTCAACACGGCCGGCCAGACGCGGCGGGCCCCCGACGATTGGGAGGAGGGAGGGGTCGTCGGGGGCGCCGCCGGGCCGGAACCGGCCCAGGACGGGGGAGTGGGCGCCGTCGCGCCCGGGTAGCGCTGGCCGGACCGGTCGCCGAACCACAGCGGAGCCGTGGGTTCGGAGATGGGGTGGTCGGTCTCGGCTGGCGCAGGCGACGTGGTCGGAGGGGTGGTCGATCCCGTCGGCGTGCCCGGTTGCGTCATCGTGGCGCTCCTGTCGTCCTTGGTGGTGATGACCAGTTAAGTAGGTCAACTTCGGACGATGCTGGGCTACGCCTGGGAGTTGCCTGAGTATGTGGGCGCGGGCAGTTCCACGACGAAGGTCGCCCCGCCGCCGGGGGTCGTCGCGATTCCGACGCGCCCGCCGTGGCGGGCCACGATCGCCGCGACGATGGCCAGTCCGAGGCCCGTGCCACCGCTCGCGCGGGTGCGGGCGGAGTCGACGCGATAGAAGCGCTCGAAGATCCGTGACTTCGCGGCCTCGTCGATCCCGTGACCGTGATCGCGGACCTCGATGACAACACCGGACGCGCTGCGTCCCACCGCCACGTCAATGGGCGTCCCCGCGGGCGTATGCCTGATCGCATTGGTCAGCAGGTTGCCGAGCACTTGGTGCATCCCGGCTTCCTCACCCTGCAACTCCAGCGGTGTCAGCGCACCGCTGAGTCCGGTGAGCGTGATGTGCCGGGCCGGGTCGCGCACGCGGGCCGCCTGGACCGCCTCGGCCGCGACCACAGTCACATCGAAGGGCGTCTTCTCCAATGGCCGCTCCTCATCGAGGCGAGCAAGCAGCAGCAGGTCGTCGACCAAGTGAGCCATCCGGGAGGCCTCGCCCTCGATCCGTCCGATTGTCGAGGGGAGCGCCTGCTCGGGCACAGCACCCTGGCGATACAGCTCGGCATACCCCCGCACGGTCGCCAAGGGTGTGCGCAACTCGTGGGAGGCGTCCGCGACGAACTGGCGCATCCGTTCTTCCGATGCCTCGCGCACGGCGAAGGACTCCTCGACATGGGTCAGCATCGCGTTGAGGGAGGTGGACAAGGACGCCACCTCTTCTGGAGCATCGGTCGTCGGTATCCGGCGGCTCAGATCGCCGGCGGAGATCGCCCTCGCGGTGTTCTCGATCTCGGTCAGCGGCCGGAAGGCCCGGCGCACCGCCAGCCAGCCGACGAGCGCGAAGGCCGCCAGCGTCGCCAGCGAGATCAAGGCAGCGAGCAAGGCGAAGCGCTTCAGCGTGGTCGAGACGTCCTTGAGCGGTTGCGCGACGACGACCACCGCGGTGCCGTCGTCCAGCGCGCGGGCGACGCCGCGCCACAACAGGTCTGACCCGGCCGTGCCCAAAGTGAAGGCCTCGCCGTTGTCGACCCTGGGGTCGGCCAGGGTCATGGCGGACAGCGCGGGCACGGCGTCGACATCGGTGGCGGGGATCTTGATCGCCCCGGTGCCGGACTGCGGAAAGATCACCACGGCATACACGCTGGGCAGCCGGATCGTCTCGCGATTGGCGAGTAGCTGGTTCAGGGCCTGGTTGGCCACCGAGGTCGAGCTGCGGCGCAGGTTGTCATCGACGCGGGCGATCAGCTCGCGCCGCATGAGATAGCCCATCATCGAGCTCGACAAGGCGAGAGCCACCACCAGCAGGCACAGGGTGACCGCGATGAGCCGGGCGCGCAGCGAGGTGCGGTGCAGGAGCGTGGGCACCCTTCGCAGCCACGCCTGGGCGCGGTCGGGGACGGAGGGGGCGCCCGGCGCGGGCTCGGTGCTCGCGAGGTCCTGGCTCACGCCGGCGGCTTGCGCAGGACGTAACCGACCCCACGCTTGGTGTGGATCAGGGGCGGCAGGCCGTCGGTGTCGATCTTCTTGCGCAAGTAGGAGATATAGGACTCCACGATGCCGGACTCGCCCCGGAAGTCGTAGTCCCAGACGTGGTCGAGGATCTGCGCCTTCGACAGCACCCGGTTGGGATTGAGCATCAGATAGCGCAGCAGCTTGTACTCGGTCGGCGAGGTGTCGATGGGCCGGCCCGCGCGCCGCACGTCGTGGGTGTCCTCGTCGATCTCGAGATCCTCGAAGCGCAACACGGCGCCCTCGTCGACCTCGCCGCGGGTGCGCCGCAGCACCGCGCGGATGCGGGCGACGACCTCCTCGAGGCTGAAGGGCTTGGTGACATAGTCGTCGCCGCCGACGGTCAGGCCCTTGATCTTGTCATCGACGCTGTCGCGGGCGGTGACGAAGACGATCGGTGCCCGCCGGCCGCTCTCGCGCAGCTTGCGGGTGACCTCGAAGCCGTCCATGTCGGGGAGCATCACGTCGAGAACGATGAGGTCGGGATCGTGCTCCGCGGCCGCGCGGACGCCAGCCCGGCCGTCGCCCGCGGTGACCACCTCGAACCCGGCGAACTGCAGCGAGGTCGCCAGCAACTCGCGGATGTTGGGCTCGTCCTCGACGACGAGCAGCCGTGCCTCGGGTTCCCCTGTGCTCACGCTGTCGAGATTGACAACTCAACCTGGGAGTTGGCTGTATGCCGGCTCAAGAGCCGTCCTACCCGGCAGCCCCGTGGCGCGATCGCGGCGCGATGCCGATGCGCCATGCGCCGGGCTCGGCGACCACCGCCGGTAGCAGTCATCCGCCGGCCCGGTGATGGGGCCCGGGTCAGTGCGGGGGCTGCCAATCCACCGAGGTCGCCCAGGCGCCGCTGGGGATGTCCCAGTCGAGTGTCCCGGTGCAGCCCGAGGACAGACAGAAAGACTCGACTGTGGAAAAGTCATACCCGTAGCCACTGACGGCCAACTTCCCGTCCGGCGACGCGGCGGGGTCGCCCGAGGCGAACTCGGCGTCCGTCCCGGACACATACGTCACGCTGCCGCCGGCTAGGTCACTGGTCACGAGAGAGGTCTCGTAGGTGTCGGTGTCGTACCCGTACCAGAGGATCTTCGTCCCGCTGGCCAGGACGTCGGCGCGACCGCTGTAGTGCGCCCACTTGCCGCCGAAGGCCGCCACCCCCGTGACCGGCACGATGGTGCTGACGGCACCGGTTGTTGTGTCGACCTTGCGGATCGTGTCCGTGGAATCCGAACCGGTCGGGCACTGGTCAATGTAGACGACATAGCGTCCGGTCTTGGCCCAGGTCGGGTCGAAGGCGCACCCGTCGTTCTTCGCGGTGAGGGCGGCAACGGCCTTGGTGGCAACGGTGACGACGGCCAGTGACCGCCCGGTCTTCGAACCGGTGACCGAGCGCGAGAAGGCGATGCGCTTGCCGTCGGGGGACCACGTCGGGTTGACGTCATGGCCGGTGCCTGAGGTGATCTTGATCCGGCCGGTGCCGTTGGCGTTCATCGTCCAGATCGCGCCGCGGTAGGCGAAGGCGAGCTTGGCGCCGTCCGGCGACCAGCGCGGGGCGGTGCCTGGGCCGAGCGAGGCCATGCTGCCGCCCTTGGCGGCGACGGTGAACATGGCTGAGTTGGTCTCGACCGCGATTCGGCCGTCGGTGCCGGGATAGGCGGCCTGGGCCGGGGCGGTCAGGGTGGCGAGGCAACCAGCGGCCAGGCTGCCCACGGCGAGTGAGGTCGCGCGCATGGTGTGCTCCTGTCGATCGTGGGGTGCGTCACCGACTAGGGAGTACTTCGACCTCCACCTGATACCGAATGCCAGGAGAAATGTGCTCGAGGGCAGCGGTGAATACCAGAGTCAGCCGGCGAGGAGGCCGAGGAAGGCGGTGATCAGGCCGATCAGAGCCGCGAGCATGACCAGCGCGAGCACGACGATCAGCACGAGGCCACCGGCGAAGGCCCACCAGCCGGCCCGTGCCAGGCGCGCCGCGCGCGCCGGTTCGGCCCGCCCGGCGGCCAGCGACATGATCCCCAGGACGAGCGCGGGAATCTGGGTGATGAGGGCGAGCGGGAAGATGCACAGTGCCGAGAGCACAACCAAGGTGATCGCGGAGCCGTTCGAGTGCACGGCGGCATACGCACCTAGGGCGGACGGATCCTGGTGCACGGCATAGGGATTCGGCGCGGCGGTGGGTTGCCCGCTCGCTGAGCCGACGGCATACGGGTTCGCGCCGCCCGCGGGGCCATAGGGGCTCGACGGATAGGGCGTGGCCGCGGGATCAGGGGTGCCCGGCGGCGGGAAATACCGCCCGGGCGGTGCGTCCTGGACACGCGACCGGGGCGCGCCGAGATCGGGCAGCGGGCGGGTCGGGTCGGTCATGGCGGGCTCCTGGGTGGGTGACGCCAGGATAAGTGACCTGGCACGATCAGGGCATGACCGCACCGAGCCCATCGGGCGCCCAGTGGCTGATCTCCCACGGCGACCAGCGCGCAATCGTCGTCGAGGTGGGCGGGGGCCTGCGCACCTATGACGTCGGCGAGATCCCCGTGGTCGCCGGCTATGTCACTGAGCGGATGTGCGCCCACGGCCGGGGTCAGGTGCTCATGCCCTGGCCCAACCGCATCCGCGACGGTCGCTATCACCTCGGCGGGGCCGACCAGCAACTGCCGATCAGCGAGGTGGCCCGCCACAATGCCAGCCACGGCCTCGTCCGCTGGGTCAATTGGGAACTCGTGGCCCAGACGGCGGACAGCGTCGAGGTGCGCTATCGCCTCCACCCCCAGCCCGGCTGGCCCTGGTATCTCGACCTCGGCCTGGTCTATCGCCTCGGCCAGGGGGGGCTGACCGTCCGCGTCCACGCCCATAACCCGGGCGAGGAGCCGGTGCCCTTCGGCTTCGCCGCCCACCCGTATGTCGCGACTGGCGGCGCCGCGCCCGCCGACGTCACGCTCACCCTGCCGGCCGAGTCGTATCTGACGGTCGATCCCGAACGCCTGCTTCCGGTGGCTTCCGTCCCCGTGGAGGGAACGGCCTACGACTTCCGGACGGGCAGTGCGCTGGGCGCGGTGGGGTTGGACACGGCATACACCGATTTCGTGCGCGACGGCGAGCGGTGGCGGATCACCCTCGACGGCGTCCCCGCCGGCCGGGTCGAGGTCTGGGGCAGCCAAGAACTCCCGTGGGCGCAGGTGTTCGACGAGAAGGTCACGCTGCCGCTCGATGGCCCCTATCCGCCCGGGATCGCCATCGAGCCGATGTCCTGCCCGGCCGACGCCTTCAACTCCGGAACCGACCTGGCCTGGATCGCGCCCGGCTCGCGCTGGGCCGCGGAGTGGGGCATCACCGCCCACCTGCGGCCCTAACGCGGTGCGCGCCGGGCGCGGGGCGCGTTAGCCTTAGCACAGCGGGCGCGCATCGGCGCGCCCGTTCGGTACGACTTCACGAGGTGCACGGTGCCTACTGGCAAGGTCAAGTGGTATGACGCCGACAAGGGTTTCGGCTTCATCGACGCGGACGAGGGCGAGGACGTCTTCCTCCACGCCAATGCGCTGCCCGCGGGGCTGACCACGATCAAGGCGGGCACACGCATCGAGTTCGGCGTCGCCACCGGCCGCAAGGGTGCCCAGGCGATGGCCGTCCACGTCCTGGAGCCCGCGCCCAGCGTGCAGGCCAACCGTCGCGAACGCGACCGCAAGCCCACCGAGGACATGGTCGTCATCGTCGAAGACGTCATGCAGTTGCTCGACAAGGTCTCCACCAGCCTGCGCAAGGGCCACTACCCCGACAAGGGCATCGCCACCAAGGTGGCGCAGGTCCTGCGCGCCGTCGCGGCGGATCTCGAGCCTTGATGGTTGCCGCGGTCAAGCCGGATGCCGTGCTCGTCGGTGCTGCCGACGTCGCGCTGGCGGCGCTGACCGAAGCCGCTGAGCCGGGCACGATCGGAGAGCACCGCGGCGTCGCGATGCTGGCCGATCGCCTCGCGGTGCATTACTTCGATTGCCTCGCTGCGGCCTATCCGGGCTGGCAGTGGGCGGTCTCGGTCGCGCGCGCCCCGCGCGCGAAGGTCGCGACCGTCTGCGAGTCCTCGCTGCTGCCCACCGACGGTGCCCTGCTGGCCCCCGCCTGGTTGCCGTATGCCGATCGGCTGGCTCCCGGGGACATCGGACCCGGCGATATCACCCCCTTCGTCGCCGACGATCCCTGTCTGGAGCAGGGTTTCGAGGCGACCGGCGAGGAGGACGTCGACGCGGTGGCGCTGTGGGAGCTCGGCCTGGGCCGACCCCGCGTGCTCTCGCCCGAGGGGCGCGACCAGGCCGCTCAGCGCTGGTACGAAGGGGCGCACGGCCCGGCCGCCCCGGTCGCCGTCAAGGCGCCCGCGCACTGCGCGTCGTGCGGCTACTACGTGCCCCTGGCCGGCACGCTCCGTGCGGTGTTCGGGATCTGCGCCAACGCCTGGTCGCCCTCCGACGGCACCGTCGTCAGCCGCGACCACGGGTGCGGGGCGCACTCGGAGACCGACATGGACCGGCCGGAGCCCGATCGCATCCCCGAGCCGATCGTCGACGAGTTCACTGTCGACGAGCTCTGATCGCCGCCCGGCGATCCCTGACCCCGTCGGAAAGTCCCGCCTCGCGCCACCGAGTTTCTGACGACCTCGGCGCAGGGATCATCGTCCGGCGTGGCTGCCGGCTCCCCTATGGCCTGGCTGTGGGCCTGACCTGGTCAGACGTGCATATGTCACCCTGCGCCAGCGGTGTGGCTTCCCGCTCTTCGCCCGGTCGCGGCCCCATACTGGTCGAGTTCCACGCGCGAGAGGGGATCACGCCATCGACGCTGCCCGCACCCAGGTCGGCGCGCTAGCGCCTGTACGGGCCCTCGCTGGAGCCACGCGGACCAGGCTGCCCAAGGTGGCAGGGCTCGACGGGTTGCGCGCCGTCGCGGTCATCGCCGTCATCCTCTTCCACCTCGACCTGCCCTGGCTGCCGGGCGGTTTCCTCGGGGTCGACGTCTTCTTCGTCATCAGTGGCTATCTGATCACCTCGCAGGTGTGGGCCCGCTCCTTCCACGGCCGCGTCGATCTGCGGCACTTCTGGCAGGCCCGGGCGCGCCGCTTGCTGCCAGCACTCGCGGCCACGCTCGCCGCCACGACGATCGCCGAGCTCATCCTCGACCGGGACCATCTGCGCAGCTACCTCGGCGATCTCGCGGCGGCCGCCACCTATACCTCCAACTGGTGGTACGTCCTGCACCAGCGCTCCTATTTCGAGGCCTCTGGGCGCCCGCCGGCCCTGCAGCACCTGTGGTCCCTGGCCGTGGAGGAGCAGTTCTATCTGCTCTGGCCGCTCATCGTCGCTGTGGTCCTCGCCAGCGCCGCGACGGTGGCCGCCCGGCGCAGGCGCCTGCTCGCCGTCGCCCTGCTGCTGGCCGCCGCGTCGGGACTGGTCATGGGCCTGGGCACCCACGCCTCCGGCGCACCGATGACCGCGGACCCGTCGCGCTACTACTTCGGCACCGACTCGCACGCGAGCGCCGTCCTGATCGGCTCCGCGCTCGCGGTGTGGCGTGGCGGACGCGGCTTCACCCGCGCCCGCCCACCGCTCTCACCCGCCCGTGCCGGTATGACGTTCGCCGGCGTCGCCGCGCTCGCCGCCGTCATCTGGGCGTATGCCGCGCTCGACTCCTGGTCGGTGCCGCTCTACCGCTTCGGATTCGTCGCCTTCGCCGCCGTGGTTGCGCTGCTGGTCGCCGCGGCGAGCCGCCCCGGCCCGCTGGGCCGGCTGCTCGACGCACCGCCGCTCGCGGCGGTGGGGAAGCGGTCATACGGGCTCTATCTGTGGCACTGGCCGGTCTTTGTCTTCACCCGGCCGACTCTCGATGTGCCGCTCACCGGCGCGGCGAATCTGGTGCTGCGACTCGCCCTACTCGGCGTCGTCTCCGAGCTGTGCTATCGCTTCGTCGAGACGCCGACCCGGCGCTACGGCATCCGGGGGGCCTGGCGACGCCTGCGGGATTGGCAGGTCTGGCGCCTGCCCGCGACCGGCTTGGTCACCGGCGGGCTCGCCTCACTGACCGTGCTCACGGTGGCCGCCGCCGCATTCACCCCGACGACGATTGCCGCGCCGGCCCATCTCGTTCTCCCCTCCGTGACGCCCTCCACGCCTACGGCCACCGGGTCCGCGACCACGCCGCCGCTGAAGATTCGTCCGGGCGCAACCGGCACGCTGACGATGGCGGTCTACGGCGACTCGGTCGCGTTGGGGGCCACGCCCCGGCTGCGCAAGATCTTCGCCGATGTGGTCCTGCGCGCCCAGATCGGTGAGCAGTCGTGGACGCTGCTGCCCGAGTTGCTGCGCGAGGCGCCCACGCTGCCAGAGGATGTCGTGCTCATCCACACCGGCAACAACGGGATCATCGACAAGTCGCAACTGATCGCCGCTATCGACGCGATCCCCGCGGCCGTGACTGTGGTGCTGGTGACCCCGCGCGTGCCACGCCCCTGGATGGCTCCCAATGTCGCGACCGTGCGGGCCGTCGCTGCCGCCCGCCCGCGCGTGCACATCGCGGATTGGGCGTCCGTCTCGGACGGGCACCCTGAGTACGTCAACACCGACGGCGTCCACATGACGACCGCCGGCATCAAGACGTATGCCGCCCTGGTCCAGCAGGCGGTCCTGACCCCCTGACGCGCGGCTCAGGTCAGCGGCAGGAACATCACGTGCAGGCCGACCCGGCCGTGTGCGCGCGAGTCGAAGGCACCCGGCACCGTGCCGATGATCGCGAAGCCGGCCGACTGCCACAGGCGCACCGCCGCGGTGTTGGTCTCGACAACGGCGTTGAACTGGATCCCGGCGAAACCTGCGCGGCGATGCCAGTCGATCACATAGTCCAGCAACGCCCGGCCGACCCCGAGGCCGCGGGCGGCGTCGGCGACCATAAAGCTCGCGGTGCCGATATGCGCACCCCGGGACGGGCGGTTCGGCCCCATCTTGGCGCTGCCGAGGAAGCGCCCGCCGGCGTCGCGGGCGATGACCGTATGCCCGGGCGGTGCCTCCCACCACAGAGCCTGGACCGCGGTGTCGGACAGCCCCGTCGGGTAGGCGTAGGTCTCACCGGCATCGACGATCGCCCGGAAGACGGGAGCGAAGTCCGGCAGGTCGGACTCGGCATACGGCAGAAGGGTCAGGGCGGCCACGAACGCGAGCCGACGGTCCGAGCCGACGGTCAGTAGTAGTCCTGCGGGTTGGCGGGCGCGGAGCCATGGGCGTCGGCGGCATTCCCGCGGCCGCGGCGCACGTAGAGATAGCCGAGCGCGCCCAGTGCGATGCCGGTGAGGCACGCCCACTTCCACCACGCGCGGTCGCCGTCGCGCAGCGCGGGGATGGTCAGGGTCGCGACGAGGGCGAGCACCCAGACGCCGATCCCGATCAGGACGATCCGGTCCATCCGGAAGGCGATCGGCTCCGGCGCGGTCGGGGCGAGGACGTTGTCGCGGCGTAGCGTGCTCACAGCCTGAGCCTACCGACCGGCTCACCTGCACCGTTGAATACCATGCGCGCCATGGCGAACCCCCAAGTCCGGGACCGGCGCACCCCGCCGCCCCCCCGCAGCCGGCGGCCTCGACGGCTTCTTCAAGATCACCGCGCGCGGCTCGACCGTCGCGCGCGAACTCCGTGGTGGCCTGGCTACCTTCTTCACGATGGCGTACATCGTCGTCCTCAACCCGCTGATCATCGGCACGCAGACCGACTCGACCGGCAA
>Ga0075158_10001697_pt1 | contig 16464 bp, 17 predicted proteins | sample JI91814BDNA_FD_70968 | JGI IMG/M metagenome (GOLD analysis project Ga0075158, IMG submission 70968) | Wastewater effluent complex algal communities from Wisconsin, to seasonally profile nutrient transformation and Carbon sequestration -... | ecosystem: Engineered > WWTP > Effluent > Algae... | reverse complement strand
GATGCAGCAGTTCGTCCTTGAGGTGCAGCACGGCGAGCTTCTCGCGCACCTTCTTCAGGAACTGCATCGAGTCCAGTTCGCTCTCGCCGCGCGCCTTGCGTTGCGCATTCGCGGCCGCGCGCAGGAAGTAGGTGTTGTTCACGCCGGGGATCTCGACCGGATACTGGAAGGCCAGGAACACGCCGGCGGCGGCGCGTTCCTCCGGTGCCAGGTCCAGTAGCGGCTTGCCGTCGAATTCCACGCTGCCGGCGGTGACCTCGTAGCCCTCGCGTCCGGCCAGGATGTTGCCCAGCGTGGACTTGCCGGCGCCGTTCGGGCCCATGATGGCGTGCACTTCGCCCGCCTTCACTTCCAGTGACAGGCCCTTGAGGATCTCCTTGCCGGCAACGGTGGCGTGGAGGTTATCGATTTTCAGCATGGTAGTTCCCGGGTTCCTTCAGCAGGGAACGGTCGCAGTGCATGTTCCGTTCCACGTCTTCGATGTAGGTGCGCAACTGCAGCGTGCGCTCCTTGGTCAATCTGGTTTTCTCGCCGTAGAAGAGCAGCGGGTGCATCGAGCCGTAGACGACCCGTTCGTCCTCGCCCGGGGCGACGGGGAAGCGCGCTTCCAGCTCGGCATCGCGGAAGCGGATCCACTGCCGCTGGGCGTCCTTGAGCTTGCCGACGAAGACCGGGTTGCCGGCGCTGCAGGCCACGACATCGCGATAGACGGTGTTGAGCGCCTTGTCCGCCGCCGCGAAATCGTTGGCGGCGCACATGTTCATCTCGCTCTGCGAGCCATTCGGATTGCAGCGGAGTTCGTCGTCGGCGGTCGCATTGCAGGCGACCAGCAGCAGGAGCAATGCAGCGGATTTCATCCCACCGATCCCTCCAGGCTCACGTCCAGCAACTTCTTCGCTTCCACCGCGAATTCCATCGGCAGCTCGCGGAACACCGACTTGCAGAAGCCGTCCACGATCAGGCTGACCGCGTCTTCCTGGCCGATGCCGCGGCTGCGGCAGTAAAAGAGTTGGTCGTCGGAAATCTTCGACGTGGTGGCTTCGTGTTCGACGGTCGCGGTGGGGTTCTTCACCTCGATGTAAGGAAAGGTGTGCGCGCCGCACTGCTTGCCGATGAGCAGCGAATCGCATTGCGTGTGGTTGCGCGCGCCTTCGGCGCTGGCGGCCACCTTGACGAGCCCGCGATAGCTGTTCTGCCCGCGGCCGGCGCTGATGCCCTTGCTGACGATCTTCGACTTGGTGCGCTTGCCGACGTGGATCATCTTGGTGCCGGTGTCAGCCTGCTGGCGATGATGGGTCAGCGCGACCGAATGGAACTCGCCGACGCTGTCGTCGCCCAGCAGCACGCAGCTCGGGTATTTCCAGGTGATCGCCGAACCTGTTTCCACCTGCGTCCACGTCACCTTGCTGCGCGCGCCGCGGCATTCCGCGCGCTTGGTCACGAAGTTGTAGATGCCGCCCTTGCCGTCCTCGTCGCCGGGGTACCAGTTCTGCACGGTGCTGTACTTGATCTCGGCATCGTCCAGCGCGACCAGTTCGACCACGGCCGCGTGCAACTGGTTGTCGTCGCGCATCGGCGCCGTGCAACCCTCCAGGTAGGAAACGTAGGCCGATTCCTCGCAGACGATCAGGGTGCGCTCGAACTGGCCGGTGTTGATCGCGTTGATGCGGAAGTAAGTGCTCAGTTCCATCGGGCAACGCACGCCCTTGGGGATGAACACGAAGCTGCCGTCGGAGAACACCGCCGAGTTGAGCGCGGCGAAATAGTTGTCGCCGACCGGCACGACGGTGCCCAGGTATTGCCGCACCAGTTCGGGATAGTCGTGGATCGCTTCCGACATCGAGCAGAACACGATGCCCTTCTCGGCGAGTTCCTTGCGGAAGCTGGTGCCCACGCTGACCGAGTCGAACACCACGTCCACCGCCACGCCGGCCAGCTTGGCGCGTTCGTGCAGCGGCACGCCGAGCTTCTCGTAGGTGTCCAGCAATTCCTGCGGAACGTCGGCCAGCGACGCGTACTTCGGGCCCTTCGGCGCGCTGTAGTAGCTCAGCGCCTGCAGGTCGATCGGCTCGATGGACAGCTTCGCCCAGTGCGGCACCGGCATGGTCAGGAACTGCCGATACGCGGCGAGCCGCCACTCGGTCATCCACTCGGGCTCATCCTTGCGCGCGGACAGCGCACGGATGATGTCCTCGGACAGGCCGGGCGGCAGGGAATCGGATTCGATGTCGGTGACGAAGCCGGCGTCGTACTTGCGTCCCAGGCGCGCGTGGATCTGCGCGTTTTCCTGCGGGGTGTCGGCGGTGTCGATGGCGGTCTGGCGGGTCATCGGATTGCTCATGCGTTCGCGAGGCGGGCGGCAATCGCCTTGCGCGTGTTCGGGGGCGGGGCCGGCCGCAACATTTCGGCGAGGCTGATGCCACGCAGGGCGTCGGCGACCACGTCGTTGATCCGCCGCCAGTTGGCGCGCACGCCGCAGGATTGCTCGATGCCGCACTGGCCGTCGTGCAGGCTGCATTCGGTCATGCCCAGCGGGCCTTCCATCGCCTCGACGATCTCGACCAGGCTGATCGCGGCGGCATCGCGGGCCAGCCGGTAGCCGCCATTGGCGCCGCGGAACCCTTCCACCAGGCCGGCCTGGGCCAGCGGCTTCAGCACCTTGGCCACGGTCGGCGCTTCCAGGCCCGCGTGTTCGGCCAGGTCCGGGGCGCTGAGCACGTCGCCAGGCCGCGCGGCGAGCACGGTGAGGACCAGGGTGGCGTAGTCGGTGAGCTTGGTGACGCGGAGCATCGGCGGGGGGCGGCTCGAAAACGTACCGGAATTGTACGGTTTCGGACGCCCGCAGCCAAGCGCGGGCGGTGTTCAGCGCAGCAGGCGGTCGATCCAGTCGGACACCGCGCGGGTGTAGGCCGATGGCTGGCCGAGCGTGCGGTTGATGTCGCCGTGGTCGAGCGGCTCGGGTTGCACCGCCATCGGGACGCCCAGCGCCTGGCCGCGCGCGGCGAACTTGCGGGCTTCCTCGCAGGGCGATGTCGGGAAGCGGCGTTCGCTGGCGCAGACCAGCAGCATCGGCAATCCGCCGCGGGTCAGCTGCTGCTGCGGCGAGACCGACCGCCAGTAGGCCGGATCGGCACCAAACGCCTCCTGGTAAAGCTTCGGCACCCGGCGCTTGCCCATCAACGCCGGCACGTCCAGTGCGCCGCTGTCCAGCGAGACGATGCCGCGCGGCGGCGTTGCCCCGGCCTGGGCCAGCATCCGCGGGTCAGCGCCAAGCAAGGCGACCAGGTGCGCGCCGGCGGAATGCCCCATCAGCACGATGCGCGCGCGGTCGAGCTGCCATTCACCGGCACGTCGCTGCACGCTGGCCACGGCGCGGGCGATGTCGCGGGCCTGTTCCTGCGGCATCGCCTCCGGCAGCATCCGGTAATTGCTGGAGACCACGGCGTAGCCCTTCGGCAGCCAGTGCGCCAGTTTGTCGGCCAGGCCGGGATTGGTCTTGTCGCCGTTGGCCCAGCCACCGCCATGCACGTAGAACACCACCGGGGCATTCGCTGCGCGCGCGGGCAGGTACACATCGAAACGTTGCGCGGGATCCGGGCCGTACGCGACGTTGCGGATCGCGGTGCCGCCGGCCGGCACGGCGACTGGGCGTTCCTGGCGGCTGGCCTCGCGCGCGTGCTGGAGGCGGTCACGCAGTCCCTGCGCACCGGCGAGCGCCGGCAACAGGACGAGCAGGGCGAGCAGGGCGAGGACGACGGGGCGCTTGCGCATCGGGAGGATTCCGCGGGGGAGTCCCGATGGCAACGTGCGGTTCCGTCGCCGGTTGACGTTCCTCAGCCGGCCGCAGGGGCGGGCGGCGCGGCGGCAGCGGCCGGCGCCGGCGGCAGCACCATCTGCAGGTAGGGCGGCGGCGGGGTCTGGCCCGGTGGCAGGTAGTCCGGTGCCTTGGTTCCGCCTGGACCCAGCGAGCGGATCAGGCGATACAGGGCGCGGCGGTCGTCCTCGGTCATCGCGCGCAGGGCGAAGTCCGGCATGATCGGGCGGGTGTGCAGTTCGCCGGTGTATTCCAGCCAGGCGGCTTCGTCCATCTCCGCCGCCTTGAGCCGCAGGTTCGCCGCATAGGTCGTACCCCAGGGGCCGGAGAAACCGACCGGCGAACCGACCAGCCATTCGTCCTTCGGCACGTTGCCACCACGCTCGCCATAGGCCGGGGTGTGGCAGTCGTTGCAGCCGGCGATGCGGACCAGGTAGTCGCCGCGCGCGAGCAGTTCGGCGTTGCGGTCGATGCTGGCGATCGCGGGTGCAGCGCTGGCCGTCGCGGGTGGCGTGGGCGCGGTGCAGGCGGACAGCGCCAGGCAGGTGATCCCGGCGAGGGTAGGCAGTGTGCGGAGACGGGGCATCATCGGGATCCTGCAGTGGCGTCCGCAGGGAAAACGGTCGTTTCCGGCGGAACCGGTCAATCCGGTGACGGCATTGCCCGCGTGCTCCACAATGCAGGCCCCGTCCCGTAGTGCCGTCCGATGCCGAAGAAGATCGTCACCCGCAAGTCCGCCATTCACGGCAATGGCATGTTCGCCGTCGCGCCCATCGCCAAGGGCGAGCGCCTGATTGAATACAAGGGCCGTCGTCGCACTCATGAAGAGGTCGATGCCGGCGACACCGGCGACGCCGAAAGCGGCCACACCTTCCTGTTCACCCTCAATGAGGTGTTCGTCATCGACGCCAACTTCGAGGGCAACAGCGCGCGCTGGATCAACCACAGCTGTGCGCCGAACTGCGAGGCGGTGCTGGAAGAGCATGAGGACGATCCGGAAAAGTCGCGGGTGTTCATCGATGCGAAGCGCGCGATCAAGCCGGGCGAGGAACTGACCTACGACTACGGCATCACCCTGGCCGAGCGCCATACCGAGCGCCTGAAGAAAATCTGGGCCTGCCGCTGCGGCGCGAAGGACTGCACCGGGACGATGCTGCGGCCCAAGCGCTGACGCAAGACCGGCGGCATGGCGGCCACGGGTTGGGGCAGGATGCCAGGCACATGACGAAGGTTTACATGACTTGTGCCAGTCGGTGCCGGTTAACGGAATCGTTAGGGTGCGCGTCATCGCAGCAATGGCTGCCCTTCGACGCCGCCGATGCGCCTGTCCCGCCACAAGACATCCCTGCTTTCGCTTGCCGTGCTCACGGCGTTGTCATCGCCCGTACTTGCGCAAGTCAAGGTGGATGGCGCGATCGATCCCGCCGAATGGCAGGGCGCGCGCCACGTCTCCGACTTCAGGATGGTGCAGCCGTTCACCCAGTCCGCGACCCGCCACCCGACGGAAGCCTGGATCCTGGCCACTCCTGACGGGCTGGCGGTCGCCTTCCGCAACACCAAGATCGCCGGCGTGGAAACCCCGCGCCAGCGCAGCGCGCGCGACCAGGACGTGGCGATCGACCGGGTCAACGTGATGCTGGACTTCGACGGCGATGGCCGCAGCGGCTACGACTTCACCCTGACCGCCAGTGACAGCATCCAGGACTCGACCATCACCGGGGGCGGCAACTTCAGCAGCGACTGGGACGGCAGCTGGCAGCACGCCGTGGTCGATGGCGAGGGCGAATGGACCGCGGAATTGCTGATCCCGTGGCATACCGCGCCGATGAAGAAGGCCACGGGTGACAAGCGCACCGTGGCGGTCTACCTGGACCGCGTGGTGGGCAGCGTCGGCGAGCGCATGGCATGGCCGGCAGTCACCTTCGAGCGCCCGCAGTTCCTCAACCAGTTCGAGAAGATCGAGATCCCGGTTTACTCGCAGTCCTTGCTCGCGATTACGCCTTACGTGGTCGGCCTGCATGACCTCGTCTCCCGCGACAACCAGTTCGACGCCGGCGCGGACATCTTCTGGAAGCCGAACAGCCAGTTCCAGCTCACCGCCACGATCAACCCGGACTTCGGCCAGGTCGAGAGCGATTCGCTGGTGGTGAATTTCGGCGCGCAGGAAACCTTCTTCAGCGACAAGCGGCCGTTCTTCACCGAGAACCAGGGCTTCTTCGATTTCGGCCTGCTGTTCGACAACAGCCAGTTGCTGTACACGCGGCGCATCGGCTCGCATGCGGACGACCACAGCGGCCCGGCGGACATCACCGGCGCGATCAAGTTCAACGGCAGCATCGGCGCCACCCAGTACGGTGCTTTCCTGGCCGACGAGGGCGGCGATGGCGGCCGCCGCTTCAGCGCCCTGCGCCTGCAGCGTGCGTTCGGCGCGCACAACCTCGGTGCGATGCTGACCCATGTCGATCGACCGTTCCTGGATCGCAGCGCCAATGTCCTGGGCTTCGATCATCGTTGGCAGCCTGACGCCAGCTTGACGGTCTCCAGCACGCTGGTCGGCAGCGACATCGAACAGGCCGGCCAGCACGTCCGCGACTTCGCCTTCACCAGCATGGCGCAGAAGACCCTGGACAAGGGCTGGAGCCTCACCGGCCTGCTGATCCATTACGGCGAGGATTTCGAGATCAACGATGCGGGCTACCTGGGCCGCAACGACCTCAACTACGGGCAGTTCGAAGTGGGCAAGCGCATCACCGACCTGCCGGCGGATTCGGCGTGGTCATCGCACAACCTGCGCTTCCGCATCGAGGGCATGCAGAACAACGACAGGCTATGGCTGCAGCGGCAGTTCCGCTTCAACGGCAACAGCCAGCGCCGTGGCGGCGGCAACCTCAACTGGAACCTGCAACTGCGCACCGCCGCCTTCGACGATGAGATCACCCGCGGCCACGGGCCGATGCGCGTGCGCAACGGCGGCAATGCCTTCATCGGCCGCAACTTCCCGCGCCGCGGCAACTGGGAGTTCGGCGTGGAGGGCAGCATCGGCGTGGCCAGCGGCCTGCGCCAGGACACGCCGTATGCGTGGAGTGCCTCGGCCAGCAGCACGTACTACATCAACGATGCGCTCAACATCGAGTTGTGGTTGGGCCACGTGATGGACCAGGAGCAGCTGATCTGGCAAGGCCGCGACCTCGGGCCCGGTTACGAGAATGTCGTGGGCAGCTTCCACATGAACCGCTACGACCTCAGCGCCAGCCTGAACTGGAACATCGGCACGCGCCAGGAATTGCGGGTGAAGCTGGAAGCGCTGGGCTTCGATGCCGATGACCCCATCGCGTGGCGGCTCGGCGCGGACGGTCGCGGCGTGGCCAGCAACGATCCGGTGCAGCCCTTCAGCCTGCGCAACATGGGGTTCCAGGTGCGCTACCGCTACGAGCTCGCGCCGCTGTCGAACCTGTATGTCGTCTACGGACGCGGCGGCTTCGGTTACGACCCGTATGCCGCAGGCGCCTTCGACCAGTTCAACGATGCCTTCAGCCTGCGCAACGACGAACAGCTGGTAGTCAAGCTGGCCTATCGCTTCGAGTTGTAAGCGGGGCGGTCAATCCTCGCCTTCGTGCGGCCAGCTGATGCCGAGCTCGCCGACGACCAGGTCCTTGCCGGCATTGGTCCACTTCGGATCGTCGCTGCGGAAGGTGGCGTCGCCCTGCGGCAGGGAGTTGTCATCGGCGCCCTCGCGGGCGGCCAGGGTGACGCGGCGGAACAGCGGGTTGCCGACCGCATTGGCGAGCTTGCCGCCATGCCAGTCCTGCACGGTGCCGCCGTAATCCCAGGCCAGGCCGTAGAAACTCACCGGCGCGCCGTTGAGCTTGACCAGTTCGCCGAGCGTCATGCCCGGACGCAGGCCGGTGGCGTCATGCCACTGCGAATCCGGATTGCTGACGCGCAGTTCCTGGATCGGTGCGTCCTTGTTGTCGGCATCGAGCAGTAGCTCGAGACGCTTCGCGGGATCGTCGGGAAACGCCACCAGCACCGGATACGTCCCTATGCCTTCGGCGCCGTCGAAGGTTTCCTCGCGCAGGTTGGCCTTGCCGAAGCGCGCTTCCAGTTGCGCCTGCGTGGTGAGCGGGCCGAGGTCGCCTGGCAGTTCCCAGCTTTCGACGACCGGTGCCGCGGTTTCAGTCTCCACGGGCGCGGGCGTCTCGGCTGCGGGCACGGCGACGGGCGCAGGCTTCGCGGCAGGCGGTGCCGGTGTCGGCGCGGGCGAACAGGCCACCAGCATCGCCACGCTGGCAGCGAGCAGCGCCTGCTTCATGGCTGGCCTGCTGCCGGTGTGGCGCCGTTGGCGGGCGTCGCGGACTCCGGCGGCGGCATCGGCATCGACTCGGGTTCCGGCGGCTCGGGGGTGGCAGTCTGCGGCATGCCGTCGACCTCCGCCGGCAGTTCGCCGTCGATCGGTGCGCCTGCCTCCACGGTGTCCGGGTCCTCGTCCGGCGGCACATCGACCGGTTGGCCCGGATTGGGCGTGGACTCGCCGGGGTTGGGCATCCCGGTGACCGAACCGCTGACGGTATCCGGTTTCGGCAGGCCGTCTTCCCCGACGGCGCCGCTGGTGCCCGGGGCTGCGTCCTTGCCGCAACCGGCGAGCAGCAGGGTGGCGAGCGCGGCGATGATCGAAAGGCGGGTGCGATGCATGTCAGTCCAGTCGGATGGTGATGAGGCCGGGATCGATGTCGACCCGTTCGATGCGGCGGGAGGCCATGCGGCCCACGGTGCTGTCGTCGAGGCGATAGACCGGCTCCTCGCGGGCGTAATCCAGCAGCCAGCTGTTGAGCATGTTGCGCGCGCCGTCGTTCATCACCCCGCCCAGCGCCGGCACGTCCACCGCGACGATCTGCGGCTGGTCCATGTGCAGGCCGCGGGTCCCGGGATCGAAGCGCAGCCCGCTCTCCACGCTGAAATGGCCGGACGGCGTGCGCGCAGTGCCGGGACCGCCCATGCCGATGTCGAAGTCCAGGTGCAGGCGACCGCCCGGCGGCAGGCTCAGGCGCGGGTTCATCAGGCTGAAGTTGAGCAGCCCGCCCAGCTTCTTGTAGTCGCGCGGGAACTTGCGGTCCAGTTGCGCCTGCAACTGCGGCGCGGTGAAGGCGATGTCGCGCCCCAGCAGCACGGAGGTGCCCAGGCTGGAGCATGCGGCCAGCAGGCTGGCGCAGGCGAGGACGAGGAGTGCGCTGAAACGTCGCATGGCGTGAGTCCGGGCAGGAACCTGCGCGCACATTAGCGTGTCGTGGTGAAATCCGGGCTAGTGCCCGCTCAGCGGGGCCGCATCAGCGTCATCGGCAGCACGCCGATGCCGCCGGGTGGTGCCGGCTTGAGCTTCACGTCCTGGGCCCATCTCAGGATTTCCCGGTCCAGCGCCTCGTTGCCGGTGCTTTCCAGCAGGGCGGCGTCGATCACGTTTCCGTCCGCATCGCAGGCCAGCTTGATCCTGGCGGACAGGCCATCCAGCCTGGACCGCTTCAAGGCATCGATGACGCGGCGCATGGGCGGCCGCACCGTGGACTCCCAGGCGATGGTCGCCAGCGGCGCGGCAGCCTCGCCCGTGGCGGGTGGCCCGGGCGGATCCTGTGCCAAGCCCGCCAGCAGCGCCACCAGCAAGACAGACACTTGCAACGCTTGGTTCATGGCCATTCCTGCCGGATCCTCAGTCCTCGTCGTGGTGCGGCGACTTCCACGCCTCGACCAGCTTCTGCTGCACCTGCGCCGGCACCGGTTCGTAGTGGCTGAAATCGAGCGCGTAACGCCCGCGCCCCGCGGTGACCGACTTCAGTTCCGCCGCATAGCCTTCCAGTTCGGAGAGCGGCACCTGCGCCTTGACCACGATCTCGCCACGCTGGGCATCGGTGCCGTTGATCCGCGCGCGCTTCGACGACAGGCCGCCGCTGATGTCGCCCATGTGCTGCTCGGGCGCGGTGACTTCCAGTTCCGCGATCGGCTCCAGCACCTGCGGCCGCGCCTTGGCGATGGCGTCCAGGAACGCCTTCTTGCCGGCGGCGACGAAGGCGACCTCCTTGGAGTCCACGGGATGGTGCTTGCCGTCGTAGACAATGACGCGCACGTCCTGCATCGGGTATCCGGCGACCGCGCCGCCGGACAGGACCTGGCGTACGCCTTTCTCCACCGCAGGCAGGAACTGCCCGGGAATCGTGCCGCCCTTCACTTCGTCCACGAACTCGAAGCCGCCGCCGCGCGGCAGCGGCTCCACGCGCAGGAACACTTCGCCGAACTGGCCGGCGCCGCCGGTCTGCTTCTTGTGGCGGTGGTGGCCATCGGCATGGCCGCTGATGGTTTCGCGGTAGGCGATGCGCGGCGGATGCGTCTTCACGTCCACGCCGTAACGGTCCTTCAGCCGCTGCAGCATGATCCGCAGGTGTAGGTCGGACAGGCCGCGCATCACGGTTTCGTTGGTCTCCATGTTGTGCTCGACCACGAACGCCGGGTCTTCCTCTGCCAGCTTGTGCAGCGCGGTCGCCAGCTTCTGTTCTTGCCCCTTGCTCGCCGGTTCCACCGCCAGCCCGAACATCGGCCTGGGGAATGCCATCGGCGCGAGGTGGATGTGGTCCTCGTCGTGCGAGTCATGCAGGACCGCATCGAAATGCAACTCGTCGATCTTGGCCACCGCGGCGATGTCGCCGGGGATGGCTTGCGCGACTTCCACGTGGTCCTTGCCCTTGAGCTTGAACAGGTGGGCGACCTTGAAGGCTTTCTTGCCGTCGTCGACGAACAACTGCGTGTCCTTGCGCACCGTGCCCTGGTAGACGCGGAAGATGCCGAGCTTGCCGACGAAGGGATCGTTGATGATCTTGAACACGTCGGCGATCACATGCGCCTGCGGGTCGGGCGTGGCGGTGATCGGCTGCGCCTCGTCGCCCGAGCCCTTCATGAAGGGCGGCGGATTGGCTTCGCCCGGATGCGGGAACAGGCGTTCGGCGACATCCAGCAGTTCGCGCACGCCGGCGCCGCTGCGCGCGGACACGAAGCACACCGGCACCAGGTGGCCCTCGCGCAGGCACTGCTCGAAGGCGTCGTGCAGCTCCTGCCCGGACAACCCGCCTTCGCCGAGATCAAGGTAGTGGTCCATGACCGTCTCGTTGACCTCGACCACCTGGTCGATGATCCGGCGGTGCCAGTCGGCGACTGGGCCGAGGTTGCTGGTGCCGGTGGATTGCCAGAAACAGTCGACGACCGACTTTCCGCCCTCGTTGGGCAGGTTGAGCGGCAGCACTTCGCTGCCGAAGGTTTCGCGCAGGCTGTCGAGCAATGCGCCGAGTTTCGCGCCCGGATGATCGATCTTGTTGACGACGATCACCCGGCAGAGACCGCGCGCCTTGGCGTGCGCCATCATCCGCTGGGTGCCGTAGCTGATGCCGGTGTCGGCATCCACCACCACCGCCACCGTTTCCACCGCCGCCAGTGCGGACAAGGTCGGGCCGCGGAAATCGGGATAGCCGGGGGTGTCGATCAGGTTGACGTGGATGGGCGGTTGCCCGTGCGGCGCGTGGTCGATGCTGGCGATCGCGGCGTCGATGGAATGGCTGCGCTCGCGTTCGATTGGGTCGAAGTCGGACACCGTGCTGCCGCGTTCGATACTGCCTGCCGTCTGGATGGCGCCGCCGGCATGCAGCAGGGCTTCGAACAGGGTGGTCTTGCCGGCGCCGGGGTGGCCTGCCAAGGCCACGTTGCGGATTTGCTGTGTGCTGTAGGACATGAGCCCGTTCCTCCTTCGCGTGCGAATGGACGTGGCGTCATGGCTGTCCGCGCTTTGCGCCGGAGCAGTGCGCTCGGCGGGCGGTCATGGCGGAATGGAACATTAGCGCGGAATCCAGCGGCAATGTCGTGCGCTGCAACATGCCGGCGGGGCGACGCTGCGGTCGTGCTAGCCCACGCGCAGCCGCAGTGCATGCAGCCGTTCGTAATGCGGCCTGCAGGCATCGGCGACGGCCTGCGCGGCCTCGCTCAACTCGATGCTGCGCGGCTCCGGCGCCTCGAAACCGGTCGATTGCCAGACATGCGCATACCAGTGCGGTGCCCAGACGCCATCGCTGGCGCGAGGCCCCTTCCGCCAGCGCAGCATGCGCTCGCTGAAGTCGATGCCAAGCCAGCCGCAGAGCGCGCGCAGGTGCGCTTCCGGTGCACGCAGGAAATCGCCGGAATCGATGATCGGGGGCGCTTCGCCATTCGCGGACAATTCGTCGTACAGCTCGACTTGCTGACGCAGGCCGATGTCGTCCGGCGCGATCTCCGCGCGCGACTTCACGTAGGAGGCGACCACCTCGCGCGGGTCGCGGATCAGCAGCACGTTGCGCAGCCCGCCAATCCAGCCGTGGTCGATGTGCGGGAGCAGGTGGTGGGTCATGTGCTTCTGGTACCAGACCGGCGCATCGCCGGGCGCCGGGCCCAGCAGGGCATCGACGACCCTGCGCCAGTCGGTCTGGCCATCGGCGATGACCTCGTCGCGGCCCGGATGGTCCAGCCCGGTATGCGCCAGGTAGTGCGCGTACAGCGGTTCGTCGCTGACCGAGCAGTCCTCGCGGTTCTCCCACGCACGCATCATCGCGGTGGAGATGTTGCGCGGCCCGGACCACATCGCCACCCGCAGCGGCGTGCTCATGCGGTTGCACCCGCCAGCGCCTTGCGTGCGGCGATGTCGCGCGCCAGCCAGTCGCGGTACAGGCCTTGCAGCCGCTCCACCATGGGCCCGCGCCCGGCGCTGATCGCGCGGCCATCGATGCTGCGCACCGGCACCACGCCGGCGAAGGTGCCGGTGACGAAGGCTTCGTCGGCACCATAGGCCTCGGTCAGGCTGAAATTCTTCTGGAACACCGGGATGCCGGCCTCGCGGCACATCGCGATGACGTTGGCGCGGGTGATCCCGCCCAGGCAGTAGTCGCCGGTCGAGGTCCAGACCTCGCCCTTGCGGACGATGAAGAAGTGGGTGGAGTTGCAGGTGGCCACGAAGCCGTGCGGATCCAGCATCAGGCCCTCGTCCGCGCCGGCGGTGTAGGCCTGGATGCAGGCGGTGATGCAGTTGAGCTTGCTGTGCGAGTTCAGCTTGGGATCCTGCACGTCGGGGAACCCACGGCGGACGTGCACGGTGAACAGGGTGATGCCATGTGCCGCGTGTTCCGGCGAAGCGGCCTTGTATTCGGGAATGATCACGATGGTGGCCGGCCCCACGTTAACGCGCGGGTCCTGGTAGGGCGTGCGCTTGACCCCACGGGTCACCATCAGGCGGATGTGCACGCCGCTGCCGGTGGTCATTCCATTCGCTGCCAGCGTGTCACGGATCGCCGCTTCCAGCGCGGCGCGATCCATGCCGATGTCGAGCATGATCGCCTTGGCCCCGTCGTACAGGCGGTCGAAATGGGCATCGAGGAAAGCCGGCTGGCCATCGACCACGCGCAGGCCCTCCCACACGCCATCGCCCAGCACGAAACCGCTGTCGAATACCGACACGAACGCGCGGTCGCGATGGTGCAGCGCGCCGTTGATCCAGATGCGGATATCTGCGTTGCGCGGGTCGTCCGTCGCGTGCTGGGTGCCCTGGGTCATCGCGTTGCGCATCCTGGTGTCAGTGCAGTGGATGGTAGCGCCCGACCCGGCAAGCTGTCGGCGCGCTAAACGGGTTTGCCGTCCGTGTGCCGATTCAGGTTCACGTCAACGCCGGCGCCGCACTGTTCGCCTCGCGCCGGACAATCCTCTTTCCCGGCGACGGGGATTCACCATGAAGCGCCTTTCTTCCGCCCTGCTGGCCATTGGCCTGGTTGCCACAAGCACCACTGCATTCGCGCAATCGGGTTACGACAACCGCTACGGCAACGACCGCTACGACACGCAAGGCCATGGCAGCCAGGGCGAGGCCTATTACGACTACGCCCGTGTGATCCGCGTGGATCCGGCCCTCGATGGCGGCTACGGCGGATACGACGGCCGTCGCACGTCCAGCTACGGCAACCAGCGCTGCTACGAAAGCATCACTGCCGGCCGCTACGAGCGCGATGGTTACAACAATACCTATCGCAACGACGGCTACCAGGACAGCTACGGCCGTTCGCGCAGCGGCTACGGCTACGGCAACGAAGGTGGGCGCAACGTCGCCACCATCGTCGGCGGCATCGCCGGCGCGGTCCTTGGCAGCAAGATGGGTGGCGGCAGCGGCACCTATGCGACCACTGCGATCGGCTCGATGGTCGGCGGCATGGCCGGTCGCCAGATCTATGACCAGACCCAGCAGAATCGTTATGTGCGCCCGGCCACCGTGCGGGTCTGCGATCCGGAGCCGGTGCGCAGCGGCTACGGCAGCTACAACGATGGCTATGACAGCTACCGCACAGGCAATGCCACCGCATACGACGTGACCTATGAATACAACGGTCGCCGCTACACCCGGCGCATGGACTATCACCCCGGTGAGCGCGTGCGCGTCCGCGTGGATGTCTCGCCGCAGTAAGTGATCGATGCAGTGAATGAAACGAAGGGGCCGCGAGGCCCCTTCGTCGTTCCGGCAGGATCAATCGAGGCTGCGAACTACTCCGGCCAGTCCAGCATCCCGGTCACCACCGCCACCGCGCGCCCACCCGACCAGACATCGCCCTCGGCATCGATGCTGAGTTCAATGATGGCGTCATGGCCGACTTCGCGACCCTGGCTGACGCGGTAGAAGCCGCCCGGTTGGTCGGGCAATGCATCGCGTTCCGCGAGCCAGGCGGCCAAGGTCGCGTTGGCCGCGCCGGAGGCCGCGTCCTCGAACTGCGCGGGCGCACCGACGAAGGCGCGCACGGCGAAGTGATAGACCGGGTCATCGCTGCGCGCATAGACGAACAGGCCCATGCTCTCAGTGGCGTTGGCCAGTGCGATGATCGCGTCCCAGTTCGGCGTGGCACTGCGCAAGGCGGTTTCGCTGGCCAGTTCGGCCAACCACCAGCGGCGCCCGCCATCCATCAGCACCGGCGGCAGCGCGCCCAGGTCCAGTCCGGCCAGCGCAGCGCGCAAGCGTGGATCGTCCGGCGTGGCGATCTCCTGCACTCGCGCACGCGGCGTCCGCACGGCGATGGTGCGTTCGGCGCCCTCGCCGTTGACTTTCAGCGGCAACTTGCCGGCGATCCCGTCCTGGACCACGAAGCCCTCGCGCGGTGCGATCAATCCCGCATCCAGCAGCGCATGCGCGGTGCCGACGCTGGGATGGCCGGCGAACGGCACTTCGCGGCGCGGGCTGAAGATGCGGATGCGGTGGGTGGCATCGTCGGACACGGCGGGAAACACGAAGGTGGTCTCCGGCAGCCGCGTCCATTTGGCGATCGCCTGCATCGCGGCATCGTCCAGGCCCTCGGCATCCAGCACCACCGCCAGCGGATTGCCGGCACCGGGGCGCGAGGCGAACACATCGAGTTGCACGTAGCGACGGGGCATGGCGCTCAGCTTGGGCAAGGGCCGCGCAGCTTACCAATCCAGGGTGCCGGCGATGACCTGCTGCACCTGGCCGCCGATCCAGACTTGGCCGTCGTCGTCCACGCGGACATGCACGCGACCGTCGCGGCCGAGTTCGCGGCCCTGGCTGGCGATGTAGCGGCCATCAACGCCGGGCAGCCAGCCCTGCGCATGCAACAGCGCGCCCACCAAGGCGTTGGCGCTGCCGGTCACCGGGTCTTCCGGCACGTTGACCGCGTCGCCGGGGCAGAAGGCCCGCACCACCACGTCGTGGTCGGCCTCGGGTTCCAGCGCGAACATCGCCACGCCGGTGGTGGCGGTCGCATTGGTCCACGCGGCGATGGCGCTGAAGTCCGGCTTCAGCCCGCGCAATGCCTTGGCCGATGCGGCTTCGACCATCCACCACGACGGCCCGTTGTTCCACAGCGCGGCCGCCTGCCCGGGAACGGCGATCGCGTCCAGGCCAGCCAACGGCGCGTGGTCCTGCAGATGCTTCGCACGCGGGCTGCGCACGGCGACGCGCGGGTTTGCGTGGTCGCCGCTGATCTCGACCGGCAGCAGGCCAGCCTCGCATTGCTGGATCAACTGGCCATCGCGTGGGATAGCCAAGCCGTGCACCACCGCGGTCCATGCCGCGCCCACGCTGGGGTGGCCGGCGAAGGGCAATTCGCTGCCCGGGGTGAAGATGCGTATCCGGTAATCGGCGCCGGGATCGGGCGGCAGGAAGAAAATCGTCTCCGACAGGTTCAGCCAGGCGGCCAGCGCCTGCATCGTGGCGGTGTCCATGGGGCCGGCATCGAACACCACGCCCAGCGGATTGCCGGTGCCGGGACGAGCGGCGAAGACATCGAGTTGCAGATAACGATGCGGCATGGCGGACGCGGCTCATGGGCGGGGGAGGCCGGCTAGAATGCACCACGCCAACGCCCACACACATCCCCAAGGCCCATGTCCATTCCCCCCGCGTCCCACGATCACTGGCTGGTGCTGAAGTTCGGTGGCACGTCGGTGTCGAAACGCGAGCGTTGGGACACCATCGGGCGGTTGGCTTCGGAGCGCGCCGCGAACGAACACGCACGGGTGCTGGTGGTGGTGTCGGCGCTGTCCGGCGTCACCAATGAGCTGACCGCGATCGCGAATGGCGACGATGTCGCCGGCCGCGTGGC
>Ga0075158_10001692_pt1 | contig 16478 bp, 9 predicted proteins | sample JI91814BDNA_FD_70968 | JGI IMG/M metagenome (GOLD analysis project Ga0075158, IMG submission 70968) | Wastewater effluent complex algal communities from Wisconsin, to seasonally profile nutrient transformation and Carbon sequestration -... | ecosystem: Engineered > WWTP > Effluent > Algae... | reverse complement strand
CTCCAGGTGGCGGTTTAATATTATTATTTCTTTCAAATGTAACAAATCTTCTCTTATTTTGTAACAATAGATATTTTTGTGAAACTTCCTTTATAACTGCATAAAAATAGTCATATCTAATCTTGGCAATCCCATTTGTTAATTCTGTAATATTTGATAACAGGTTTTGCTTTTGACTAGATTTTTCAAGGAAACCAATCGTTTCATGAAACGATTCAATCGTGTTATTACATTTTTTGCGCAAACTTAAAAGGCCCTTATCCAACTCTAGAGCCTCATAGCTATCATTGCCATTGTTTAATGAGAAACAACGCAGAAGATGATCGTCCATATATCTGATAGCTTCTAGCTCAGTTAACAATCCTGTCGTCGAGTACGTTTTAGAATTGCGTGCGGCAAGTAAACTATCTTGTAGTAGATTAAATATATATTCTACATATAATGCATAAGCAGTAACATGATCACCTTGTTTTTCTCCGATTATAGTTTTCCCCCTAACAGAAGTCTTTGCAATAGCTATTGCCTTAAGATCTATTCTAGCTTCCTCTACCTCTTCGATTAGGCCAGGAAAAACAGTATCTATGCTTATAATATTAACTTGATTGCGCATAGCAATATCAGCAGCAACTTTATTTGCTGTTTCTTTTTCAGTACTTGCCATAAAATTAAAACCTCTAATTTTCATTAATTGTTTAAAATAACATAGTTAGTGCTAAACACTTTTCTGGACTCTATATAGTATCGTATTTAAACTCTATATTTATAGCAAAGATCCCCTATTACATTTGATTTTTTTTCAGCCTGCTGTTTCTCTTGTGCTAAAACTGACGGGATTGCCTCACCAGGCTTTTTCTTTGTAAAAATTAATATCTTCTGATCTATTCTGAACAAATCAAGCCTAGTCAACTGTGCGCAACGCCCAGAAAATAAAGTGTGGGCTTCCACCATTAGCGCACGATAAACCCGATCAGAATTTAATAATTCACGCAATTTTTTAACATTTGAAGAAAACCCCATATCATCAAATTCATCCACCCAATCAGAAAAAATAGATTGAGGTTCGATTAAAATCATATGCAAGGTAATAACCATATTTTTAGATACATTAAGTGGCCCCTTATTTTGATTCTCGAATATCTCTGTTATTTTTAATAATGATACTCTAGCATTATCTAAATTGATCGATGAAGATGACTGGGCTTTATTTATCACATAATTCACAAGGTCTAATTCATAACTCATTTTAGCTTCCTCTACTACTTACAAATATCACCGACTCTATATTATTTTCTACATCTTAAGTGCTCCGAATAACAAGGTTGCCAGCATGTCTATAATTGAATATCATTCTACAAGTTATTTTGCACGTAAAAGCTGATAGAATAACTACGTTAAGTTTGCAATATACCACCATATAAAATCAATAAATTTTTTACAAAAACCTGTATTACAAATAACATTAATTGATAAGACATATATCCAGCGATCCCAATTAATCTGCCATAAAAAATAGTCAAGCAGCTCTATACACTAATTGTAGATGAAATTGGTTTTACAGTAAACAAAACTTTAAAGATTAACAAAGACTAAGAACGCGCAATCGTATGTAAAAGTGACTTTAAGTGGTCTTTATAGTTGCTAGTCGTAGTATACTTATATACTTCCACCATTTTATCTACGGGACGTTACACCTTACTTATCGAGTCAAATACAATCTGACAGTTCATTAATTTTAACATATACGTTGAGCAGATCAAAAAATATTTACGCCAAATCAGGATAGATATTATTTGCAAAAGCGGCTTACCATTTGTAAAAATATCACATAATAGGGTCCAACTGCAAATGCGGGTCAAAAGTATATTAGGTGTTAGTTAGATTACGTTTAATACTAATCATCATCTAAAATTGGCTTGTTTTTAGCTGACCTGTGGCGCTCTCTAAGCTCAATATCAATATATTTATCAGTTATAGCACTGGAACTATGGCCAGCATCGTCGCGAACATGCTCACGAGGACGTATTTTTACATCATCTGAAATCCCGGTGTGACGTAGCCAGTGCACGGTTGCTTCAGTTAAAGATTCAGCCTCATCTTTAAATCCATCATCTCTAAGTGCTTCCATAGCTTTGTCAAAACAAACCTGAATTATTTCTCTAATATAAGTTGTACTGGTGATGGGCCCGTTACCTTTAACTTTAGGCAATAGCGGAGATTTATCAGATATAGAGGGGAGAGCAGGGTGGCCTAAATATTTACGCCAACGTTTTAGTGCTTTTAGCATAGAATTGCTGACGGCAATTTGTCGCTCCTTGTTACCTTTACCCACAGTGGTAAACCACCAGTTGTGATCTTGATCTATATGAAAATGATTCATAATTGGTGTCCAGCGATCACTTGCTGCTAATTCTGAAATTCGCAGATACATGGAGTAGAGCGCGGATAATATAAACAAACTCCTCTCATAACGCTCTGGCTCAAGTTCTGCCATATTAATTGTGGTTCTAATTATATATTGCCATTGTAATGAACTTAACCGTCGAATTTTCGGTAATCCTTGAGAGCGTCTTATGAATTTGCTCTTTTGACGAATTAACATAATCGGATTCATTGATGCGTATTCTTCTTGCAAAAGATAATTGTAAAAACTACTTAAAATTGCAAACGTTTCTTTAATTGAACCGGCAGATAGGACAAATTTTTTAAGATCAGGTTTTTCATCTTTCTTATGCGCTGACCCTGCGGTTGCTAATACAAATGGCCGCCATTGTGGATTGGGTATACGAATACCATCTGCTGTTACAAAGCGGGTGGTTTTTTTAAGCCCAATCCACGATTTAGGTGGTTTGTTAATAAAATGCATAAATGCTTCCATGTCATCTCTACGCAGCTCATTAAGTGATTTGTTAGCTATACGCCAGCACCATTGCAATAGCTTTTCAATTTCACGTCTATATGAATTAAAGGTACCTTGGCTGCCTTTATAGGATTTTAAGAAAGAGAACGCGTGCTGATAATCTTGCTCTTGTTGTATGGTTGCAAATTTATGTGCAGAATTTTTCATATATTTTAATTCATCAAATATAGCTAATGGTGACGATGATCTTTTCATTTTTAGGATTGCTCCTTTATGAATGTTACCCTTCATTGCCATCTTCATAATTTTTGACGGTTGCATTTAATTCTGCCTCAATTTCTTGGATACTTGGTAGACTTGTTTTGAGTTTGTCCGGTATGGCTTTGGTGAGGTGATATTCAGAAATACCAATTGGTGCATTAATATTACGTAAGGCATATTCAGCAACAATCTTATTTTTAGATTTACATAGCAAAATGCCAATAGTTTTGTTATCACCCTCCTTGCGTAGCTGATCATCAACCACAGATAAATAAAACCCTAATTGTTCTGTATCGCCTATCTTTAACTGCTTAGATTTTAATTCAACCACACAAAAACATCTAAGCTCTAGGTGCCAAAAAAGTAAATCAATAAAAAATTCTTGATCATCAAAAGTAAGTGGTACTTGAGATCCAACGAAAGCAAATCCTTGACCTAATTCAAGTAAAAAATCTTTGATATGAGCGATAAGCGCATTTTCAAGAGCACGCTCATGGGCATCGTTATGAATGGTTAAAAAATCTAATTGATAAGGATCTTTTAACATTTCTATCGCCAAGTCAGATTGTTCTGGTAACAAGTGTTTGTGGTAATTAGTAATTTTCTTTTTATTGTCTGCTTGTCGACTATATAAATCAGTTTCAATTTGATGTTCTAGTACTGATCGAGACCATCCATACTCGGTGGTCTTTTGTGCATACCATTCTCGTTCAATCTTATTTTTAATCTTGTGCAATAAGACTACAATATGGCCCCATGGTAATTCCCGCACAGGCTGTGCGGGATTTGTGAAATCAGGGTATTCTAACGCAAATTTACGCATTCTCTCTAAGTTACTAACTGAAAACCCTTGCATTTCTGGAAATGCCTGGCGCATATCATGTGAAAATTGCTGTAAAACGTGCGCCCCCCATTTAAATTGCTTTTGTTTTTCAATTAACTCCTTGCCAAGGCCCCAATAAAAATGAAGTAGCTCCTTGTTAACAGCTATCGATGCACGAATTTGCGCAGTTTTAAGGCGTTTTTTAATATCATCTAAAAACTCTATATAATCATTATCTAAATGTAATGGCGTTTTTTCTGTCATTATTATCTCTGTTTACCCATTAAATATTCCAAATTATACTGTACACATGCCCAGCTCGCAACCCCTAACATATGACCGTGATTATCATGCTAATCACGGCTATTGTCAACTTTTACATGATCCGTTATCATCAATATCATAAACAAAATTGAATTGTACAGGATTTTAATAAATGACTAAACTTGTTATTCTGTCGCAAAGTGAACGTTCTAAATTCGATGAGCCCCCAAAATTTAATGACAATGATCGCACCATGTACTTTTCCTTAAAAAATGAAGAATTAGATCTTGTTAAAGAGCTGCGTGCTCCGACCACTAAAGTTGGCTTTGCCCTACAGTTAGGATACTTTAAATCCAATGGTAAATTTTATACCTCTGAGCAATTTCGTGAACAAGATATCCAGTTCGTTACTAAAATGTTAGATTTGGATTCAAAAAATATTGATCTTTCGACCTACAAAAAGAAGATCTATAATGATCACCATACAAAAATATTAAACCAATTAGCTTGGCAGCCATTTAATAAAATGCAACAAGAAAAAATAGATGAATATGTACAATGGCTTGTGCAAAGACAGTTAGCTCTTAAACCAATATTTTTATCGATAATTGATTTTTGCTGGCAAAATAAGATCGAGTTGCCATCTTATAATATAATGACAATCATTATAACAAATGCTTACAATAAATTTGAAGATGATTTAAGCAATACTTTAGCAAAACATCTAACAAAAGAGCAGTTAGATAAACTTAATAAGTTTGCAGGCATTGACGGCGATGAAAATAAAAAACGTATGTATCGCCCACAAATAACACTAATTAAACAAATTAATCAGTCCCTGCGACCATTAGAGGTGCAAGCAAATGTAGATGCATTTAATCTTTTTAAAGAATATTTCCACATATTTAAAAACGTTATTGATATCCTCAAATTAACAGATCAAGCAACAGAATATTTTGCTACATTGGTGCAAAAGTCTACAACTTACCAGCTAAGTAGTTTTAGTGATAGAAACAAGCTATATCTTTACTTGCTTTGCTATATTAAACACCAATTTTATTATAGGCATGATGTGATGATTGATATTTTTTTGAAATCAACCCAGGCTGCGGTAAATTCTGCCAAGAAGCAATTAAATCGTCTTGAAAAAGAAAATCGCGCAGAGCGCAACAAAGCTATCAAGAAATTATCTCTAGCAAATAAAGGCTCTCGTGAATTAATAGAAAAGATAACTGCAACATTAAAGTCCCCTACTCTGTCAGAATCTGGCAAATTAGCGAAAATCGAAGAACTTGTGGATCTCTATAACGATCAGGGTGATTTACTTGAAAAAGAGCACCTTTTAAAACTTGAGCAATCCTTAGACAAAGTCAGTAGTAACCAAGCATATTTTGATGCATTGGAAAGCATGTCTATTAAATTACAACGCAAAGTAGCAGAACTCACAAAGCATATGATCTTTAATCCGACCACGTCATTAAAGGAATTAATAAGTGCAATCCACAATTTTGGTGTTTCTAGTGGTGATTTGAATCAAAACCCACCGGTTGATTTTTTGACTCAGGATGAAAAAGATTGCCTTTATAAGGAAGACAAATTACGCACATCATTTTACAAGATTTTATTATTCTCTCACATGGCGGAAGCAATTAAAGCCGGACATCTTAATTTGCTTTATTCATATCGATATAAAGATATACAAGAATACCTAATTGATGATAAGCTATGGGCAGAAAAACCTCAAGAACTTCTTGAAAAAGCTGGACTTAATGATTTTTATGATTTTAATACCATCATAAGCAAATATAAAACTCAATTAGATAGCAAGTACAAGCTAGTCAATGATCGGTTTCTTGCTGGAGAAAATATTCATCTAAAAATTGATAAGGATGGTAAAATTATTCTTCATACACCAAAAACTGATAGCAGTGAAAAAGAATATATATCATCGTTATTGTCACAGGCAGGATTTATTCCAATCCTTCAGGTTCTATCTGATATTAACTACATTACTCAATATACATCTTCATTCAAGCACTTTAGTGTCAAACATAAAAAAATGGAGCCAAAACCAGAGACTATTTATGCAGGTATAATTGGCAGCGGCTGCAATATAGGAGTTAATCGGATCGCCAAGACCTCGGTTGGGATCAGTGAAGACACGCTTAAAAATGCCGTCAACTGGTGTTTTAGTCTGAAAAACATCCAACGAGCTAACAACAAAATAATTAGTGTGATCAACAAACTGTTTATATCGAATGCACACCGACATAGCCAAGATGAATTGCATACAAGTAGTGATGGACGTAAAGTTAATGTGTCAGTGGATTCATTGCACGCAAATTATTCATATAAGTATTTTGGTAAAGGCAAAGGTGTTAGTATTTATACTTTTATTGATGAGCGCCAATTACTATTTTATTCAACAGTTATTAGCGCCTCCGAACGTGAGGCTGCATACGTTATAGATGGCTTGGTGCAAAATGATGTTATTAGAAGTACCATTCATTCTACAGATACCCATGGCTTTACCGAAACCGTATTTGCCGTTAGTCCTTTTATTAATACGGCATTTGCTCCACGAATAAAAGATATTGCCGATCAACATATTTATTCCTTTGCAGCTAGGCAGACTTATGAAAAGAAAGGATATAAAATATTGCCCAGCCGCACTATTAACCTTAAATTAATCGAGAAAAATTGGAATGCTATTTTGCGTTTTATGGCTACAATAAAACTAAAGCATACTTCTGCTTCACAACTATTTAAAAGACTTAGCTCGTATGCAAAAGAGCATCCATTATATCAGGCATTAAAAGAATTTGGTAGAATTATAAAATCCATTTTTATTCTTACGTATTTTGATGATGTTCAATTGCGACAGAGAATTGAAAAACAACTTAATAAGGTAGAGTTGTCTAATAAATTTTCTAAAGCAGTGTTTTTTGCTAATAGTGGTGAATTTAAGTGTGGCACTAAGGAAGAGCAAGAAATTGTAACCGCATGCAAAGTATTAATTCAAAATGCTATAGTTTTATGGAATTACCTGTTTTTATCGCAGTTATTAGCTAATAATAGTGATGCAGAAGAGAGAAAACATATGTTAGAGTTGATCAAACAAGGCTCAATAATATGTTGGCAGCATATTAATCTGCACGGCGAATATGATTTTACTAAACACGCAGCTAATGAAGCTTGCTTTAATATGGAAAAAATTTATGCATTGAGGATTATATGATTTTGTTTAATTCGTACGCCAAGAAAAAATATTAGTGCGCGAAGCTAAGGTTGATTAGTGAGAGTCAGGCATTTGCAATTTTTTACAGAAGATCTAAGCATACGCAAAAAGTTCTGAGACTTTATTTGTTTTTCACTGTCGTTGTGGTGAACAATGATATCAGATTGCGCGACATATTGCACTATTCTATCTGGCATGTGGTGTAATCCAGCTAACACCTAATATACTTTTGACCCGCTTTTGCAGTTGGACCCATAATTTGGAGACCATCCCAAACCGGGCTGTCTTTTCTAAGCGGCTTTCAGTGTAACACCTTCATTAACCGCTTGTAATCCTGGATACCATTTACAAAACACATCTCTTAATTCATTGTTTAGGGTTTTTACCCTTAACTGCAACAGCAAATGCGCACCCTTTTTTGTCCAACGCATTTGTTGCTTCTTTACCATTCTCTTACTTATTAATTCATTAACCGTTGATTCTACAAAACCAGTAGCAATATGCTCACCATATCTGTGACGGTCCGCATAGCATACTACATAACCTTGATTAGCTTCAATGTAGTTATTAAATTCTAACACAGTTTTCCATAAATTTTTTTCTTTTTGCGTTAATTTATCTTCATCGTCATAATCAAACATTAGATGCTCTAATATTTTTAATGCTCTGTACGCATTACCATGCCATAAATGCCATTTAACACTGGTGATCTCTTTCTCTATAATTTTAGCCTTGTTTGCTACGATGCCTTTGATCATCTGCTTTATTACGGTTATGCGCATAGTAATATGAAACCAATCTAAAATGTGTTCCGAGTGGGGGCTTAGCATATGTTGTAAGTCTCGCACATTATCACCACCATCTGATAAAAATATAATTCTTTGGTTCATTTGCAAACCGTTAGCCATTAACATGTCATGCAATTTACGCTTTGGTTTAGTATCATATGAAGTGACAAAACCGAAACGACTAGGGGCTGAATCCTTTTGTAAACTTTTACCAACAATTATTTCGAACCATCCAGCCTTACGATTGCAGCCATCTCTTGCATGAACAAATCCACCATCAATACCAACGGTTATAGGTTTATCTGGCTTGGGTAATTTCTCCCAGTCATTTTGACAAACATCAATATAACTAAAGTGCTCATCCCCTTGCTCGGCTTCAATTTTACTAGCTACTTCAGTAGCTTTGTTGTGTACAGATGTTGAACCAATATTCACAGGTAAAATTTCATTTAATATATTTGTTGTAACACCGTATGACATTAACGATGCCCATTTAGTTTGCAAATAATTTAATTCAGGAGAGGTTCTGTCGGACAGGATAGTAACCAAAGGACTAAACGATTTACTGCTATTATTTAGGCATTTACATGTATTTAATCTAGGGCTTCTTATGTCCAATTTGCCAAATAAAGTTCTATATTTAATTTCATGGTAACCAGCAATAGATTGAGGCTTTGTACATTCAATGCATGCACGATTTTTATTTATAAAATCAATCACTTGATTTTTGACCATAATTTTTTGGACCACAGAAGTAATTTTCTTTGAGTCATCCAATGTTAAACCAGCTGTAGCTAATGATAACTCTTCCCGCTCCAGATGAAGAATCTCTTCGATTATATCAGGCCCCTCATCATTTTCAATTACTATTTGAATTTTAAACTTCATGATACTGCTTCCTCTATTAATCTTTCTTCCCAAGCCGAGTCTTGCTTGCCAAATAACTCTAATGTTTTATTAATCTTTCTGCGTTTTAGATCGTTTTTAGTGATCCAATAATGTAAAACGGCAAATGAACGACTTAATTCTCCATCGCCAATATCACCAGACTTATAACGCTCTAAATCATCCTGCACTAACTCCATGATTTTCCAGTTGCAATAATAATCCTCCATTTCCATGAATTTTATTGGACCACGTATTTCTTCTGGAGGGCCTTTCCTTTTGCCATCAATACATACGGGATAAAATTTACTTGAATAAGTAGGATCTATATCTTCGACTCTTATTTCAATTTTCCAGCTTGCAAAATAATTATATTTGTAGGTGAACAGAGCATTGTTAACAAGACCAAATGTAGATAAAATGATTTTATGCGGATCATCAGAAAAGCCTGCACCACCAATCTTATAGATACCGTATTCTTTTCCATGAATTTTGAAGTTGTGTAGATATTCATCTGTCCAGCCCATTAAAATTTGTATAATGTAGTGTAAGTTTGCGATGGAGGTATCACTTTTTACTAAAATTCTTCGCCAAATCATGGGACTGATGCCAACTATTCGCAAGCGTAGTTGGTATATTTGTTGATGCTGTGTCACTATTATTACCAAACATTAATTGAGCCGGATATCTTAACATCTAAGATATTTAAATTATACTGGGACACGCAACAATATTTATGATATATTTACTTGTATATTCAGCCTTTTTAACAGCCCGGTTTGGGATGGTCTCCCTTAGATCGTCAATTTCGTTAAAATAATCAATACATTGCCACTTACTGCGCGCCAGCATGCCTTACTCCCTAATACATCTGATTAGGGGATCGGGACCATATTTTTAGTTGCTAACTGTTCATGAAATGGCCCCAGGTGAAGCAGGACAGCATATTGACCTAGTTGAGTTTTTATATTAAAATACGCTGATGCCTGCCGCCGTGATGACATTAATAAATACGATATTCACGGGATTAATTATATAGATAATTGAAATATGATTTGCAATTATGGTGAGAAAAATCATGAGAGAATTAGATTTAATAGATGATGTATTATTTTCCTATTGGAATTTTAGTGAAGGCCAAAATAAAATTTTGAAAAAATTGAGAGACTGTATGGCGTCTTTGCTAGAAACCATGGCCACTATTGGTGTTACAGATAGTATTCAAATAGATAAAAATGTTTTTGTTATCCTGTACAAAGCTCTACGAGCTAAAAATCCAACAGAACTCGGCTTAACAATAGAAGAAAGAGAGCAATTCCCGATATTGAATAATGCATTTAAAAATACTACATTTGTTGATGCTTTGTATTCAATAAGCATTTTATCTAATAAGAGCGAGATCGCACGCGAAGTTGTCACTAGAATCCAACAGGTCTTTTCAGCAGATTGCCTTGGTCTCATGGCCAATAAAGAAATGAAAATCAGAAAAAGTCATTTAATTTTCAGTAATCTACAAGAACAACAGAGAGTCGATGAGATTAAGAAAAGTCTTATTGTTGAAGCAGAGGGCGCCTCTCAAGAGGTGCGAAATTTGTGTAAAAAATATGGAATATAAATATTAATATGTCGCTGCAATGGTGCGACTAAAGTAAAAAGGGGTGTGATAATGGATCGTGCTAGTTCTGTTGAAATCGATATTAATAACAATGATAGGTTTAAAAAGCTTGCAGAGGATCTTGACGAAGAGTTTAAAGAGGAATTTGCGCAGGGCATGACCAGAAAAGGGCAAAATTTCGTAAGCTATGAAATAAATTATGGTAATTCGTATGACGAAGATGGTAGCCAAGAGGCACATGTCATGTTAACTTTTTCCAATAAAGAAAGAGCTCGCACAAATTTGGGTAATGCACAAGGCGATCATTGCACAGCTCTGGCATTATCTCTAGAACGAATAATTAGCGTTATAAACTACAACTTTCCTGTTAAAGATGATAATTATGAAGGCATCACCGCTTTAATCGATCAGATGTATAGTATTGTTGAACAAGATAATTTTCTTTTAAAACACTTCTTTCCGCTAGAAAATAATAATGAAGCTTATGACAAAAATAATATTTTCATATTAGGCCAGTATGGCAAGGCCGGGTTTTCCAAGATTAATGTGCTAGACTTTTTTAATGATATGCGTGCGGAGCAAGAAAAGGCCGACCAACGAATAGAGCTGCTCAAAAGGATTGTTGACCGCATGAAAGATTCGGTAAAGGACGATGGCGCATTTCTTGCGGATTTACAACAACTTAAGGGCTTAATGGCGGGTTTAACATTAGACGCTCATCAGAAAATAACTAATTTTCTCAACAATGCTATTAACAACAGCCAGGATGATACTACGCTATCTAATGATTTGAGGCAGATTATACAATTGGAGTTGGATTTAAAACTGGACTATTGCGCAAGCATTACTACAAAAGCAGCACGGAATGTAATAGAATACCAAAACAAGTCTCCATGGACGGCTTTTGAGAAAATTCCTCCTAGAAACAACCTTGAGAGAGATTTTAACAATAGCGAATCTTTTCGCGTTACACAAGCTTTACAAGCCCTTAGAGGATACCCTACTATTCCATTAAATGATGCTGAATTAGTCAAATACATATCTGATCTTTTGTATTACCCTAGGGTAGATGACAAATATAATGTCGATTCATTAAATTTATATAAAGATACTGCTAATCGGCACTTGGGTCTAAATAAAGGTAAAAAAAATAAGCGTGGTCCCATACCAAAGATAAACAGGAGAACAAACGAAGAAACTATTTTTTGTTATGTTGTAACCAGACATTTAGCAACGATTTTTGCGACTTTCATAGAAATTAATGAATTAAAAAGTAAAAGTAAAATTATTAACGATGTTATAGATAAAATCATGACATCTAATAATAACGGGGCAACTTTAGCGTGGGATTTTAGCAAGAAAAGTTCTGGCAAGATTAAAGAGAAAATCAGCTCTGCCTTAAACAAATGGCAAAAAGAATCTTCTTTAGAGATAGACTTAAATTTTTCTGCGGCATCTATAGGAAACATTAGTTTTGGGGAAGTTAATGCCGCGCGCTTGTTAGAAGAGAGTTCATATGCTGAAAAGGGTCATGAGTCAGTTTCTGCTATGCAGGGCTCATATCAACAAATTACATCTCCTTTCTCAGCTAGCAGCATGGTAACACCTAAGAAAACTATAAATATAATTAGGGGCAGCTCATCGCCAACACAAGAAGGTCAAAGCTCAGGTATGACAACACCGATCACAAATAAATCTCGTTCTTCTAGCTGGGTGTCATCATTACTTAAAGGATCAGGAGGAAAATCAACAAGTGCAACACAACATACATGGGGGCAAATTAACGCAAGCCCTGTTTTAGCATTTGAGTGGGCGCGAAGAAATGTCCTGGGTGCAAATGAGATAAGAGCTTTAGTTAATAAATGTTCAAAAGAGAACTTATCTAGCGCAGCTGTTTCCGCGGTTAATCTTGTTGGCACAACAGCTAAGCAGGGTTTTGTTAACGGTTTGAACCAGCTAGGCATGCCTAGTTGCAGTTTAGATGGTACATCAATCATCTCTTCGATGAAATTTAGGTAGTTATTGAACACTAGAGTTCTGGGCCCAGATATATAAATAACACTTCCGATAACCTTTATTATCGGCTGTATCATTTTTACTAAAAAACGTATAAAGACTATAGCTTTTCAATTTGCTCTTTGGTTAAACCGCTAATTTTGGCAATCACGTCCACAGATATGCCAGCTTTGAGCATGCCCTTAGCTATAGCAATCTTTTCCGCGTTTCGACCTTCTTGGAAAGCATCTATAGTAAGGGTTTTCTCTACACGTACAGCATCCCAGTATTTATCATAAGCCTCAAGTTCTGCCGGTGTATAAGACGACTCTTGTGCCAACTCCATAGCTTTACTTAATTCAGGGCTATCTATAAATTCCTGCGGCACTTCTACCACTTTTTCATTGATTTCCCGTAAAAAGCGTAGCCATAAAATACCCATCTTTTTATGCTCTAAGGTCTGGGGTTTGAATTTAGGTAATTCTAGAAATACTAACTCCAACCCTTCTAACACCTTACTGGTATCCTTGATGTTAACAGTACGGTAATGATGAAACCATTCATCTGTATTACGATCAAAGATTTCATTGACAATGCCCAACCCATATACTGGACATAAAGAAACATAATTTTCACCACTGTCTAACTGTTGCACATAAGCCTTAGATACGCCAAAGAGCAAGCGTTTAGTAAAGTTTGTGCTACAACTCATTTGCATCTCTATAATAAAAACTCGTCCACTTTGATCTGTACACTTAACATCAACAATGGTGTTTTTTAAGGATGGGATGCGAGGAGTTTGCTCTGCCGGCAAATAACTAACCGTCTCAATTAGGCTGCCTTCTTTAAATGGCATGATTCCGTTTAAAAAACTTTTTACCAAGTCAGCATTTTGACCAAATATTTTTTTAAATACGATGTCTGATTTTGGATCTAAAAATTTAGATGGCTTTAAAGTCATACAATACCCCTACAACGCTATGTTTTCATTGTAACATATGCTCGTGTTGTATGGTAAACACGTTTGGAGCGCTGACTCTAAATGCACCCACCAATTTTATATCTTATAATCAAAGTTATCGGAAGTATTATTTATCTGGGCCTAAAATTGCCAAGCCCAACGGTGCCATCTAAACTGCAGCTGGGCCGGGCTAATTGCTGCAGACCATTAATAATACCTTCTCTGCTAACGTTAGTAATAACTTGCGAAAGCTCTGTTCTTGCCACTTTTGTCATGCGATGCGCAAATAACATAGGACCTGCAAGTTGTCTTGTTGCATTGCCTATGTTTTGTGTGACGTTTGCAAAGCTTTCTGATAAAGAATGTGGCATATATCCACTACTTATAGATGGGCCTGTGCTTTTGGTTACATTACCGCTTCCTTGAGACGCACTTGCAGCGCTAGATTGTTGTTGGTTATTTTTAGGCCTATTAAACATCGCTATTCTAGCCGCAATACTACTACTTGGTTGCTGTTGCGCCCCAACATGCTTCGCGCTAGCAGCAGTAGAGCTAGACATAGCAGCGTCATTTTCTTGTGTTGACGCGACAATATCTTGTTGAGTTTGGTCCATGCTATTTAACTGTTGCTGGCTCTTTTTAGATACATTAAGAAGCACTGCTCTATCTGCCTTGCTAGATTGCTGTTGTTCTTGATTTGTTGCGGCGCTAGTTGCAAGGTTGTCTTCTTCTTGAGCCAAACTTACCTTTTCGTCTTTTTTTCTTAGTGTGCGTTGACTAAAACTAGGTAAGAATTTTGTAATACTCCAGCTTCTGCGCGGGTGCTTCTTGCTTGTTGCAGCAGCTGCAAGTTTATCGTTTTCTTGACTTGAACTTAGTGTTATATCTTCTTCTTGAGCCAAATTTACTGTTATCCCTTCTTTTATTTGTGCAATATAATTAAAATCAGGCAAGAACTTTGAAATAAGCCAGCTTTTGATTTGATTATTTAACCTAGCAAAGGCAACCTCCATCTTTATATCAGCTTCATCACTATTTCTTAAGCTGTTTTTAATTTGTGCATCAATAGCTATTTTATCTTGAGGGTTAAAACATTGTGCTTTGGATGAATCTAAAGTATTTAATAATTGCATTAGATTCTGCGCTAACATTTTGCTCTGCACATCTGATGCCATACAAATATTAGTTTGAGCAACTGTATTCTCTTGTGCCTTCAGGCAAGATGACAACTCAAGCAAACACCAAGCTCTGGTTAAATTGGTAGGGTGTTCACTATCAAAATGAATAAGACGGCCTTCGCTTATATGCGTAATTAGCTGCGTTAAATTTACTGCCAATATCTTACTTATCTCATCACTGCTCATCTCCATCCATGCTTGTTGATTAACACAAATAGAATCAACCCAAATAAATACTTCATCACGATTTCTATCTCTAAAATGCTCATTCAATGTCTGTAGAATATCAGTAAACTTAGTAGCCCTGGCATGACTAAAAAAATAACCCTCAAATGGTGTTCCTCGTTGATTATCGGGTAACATATCTATATAAGGTTTGCTTTTCTCCCCAGGTTCTGGCTTAGTCAATGGCACTATAATTGCATTGCATACCTCTTCAGCGCTCCATTCCTCTCGAGGTTTGCGTTGTAAATTATTTAAAAACACATCATAAGGGATAAATCCAACATCTGCACGCTTATTGCCAGCTTTGTCTCTGTTGTATGGAATAAAACCTTTGGACAATACTTCTTTTACGAAAGTCGCAAAATTTGTTGCAATCTCTTCTTTATCAACAACTCTCGGTATATAAATCGTTTGCCCTTGATTAAAATGCAAATGCCCCGCATCTGCTGGCTCATAATCTTTGGTGGCTGCAAAAACATCCAATGGTGCATAAGTTTCCATTATTTCATTTAGTGCGGTAAGACTTATGCCGGTTTTACTAACCAACGTGTTTGCTTGCCTTATTGGAGCAATATCCTTCTCTCTTGAAGTCAGCATATGCTGTAGAGTATTATTGCTAAACTTGCGTGGCAACGTAACCTTTAACTCATCAAGCTCTAAAATATCCGGAGCTTCTTTCTTATCTATGAGTTGCAAACATAATCCTGATAGCTCATGCCCACCTTGAGATGCCAGCTGATAATATTCTTTGGCTTTGTTTATGTTCTTTAACTCATTTAAATACAAATTAGCTAGCAAATATATAGCTTGAATTGAGCCTAGCCCCATAGCCTTTAGCAACAATCTCTTAGGTTTTTCAAAACTTAAATCATCTAACAGCTTTGGTTGATTAATGTGCTTCAATGCTGTACTTTCTAACTCGGAAATAAATTCATTTAACGGTTTATCTTCTGGTTTTTCCGCATTTAACAATTTATTAATCTCTAGATGGTTGTTTATAATAATCCATTGTGCTTCTTCTAGCTCTTTTGTGAAATCCTTAGGCTGTAGGCCTGTGAAGGAAATGTTACAACTAGCTTTTATTGCTAGCAATAAAGCGGCCATCCCTTCGTCCCCTATTTTGTTGCCGTACAAATTAAGGCTGGTGATTTGAGTGCGTGGCAGCATTTGCGCCAAGGCGGCAGCCCCTTCGGCCCCTATTTTATTCAGTTCCAAATTAAGACTTGTTATTTGAGTGTGGGGCAATACTTGCGCCAAGGCGGTAGCACCATCGGCCCCTATTTCGTTTACACTCAAATCAAGGTTGGTGATTTTAGTTTGTGGCAACGCTTGCGCCAAGGCGGCAGCGCCCCCGCTCCCTATTTCGTTATTCCACAAATTAAGGCTGG
>Ga0075158_10001690_pt1 | contig 16482 bp, 10 predicted proteins | sample JI91814BDNA_FD_70968 | JGI IMG/M metagenome (GOLD analysis project Ga0075158, IMG submission 70968) | Wastewater effluent complex algal communities from Wisconsin, to seasonally profile nutrient transformation and Carbon sequestration -... | ecosystem: Engineered > WWTP > Effluent > Algae... | reverse complement strand
TCGACGGGCGCACCCGACCTCAGAGATCTCAACCCATTCAGTCATCAAGTGACCCGCCATGACCGAGTTCACCCATCTGCACCTCGCCTCGGGCTTCTCCATGCGCTACGGCGCGGCGACCCCGGAGGCACTGATCGAGCGGGCCGCGCAGTACGGCCAGCCGGCGATCGCCCTGACCGATCGCGACGGGCTCTATGGGGCGATCCGCTTCGTCCAGGCCGCGGCCAAGGCCGGGCTCGCGCCGGTGCTCGGCGTCGACCTGGCGATGGCCGGTGGCATCCTCGACGCCGCGCCCGATCCGCGCCGCCGCCCGCCACGCACCCCGGCCCGGGGCGGCGCGATCGTCGACCCGCGCCTGCCGCGCATCACAGTGCTGGCCAATGGTTCCGGTGCCCACGGCCCCGCGACCGGCCTGACCTCGAGCCAGGGCTGGGCCGCCTTGTGCCGCATGGTCACCGACACCCACCTGCGCGGCGAGCGCGGCAACCCGATCAGCACCCCCTGGCAGGTCGCCAGATTCGCGGGCGGGTCGGCGCCGATCAACCCCGGGGACTTGCTGGCGGGGACCGAGGGGACGAGGGAGCCGGAAGGGCGTATCCCGAGCGGGGCGGGGGATGGGAGGTCGGGGCGATGGCTGGGTCTGGCGGGAGGCGGAGGTCGCGATGCGACTGACGCCGGATGGATTTTCGCCACGACCCCCCACCCTCCACCCCGCGGTAACGACAACCAAGAGCGTGAACCGGCACGTTTGATAGCACTGCTCGGCCCCGACTCCGACGTCGGCCGGGCCGTGCTGCGCAAGGACCGCACGACCGCCCGCGCCCTCCTCGCGGCCTGGCGCGCGCTCCTGCCCCGCGACGGCCTGGTCGTCGAGATCGTCTGTCACGGCGGCCCCGACGGCACGTCCGGGTCGCGCAACCACGCCGCGCGGATGCTCGCGCTCGCCGACGAGGCCGGCATACCGGCAATCCTCACCGCCGCCGTCCGGCACATCGACCCGGTCGACGCGCGGATCGTCGATGTCCTCGATGCCGCCCGGCGACTCGTGCTGCTCGATCGCCGCCATCTCGACCGGGTCTCCGAGGCCGGCCACCTCGCGACCACTGCGACGATGCACCGGATCGCCCGTGAGGTCGCCGAGCGCGCCGGCCACATGAGCAACGACCGCGCCGACCGCCTGATCGCCGACACCCACGCCCTGGCGATGCGGTGCGCGCAACATCCCCGGCGCGACCTCGGGATCGGCGCGGTGCACCTGCCCGAGCCGGAGGTCGTCGGCATACCGGCCGGTGTCGATCCGCAGCAGGTGCTCGCCGAGCGCTGCCGCGCCGCCGTCCTGACGCGCTATCCGGACGCGGGCGAGAGTGAGCTGCGCACCGTCGAGGCTCGCCTCGACGACGAGCTGAATGTCGTTGCGGCACTGGGCTATCCGACCTATTTCATGACCGTCGCCAAAGTCGTCGACCTGATCCGCGAGCGGGGGGTCCGCGTCGCCGCGCGCGGCTCCGGCGCGGGCAGCCTGGTCAACTATCTCCTCGGGATCAGCGGCATTGACCCGGTCCGCTATGACCTGCTGATGGAGCGCTTCTGCTCGCCATTGCGCGCCGAACTCCCCGATATCGACATCGACGTCGAGTCCGCTCGCCGCACGGAGATCTATGAGGCGATCCTCGACCGCTTCGGCGGCGAGCGGGTCACGTGCGTGTCGATGATGGACACCTACAAGGTCCGGCACGCCGTCCGCGATGTCGGCGCCGCGCTCGGTATGCCGCCCGTCGAGGTCGACGAGATCGCCAAGGCCTTCCCGCACATCCGCGCGCGCGATGCCCGCCAGGCGATCGCCGACCTGCCCGAGCTGCGCGCCCGCGGGCTCGACAGCACCCAACTCGCCACGCTCTTCGACCTCGTCGAGAAGCTCGACGGCCTGCCGCGCCATATCGCCCTGCACCCGTGCGGGGTGATCCTCTCCAATGCCACGCTGCTCGATCGCACACCGGTCGAGGCGAGTTGGCTCGGCTTCCCGATGAGCCAGTTCGACAAGGACGATGTCGAGGCCCTCGGCCTGCTCAAGCTCGATGTCCTCGGCATCCGGATGCAGTCCTCGATGGCGTATGCCGTGGCCGAGATCGACCGCACCACTGGCGAGCGCGTCGATCTCGACGACCGTACCCAGGTGCCGCTCGATGACGAGCCGACCTTTGCGATGATCCGCACCACGCACACCCTCGGCTGCTTCCAGATCGAGAGCCCGGGGCAGCGGGAGCTGATCGGCAAGTTCGGGCCAGTCCGTTTCGAGGACCTGATCATCGATATCTCGCTCTTTCGCCCCGGGCCGGTCAAGTCCGACATGATCCGGCCCTTCCTCGAAGCCCGGCACGGGTGGAGCGAGGCGCAATTCCTGCACCCGAGCCTCATCCCGGCCCTGCAAGAGACCGAGGGCGTCGTCGTCTTCCACGAGCAGATGCTGCGGATCATCGCCGAGACGACCGGGGTCTCGCTGGCCCAGTCCGACGAGGTGCGCCGGGCGATGGGCAGCCCCAAGGGCATCGAGGAGATCGAGTGCTGGTGGCGGCCGGCGGCGCAGGCGCGCGGTTACGGCCCCGAGCACCGGGACCGGATCTGGGCGGTCCTGAAGGCCTTTGCCTCCTTCGGCTTCTGCAAGGCGCACGCGGCGGCCTTCGCGCTGCCGACCTATCAGAGCGCCTGGCTCAAGACCCACTATCCGGCGCACTTTCTCGCCGGCGTGCTGACCCACGACCCGGGGATGTATCCCAAGCGCCTGATCCTCGACGACGCTCGCGTCCACGGCATCGCCGTCCTCGGCCTCGACGTCAACGCCTCCGGCGATACCTACCGCGCTGAACGCCTCGACGACGAAACTCCCACGCTCGACGCCGACGGCTGGCATCCCGCGCCGGACCTCGACCCCGACACCGCCGACGGCCGCGGCTGGGGCATCCGGCTCTCGCTCGCCGATGTCAGCGGCATCAGCGCCGCCGAAGTCGCGCGTGTCGTCGCCGGCCAGCCGTATGCCAGCCTGGCCGACTTCTTTCACCGCGCCCAGGTCTCGCGGCCGGTCCTGGAGAAGCTCGTCCTCGCTGGGGCTTTCGATGCTATGTACGGCATGTCCGCCAGCGCGGGGGGCCTGGGACGGCACGGCCGGATCACCCGGCGCGACCTGCTGCTCGGCGTCGCCGAACTCGACCGCTGGGATCGCGGGCTGCGAACCGGCCGGCGCCGGGCCCGCCCGGTTGCGGCGTCGAAAGGTGGCGACACGCCGCATACGGGCAGCTCCGTTCGGCGTGTCGCCGACTCTCGACGCGACGGTGTCGGGTCGAGCGACGTGGCGCGACGGCCCGAGGTGTGGGTGGACCCACGCGATCTGGCGGCGGCGCAGTCGCAGGCAGCGGCGCCGGTGCGACCCGAGCCGGTCCAACTCGCCCTCGACCTCGGCGACGAGCCGCAGCTGACGGCAGGGTCGGGGTTGCCGGATATGGCTGTCCCCGAGCGCATTCGGGCCGAGCTCGACATTCTCGGCCTCGATGCGACGGGGCACGTGATGGATTTCTACGCGCCGATGCTGCGCGCGCTCGGGGTGACACCGAGCAAGGATCTGTTGGGGCAGCGCAGCAATGCGACGGTCTTGGTCGCCGGGGTGAAGGTCGCGACGCAGACGCCGCCGATCCGCTCCGGGCGGCGGGTCGTCTTCCTGACTCTGGAGGACGGCACCGGCCCGTCGGACTCGACTTTCTTCGAGGACGTCCAAGCCCCGTATGCCGAGACCGTCTTCCATACCTGGCTGCTGCTGGTGCGGGGGATCACCCGCCGCACCGGTGCGCGCGGCATCTCATTGCGGGCGACCGGGGCGTGGGAGTTGACGGCGCTGTGGGAGGCGTGGCAGGCCGACGGCATCGACGCGGTGCGCGCCATGATGGCGGCCACCGACATCCCGCTCGACGCGCGCGGCAACCCGGTCACAGAGCGACGCAGCGGCGTGGCCGAGTCCGGCGGCCGGCGCCGCGTGCTGGTGCACGCTTCCGGCTTCCAGCAGAGCCCGTATGCCGACACTCGCCCCCCGGGCGAGAGCATCCAGCAGCAGGGCCGCAAGTTGTGGCACGCCAGCCCGGGCTCCTCCGGTTGGTGAACGGACCCGCTGTTCGGCACCAGCCCCCACGTGCGTCGGGCGTGCCACCGATCCGACCCTGGCCGGCCGCGCGCCGACTGGTCAGCCGCCACCCGATGGCGTATACCGAGTATCACGTGGCCATCCGATTCACGCTCATCCGACCCAGGGGTTCCCCAGGCCCAGCCTCACCATCGACACCACCACCGGCGACGACCGGACGTATGACGATTCCGCCCTCACCGCCCGCTATGCCGCAGCCTTCGCGCCGGACGGGTCGATCGACATCGTCATCGACGTATTTCGAGGGCCCGCGCCTCGTCGCGAGCCTGCCGGTGGCCCGCTATGGCCGGACGAAGCAACCGTCTTCTCCCAGGACTGAATCGAGGCCATTCTCGGGGCCCCCGGGCGCGCCAAAGGTCCCCGGAGGCGCCGGCACCGGCTGTCGGCGGGGGCAAATAGACTCACCGGCATGACCGAACAGCCGCGCCGCCGACCCCGCCGGGGAGTGGAGACCGGGCTGCGCACAGCCGCCATCTGGGCCACCGTCTCCGAGCTCGTCGCCGAGCGCCAGCGCGAGCTCGGCCGGCCCCTGCGCGTCCTCGACCTCGGCGGCGGCACCGGCGGCCTCGCCGTCCCGCTGGCCCAGGCCGGCCAGGAGGTCATCGTCGTCGACCCCAGCCCCGACGCCCTCGCCGCCCTGCGGCGGCGGGCCGAGGATGCCGGCGTCGGCGACACCCTGCGCTCGACCCAGGGCGACGCCGACGACCTGCGCACCATCCTCAAGGCCCGCGTCGACCTGGTCTGCCTGCACGGCACCCTCGAGGTCGTCGACCACCCCAAGGCCACCCTGCGCCGGATCGCCGAGGTCGTCGTTCCCGGTGGCCACCTCTCGCTCGTCACCTCCCAGCGCCTGGCTGCTGTCCTGGCGCGGGCCCTGGCCGGCCAGTTCGCCCAGGCGCGCACCGCCCTCGACAGTCCCGACGGCCGTTACGGCACGGCCGACCCGCTGCCGCGCCGCTTCGACCAGAGCGAGGTCGAGGCCCTGGTCACCCACGCCGGCTTCATCGTCCTGCGCAGCCACGGCATCCGGCTCTTCAGCGACCTGGTGCCCTCCATCTATCTCGACTCCGACTCCGAGCGGGCCGCCCTGATCGACCTCGAGACCGCGGTCGCCACCCACCCTGAGTTCGCCGTCCTCGGGCAGATCGGGTCGGCCCTGCACGTCGTCGCCCGCCGCCACAACTAGCGCCACACCCACCAGCGACCCTCGGCCCCAGCCCCCCACGCCGCCCACCTCCGTCCCAAAGGCCCAGCCGATGTCCCGCCGCCAGTACCGACCCCCACCCCGGGCCGGCGCCGCGCCCCCGGACGACACCGGCTGCACGATCCTGCACGTCGACATGGACGCCTTCTTCGCCAACGCCTCCCTGCTCGCGCGGCCCGACCTGATCGGCACCCCGGTCGTCATCGGCGGCACCGGCAACCGCGGCGTCGTCCTCTCCGCGACCTACGAGGCCCGCGCCTTCGGCGTGACCTCGGCGATGCCGATGGGCCGCGCCCGCCGCCTGTGCCCGCAGGCCACCGTCCTGCCCCCCGATCACGAGCTCTACAGCCGCATCTCCGATGCCGTCATGGCGACCTTCGAGAGCATCACCCCGTATGTCGAGCCGCTCAGTCTCGACGAAGCCTTCCTCGACGTCTCCGGCGCCGTCCGCCGCCTCGGCAGCCCCGCGACCATCGCTTCGCAGATCCGCGACACGGTCCACGACGAGCAGGGCGTCACCTGCTCGGTCGGGGTCGCCCCGACCAAGTTCGTCGCCAAACTCGCCTCGGGGGTCTGCAAACCCGACGGCCTGCTCGTCGTCCCGGTCGCCGAGGTCGTCACCTTCGTCCAGCAACTCCCGGTGGGCGCCCTCTGGGGAGTGGGGGAGAAGACCGAGGAGCATCTCGGCCGGCTCGGCCTGGTCACCGTCGCCGATATCGCCCACACGCCCGAAGCCACCCTGCGCCGCGCCCTCGGCGCGACCGGCAGCCACCTGCACGACCTGGCCTGGGGCCGCGATCCACGTCGCGTCGAGCCGGTGCACCGCGAGAAGAGCATCGGCGCCGACGAGACCTTCCCGGTCGACGTGGACGACCCGGCATACATCCATCGGGAGCTGCTTCGTTTGTCGCAGAAGACCGCCCGGCGGATGCGTTCGGCCGGCCTGGTCGGTCGCACCATCTCGATCAAGGTCCGCTTCGCCGACTTCACGACGATCACCCGGAGCAAGACGCTGCGCGACCCCACCGATGTCAGCCAGGAGGTCTACGCCATCGCCGTGAGCCTTTATGACGCGCTCGGCCTGCAACGCGCGCGGCTACGCCTGGTCGGGGTGCGCGTCGAAGGCCTGGTCAAGGCCGCGACCGCTCCGGTCCAGCCCACCCTCGACGAGCCCGAACACGGCTGGCGCGACGCCGACCGGGCGCTCGATCGGGCAGTCGCGAGATTCGGGTCGGGCAGTGTAGGACCTGCCAGTTTGCTGAGGAAGCGATGACACGCCCTTCCCCCCGGGAGTTTCCCGATTTATCCTGCCCCCTGGACGAGATTCCGAGGACTCGGCAACCTTTCTGATCGCTCTGCTCGTCATACTGGATATAAACGTCATCGTTCCGGCAGCACACCAGCCGGACACGCGCAGTTGGAGGCCGCTATGTCGCTGTCGGAGCGTGAGCAGCAGCTCCTCGACCAGATGGAGCAAGCGCTCTATGCCGAGGACCCACGGTTCGCGTCGCAGATGCAGTCGGTGGCGACGCGACGCTCCCATACGCGGCATCTGATCGGCCTGGTCGGCGTGCTTGCTGGGCTCGGCCTGGTCCTTCTCGGCGTCAACACCACCTGGATCGTCGGTGCCGTCGGCTTCGTCGTCATGGTCGCCGCCTTGGCGTATGCCTTCGCTCCGCCCCGCAAGCTGCACGCCCCCTTCGGCGTGGTGCGCGACGACGGCTCGGTCGGCTCCGCTCGCCGCGCCGGCAAGGGGCACAAACCGGGTCGCGGCCGGAGGCCGCAGTCCGGCACCTTCATGGAGCGGCTCGAGGACCGGTGGGATCGCCGCCGCGGCGGGTGGTGACCCGCGCGTCCTCGCAGGCCCAACGGCATACGGCCCCCGGAACAGTGCTCCGGGGGCCGCCGTGTGTCTCGAGCCGGTCGCGTCAGCGGGTGACGAGCACGCCGATCACCCAGGTGGTCAGGATGAGCAGCCCGGCCGACAACTCGATGCCGATGCTGTGCAGCACGCCGCGCAGGGCCGCCTTCGTCGAACGCCAGGCCGCATCCTTGTCCTGTGACTTGCTCAACTCGAGAAGGAAGATCGCGACCACGAAGCCGAGCGGCCCGCCGATGACCGGCACGACGAAAAAGCCGACGATGCCGACGGCCACCCCGAGGAAGAGCGTCAGATTGGAGATGCCTGCCGCCTTCATCCGCTTGCCGGGGATGAGGAATTGCGCGACCAACCCGAACGCATAGATCGCGACGCACGCGCCGAAAACGACCCAGCCGGCCGTCGTCGAAAGGTCCAAAGCCCAGATGAGCACGCCGATGAGGGCCACGATCAGGCCGGGGATCACCGGGATGATGACCCCGAGCAGGCCGACAACGACGAGCAGCCCGGGGAGCACGATGCTCGCCGCGGGCTGCTCGGTCATACCGCGCAGGAGTGCGGTCATACCTGGGGGAGGGCGGCCGATTCGGTCAGGCGGTCGCTCTCGTCGTCGATCTCGGCAAGATCCCGCAGCGCGGGCAAGTGCTTGCGAGAGTGGTGGAGACAGAACAGGAGCTCGCCGCCGCCGTGCAGTCGCGCGCGGACGAACGCCTGAGCGCCGCACCGGTCACAACGATCCGCCGCCGTCAGGGCCGGAGCCAATGCCGCATTCACGTCGATTACCTTCTTCCTCACGCTCGAGCTCGATCGGCACGTGCTGGTCGTTCTAAGACGCCGGTTGACCCGGCGTGGGTTTGCAACAGTCAAACACGCCGGATGCTTCCCGGACGCACGACACCCCATTCGAGATGCAGTCGAGACCGGCCTCCCAGGGGTTGTCGGTGCCCCGGGTTACGGTGGGCGCGAGCAGTCGAGAGGAAGGACGCCCGTGCCCGGCGCGAGCCGCAACACCAGCTACACGGCCCACCATCTGCAGGTCCTCGAGGGGCTGGAGGCGGTGCGCAAGCGACCCGGCATGTATATCGGGTCGACCGACGGCCGCGGCCTGATGCACTGCCTCTGGGAGATCATCGACAACTCCGTCGATGAGGCCCTCGCCGGGGTTTGCGACACGATCACCGTCATCCTGCACGCCGACGGCTCGGTCGAGGTCGGCGACAACGGCCGCGGCGTGCCCGTCGACATCGAGCCGCGTACCGGGTTGACCGGCGTCGAGGTCGTCTACACCAAACTCCACGCCGGCGGGAAGTTCGGCGGCGGCTCCTACACCGCCTCCGGCGGCCTGCACGGTGTCGGCGCCTCGGTCGTCAACGCCCTCAGCGCGCGCCTCGACGTCGAGGTCGACCGCGGCGGCAAGACCCACGCGATGAGCTTTCGCCGTGGCGAGCCGGGCACCTTCACCGACGGCGGCGCGCCCAGCCCCGAGAGCGACTTCACCCCGTATGAGGACACGCCCACCTTACGGATCACCGGCAAGGTCGCGCGGGCCCGGACCGGGACGCGCGTGCGCTACTGGGCCGACCGGCAGATCTTCATCAAGGACGCCGAGTTCGACGACGAGGCGCTGCGAGCCCGGGCCCGGCAGACCTCCTTCCTCGTCCCCGGCCTGCGAATCGTCGTGCGCGACGAGCGCGGTTTGCCCGGGACGCTGGGGGCCGACGGGCCGCACGAGGAGGTCTTCCAGCACGACGGCGGCATCAGCGAGTTCGCCGACTACCTCTCCACCGATGAGCCCGTCACCGATATCTGGCGCCTGCAGGGCAGCGCCACCTTCACCGAGACCGTGCCCGTCCTTGATGCGAAGGGGCATATGACCCCGACCGAGGTCGAGCGCGAATGCGGGGTCGACATCGCGGTGCGCTGGGGGACCGGCTTCGACACCATGGTTGCCTCCTTCGTCAACATCATTGCCACGCCCAAGGGCGGCACCCACATCATGGGTTTCGAGCAGGCGTTGCTGAAGGTCTTCCGCCGCCAACTCGAGCTCAACGCCCGCCGCCTGAAGGTCGGCACCGACAAGGTCGACAAGGACGATGTGCTTGCCGGGCTCACTGCGGTGGTCACCGTGCGGCTGGCCGAGCCGCAGTTCGAGGGCCAGACCAAGGAGGTCCTCGGCACCCCGGCCGTCCGAGCCATCGTCGCGCGTGTGGTCGAGCAGGAGTTGACCGAGCGCATCGAGCGGCCGGAGCGCGGCAAGAAGCAGCAGGCCGACCAACTGCTGGAGAAGGTCGTCTCCGAGATGAAGTCGCGCATCTCCGCGCGCCTGCACAAGGAGACCCAGCGCGCCAAGAACGCCCTGGAGAGCTCGACTCTGCCGGCCAAGCTCGCCGACTGCCGCAGCAATGACACCGAGCGCACGGAGTTGTTCATTGTCGAGGGCGACAGCGCGCTCGGCACCGCCAAGCTGGCCCGCTCCAGTGAGTTCCAGGCGCTGCTGCCGATCCGGGGCAAGATCCTCAACGTCCAGAAGGCCTCGGTCGCCGACACCTTGAAAAATGCCGAGTGCGCGGCGATCCTCCAGGTCGTCGGCGCCGGCTCCGGGCGCACCTTCGACGTCGAACAAGTGCGCTACGGCAAGATCATCATCATGACGGACGCCGACGTCGACGGCGCCCACATCCGCACCCTGCTTATCACCCTGTTCTTCCGTTATATGCGCCCGCTCGTCGAGGCGGGACGCCTGTATGCCGCGGTGCCGCCCCTGCACCGCATCGAGGTGGTCAACCCCGGCAGCAAGCCGAACGAGTTGATCTACACCTACTCCGAAGCCCAGATGCGCACCACGGTCGCGGGCTTGACCAAGCGCGGTCGGTCGATCAAGCAGCCCTTGCAGCGCTACAAAGGCCTGGGCGAGATGGATGCCGACCAGTTGGCCGAGACGACGATGGACCCGCTCCACCGGACTCTCCGTCGGGTCACCGCCGAGGATGCCCAACAGGCCGCGCTCACCTTCGAGTTGCTGATGGGCAATGACGTCGCACCCCGGCGCGATTTCATCGTGGCGGGCGCGGCCCGACTGGACCGGGAGCGCATCGACGCCTGAGCGGCCAGCGGGGGGCCACCGCACGGGCATACGGCTAATCCCCAACGGGCAGGTGTGACCTGGGACACTTTCGGGCAGGCGGCCCGGGGCTGGCTCGGGCCGGTGACGTCAGGAGGCCCTCATGAGCCAGGCCGCAGTGACCGAGCACCCGAGCGGCACGACGCACACTGAGCTGAAGCGGGTGATGGGTCCGCGCCTTCTCCTGCTGTTCATCGTCGGCGACATCCTCGGCACCGGTGTGTATGCCCTGACCGGCCAGGTTGCCGGTGAGGTCGGGGGCGCCGCGTGGGCGCCCTTCCTCGCCGCCTTCGTCGTCGCGACGATCACCGCGTTCAGCTATCTGGAGTTGGTCACGAAGTATCCCCAAGCGGCCGGCGCGGCGCTCTACACGCACAAGGCATTTGGCCTGCACTTCGTGACCTTCATCATCGCCTTCACGGTCATGTGCTCCGGGATCACCTCGGCCTCCACTGCCTCGAATGCGTTCGCCGGCTTCCTGCGCGACGGCCTCGGAGCGGAGTGGAAGGCGGGCAGCACTCCGCTGCTCCTCGTCGCCCTGGCCTTCATGGCGCTCGTGGCCGCCGTCAACCTGCGCGGCGTCGGTGAGAGCGTCAAGGCCAATGTCGTGCTCACCCTCGTCGAACTGTCTGGCCTGCTGTTGGTGATCTTCATCGGTCTGTATGCCGTGACGCAGGGCAAGGCCGACTTCTCCCAGACCATGGTCTTCGAGAGCCCGAGCGACAAGAGCACCTTCTTTGCCATCACCGCGGCGACCTCGTTGGCCTTCTTCGCGATGGTCGGCTTCGAGGACTCGGTCAACATGGCCGAGGAGTGCCGGGACCCGATTCGCGACTTTCCGCGGATGATGCTCACCGGACTCGGCATCACCGGCGCGATCTATGTCCTGGTCTCGCTCACCGCGGTCGCGCTCGTGCCGGTCGGCACGTTGGCGGACCCCAATGAGGGGTCCGCGTTGACCCAGGTGGTCGCTGCGGGTGCGCCCAACTTCCCCTTCGACAAGGTCTTCCCCTTCATCGGCATGTTCGCCGTCGCCAACTCGGCGCTGATCAACATGCTGATGGCCTCGCGCCTGCTTTACGGCATGGCCAAACAGGAAGTCCTGCCGCCCGTGCTCGGGCGCGTGCACCGCACCCGTCAAACCCCGTGGGTGGCGATCCTGTTTACCACCGCCATCGCCTTTGGCCTGATCTACTACGTCGTCCGCGCCAATGGGTCGGCCTCGGGCAAGAACGCTGTCGGACTGTTGGGCGGCACGACGGCGCTGCTGTTGCTGTGCGTGTTCACGGTCGTCAATATCGCCCTGCTCGTGCTGCGCAAGCACAAGGTCGAGCACACACACTTCGTCGCGCCGACGATCCTGCCCTATCTCGGCGCGGTGACATGCTTCTTCCTCGCCGGCCCCTGGGCGCGCAGCGACGCCCAACAGGAGCAGTACAAAATCGCCGGCGGCCTGCTCGCCCTTGGTGTCATCCTCTGGGCCCTGACGTGGATGGCCAACCGCGCGATCTACGGCAAGCGCACGTTCCTGCGCGACCCCGAGGACCTCGACGTCGATATGGACACGAGGAACTGAGGCCTCCGCGGCCCGGCCAAGGGCGGCATCGACTGGGTCCACGTGCGCCACGAGGAGGCCGCCGCCTTCGCCGCCGCGGCCGAGGCCCAACGGACTTGGCCGGCTCGCCGTCTGCGCGGGCTCCTGCGGCCCCGGCAACCGGCACCTGATTACGTTGCGATGGCCCGCAGCAATCTGCGCACTACCCAGCGCTGACGCCCGACGTCAGCCGGCTGCCTGCGGCGGGGCGGTCGTCTGCCGGGGGATCAGGTGGGTGGCCAGTTCGATACGGGTGGCCGGCGTGCGAGTGTCCCGGTTGCGCACGGCCGCCAGCAGCAACTGGGCTGCGGCGCGTCCCTGGGCCGGGACGTCCTGGTGCACCGTGCTCAGCCCAAGTGCCCCGGCGAAGGAGTGATCGTCGATCCCCATCACCGACAGGTCTTCGGGCACGCGCAAGCCCGTGCGAGCCGCGGCCCCCAGGACCCCGATCGCCATCTCGTCCGAGGCCGCGAGCACCGCGGTCGGGCGCCGGTCGCTGCGCAATAGTGGCTCGACCGCCTCCATCGCCCCGTCGGCGGTCCAGTCCGCGGCCAGCACCCAGCCCTCGCGCACCGGGACACCCGCGTGCACCAGCGTCTCGCGGAATGCCGCGACCCGCGCTGCGGGCGTCGTCATGTGCGCGATCGACCCGACGGGCGTGCCGACATACGCGATCTCGCGGTGCCCGAGCGAGAGCAGGTGCGTGACGGCGGTCCGGGCCGCGCGGTGATCGTCGATCAGCACGGTGGGGGAATCGCCGATCTGGGTGCCGACGCACACCATGGGCAGGTCGAGTTTGGCGAGCATGGCCTCCTCGGCTGGTGTAACCGCGACATTGAGCCAGAGGATGCCGTCGACGCGCTTGGCGAAGAACTCCGGCCGGAAGCGCCCCGGCGCCCCCGGCCCGGCTTCGAGCGAGAAGAGCATGACGTGATAGCCGGTCTCGCGCAGGTTCTGCTCGATCGCCGTCACGATGGAGGCGAAGAACCAGCGACTCATCATCGGCGCGACCACGGCGATGACGTGGGTGCGTCCGGAGGCCAGTGACATCGCCGTCGGCGAGGCGACATAGCTCAGCTCGTCGGCGGCGGCCAAAACGCGGGCGCGGGTGCGCGGGTCGACCTTGGCGCTGCCGTGCAGCGTCCGCGACACGGTTGCTACGGACACGCCGGCCCGCTGCGCGACATCGGCGATCGTCACCATCGACGACCCCTCCTACTCCTCGGTGGCCTCGACATCGTCAGACTCTGCCGTATGCCCCCCGTCTGCGGCGAGGGCGGTGCCGGTCAGTTCGCGCGGCGGGCCGGCAATGCTGTCGATGATCGACGCGGCCGGTACGCCGGAGCCGTCCCGTTTCCCGGTCGCCGCGGGCAACTCGATGGCGACGCCGTTCGCGGCAGATGCCCGGGCCGGGAGAGCGCCGGCCCAGGCCAGCACCAGGACGTCCTCACCTTTGAGGAAGCGGTGCGCACGCACGCCACCCGTGCCCCGGCCCTTGGGCGGATACTCCGCATACGGGGCCACCTTCAGGGCGCCGGCCTGGGTGCCGGGCAATGCGTCGGACGTGCCGCTCGACGTGACGACGATCGCCTCCCCAGCGGAGGGGACGACACCGAAGAAGGCGACGCGATCCGTCGGCGCCAGCCGGATGCCGGCCATCCCGCTGGCGGCGCGCCCCTGCGGACGCACCGCTGTCGCCGGGAAACGCAAGAGTTGGGCCTGCGCGGTGATGAAGATCAGATCGTCGTCCGCGCTCAGCACCTCCGCGGCCCCCACCACGCTGTCGCCGGGACGCAGCGCGATGACCTCCCATTCGGTCCGGCCGACCGGGTAGTCCGGGCTGACCCGCTTGACGACGCCGGTGGCCGTGCCGAGGGCAAGCGTCGGTGCGTCCGGTCCGATCGTCGCGAGGGTGAGCACCCGCTCGTTCCGCGCCAACTCGACGAACGCCTTCAGGGGTGTCCCACCGGCGAGGTTCGGTGCGCCGCTGGTCGGTGGGAGGGTGGGCAGGTCCAGGGCGGGGAGGCGCACCATACGGCCGGCGGTGGTGACGACCCCGACCTGGCCGCGGGCGGTGGTGCGCACCGACCCGACGATCGCGTCATGCTTGGCGCGGCCCCCGGCGGCGGGGATCGGGTCGGCGCCTGCGGTGCGGGCCAGCAGGCCGGTCGAGGACAGCAACACCCAGCACGGGTCGTCGGCGACTTCCAGCGGCGTGGTGGCGGTGGCCGGGGTGCCGGCGGACTCGAGGAGCACCGTGCGGCGTGGCGTGCCGTGTGCCTTCGCGACATCGGCCAGTTCGCTGGACACCAGCTTGCGGAGCAGGGCGTCGTCGGCGAGGAGGGCTTCCAACTCGGCGATCTCGGCGCGCAGGGTGTCGCGCCGGTTCTCCAGCTCGATGCGGCTGAACTTGGTCAGCCGGCGCAGGCGCAGCTCGAGGATGTAGTCGGCCTGGACTTGGGTCAGGTCGAAGACCTGCATCAAGCGGGTCCGCGCCATCTCGGTGTCGTCGCTGCTGCGGATGATCTGGATGACCTCGTCGATGTCGACGATGGCAATCAGCAGGCCGTCGACCAGGTGCAGCTCGTCGACGCGCTTGCCGAGACGATAGGTCGTGCGCCGCCGGACGACGTCGATGCGGAAGTCGACGAAGACTTGCAGCAGCTCCTTCAGGCCCAGGGTGCGCGGCTGGCCACCGACGAGGGCGACGTTATTGATCCCGAAGGAGTCCTCCATCGGGGTCAACTTGTAGAGCTGCTCCAGGACGGCATCGGGGTTGAAGCCGTTCTTGATCTCGATGACCAGCCGCAGGCCGTTCTTGCGGTCGGTGAGGTCTTTCAGATCGCTGATGCCCTGCAATTTCTTGGCCTGCACGAGCTCCTTGATCCGCGCGGTGACCTTCTCCGGCCCGACCTGATAGGGCAACTCGGTGACGACGATGCCCGTGCGGCGCGGCGTGATCTTCTCAATGCGCGTCGTGGCCCGCGTGCGGAAGACGCCGCGCCCGCTCAGATAGGCGTCCCGTATGCCGTCCAGCCCGACGATGCGACCGCCCTCCGGCAGGTCGGGGCCGGGGACGAAGCGCATCAGGTCGGTCAGGGAGCAGTTCGGGTGGGCGATCAGGTGGCGCGCGGCGGCGATGACTTCGATGAGATTGTGCGGCGGCATCGAGGTGGCCATCCCGACGGCGATACCGGTCGTGCCGTTGACCAGCAGGTTGGGGTAGGCCGCGGGCAGAACGGCCGGCTGTAGGAGCTGGTCGTCGTAGTTGGGGACCTCGTCGACGGTCTCTTCGTCGAGCCCGGTGACCATGAGGAGGGCGGCGGGCGCTAAACGGGCCTCGGTGTAGCGCGAGGCGGCCGGACCGGCGTCGAGGGAGCCGAAGTTGCCGTGCCCGTCGACGAGCGGCAGCCGCATGGCGAAGGGCTGAGCCATCCGCACCAGGGCGTCATAGATCGCCTGGTCGCCGTGCGGGTGGTATTTGCCCATGACGTCGCCGACGACCCGCGAGGACTTGACGTGGCCGCGATCGGGCCGCAAGCCCAGCTCGTGCATGCTGTAGAGAATGCGGCGTTGCACGGGCTTGAGCCCGTCGCGGGCATCGGGCAGCGCGCGGGAGTGGATGACCGAGACCGAGTATTCGAGGAAGGCGTTGCGCATCTCCTCGCTGACATCAATGTCGACGATCTGGCTGTCATCCGGGGGCGGATTCTCGCCGCCGGGGCGTGGGCCGGCCATACGTGCGGTATCTCCTTCGGCGGCGTGCGCCGGTCTTGATGGTGCCGGTCACCCGGGCTGGGCTGCCGGGCTGGGGCCTTCGTGTTCGGCATTCTCGCGGACCGACGCCGGTGCGTCGGGCGTGGGCGCGCCGAAGCGGCCCCAATGAACGTAGTCCTCGGGGCCGCGCCGGCGGCGGTGGCGCGCCGACCCGCCGACCCGGCGCTCCTCCTGGCCGAGGGCGACGACGCCGACGATGTCACGGTCGGCGGGGATGCCGAAGGCCTCCTTCACGGCCGTATGCCGCGCGCCCGGCACCCCGAAGAAGAGCGCGCCGAGCCCGTTGTCGGCGGCGCCGAGGAGAATGAGCAGCACCCCCATCGCGGTGTCGGTGAGCCAGTAGGGGATCGGCCAGTCCTGATCCGCGGGCGGCGTGGCGCCCTTGTCCGGCTCGGCATAGCGGAGGCGGTAGGTGCCCTCGTCGGCCAGCGCGAGGATCAGCACCGGCGCGGCACGTACGCCGGCCAGCCACGCGGCGCGGGTGCTTCCGGACGGTGTCGCCGTGGCCGCGGGGGGCGCCGTGGCTGCAGGCGGCGGGATGGCTGAGGGCGGCGTGGCCGCCGCCCAGAAACGATCGCGATCGACGTCGGTGACCAGGGCGACATACGCCCATCCCTGGCTGAAGCCCGCGCTCGGTGCCCGGCCGGCGTCGGCGAGCAAACGGCATACGAGATCGGGGTCGACGGGCGCGTCGGCGCGAAAGCGGCGGGTCATCCGGCGC
>Ga0075158_10001686_pt1 | contig 16495 bp, 13 predicted proteins | sample JI91814BDNA_FD_70968 | JGI IMG/M metagenome (GOLD analysis project Ga0075158, IMG submission 70968) | Wastewater effluent complex algal communities from Wisconsin, to seasonally profile nutrient transformation and Carbon sequestration -... | ecosystem: Engineered > WWTP > Effluent > Algae... | reverse complement strand
TGAACGGCGTGCCCGGCTGGGCCGGCGTGGTCGTCACCGTGGTCCCGTCCTCGGCCGCGAAGATCCGGTAGTAGTGCTTCTCCGAGCCGCGCGGCGGCGAGTAGGCGCCGACGTACTTCTTCCCCCAGTAGTCGAGCGCCAGCATCTGCTCCTGGATGTGGTCGCAGAAGCTGATCTGGACGGTCGGGATGTTGACGCACTCGACCGCGCCGAGCACCCAGATCGGCTTGTCCGCGGTCACGTAGGTGCCGGTCAGGTCGCCGCCGAAGTTGGCGCGGGCCTGCAGGGTGTCGAACCGGTTCATCACGACCTGCCCGGTCATCCCGGGCGCGACCGCCGGCACGCCGGCGCCCGCGATCGTCGCCTGCGACGGCGTCCAGCTGACGGTCGTGTTGTCCTGCACGGCGATCACGTTGAAGTAGCTGGGGTACGCGTTGTGGCCGTCCTTCCACGACGAGATGTAGTGGTTTTGCCGGAGCGCGTGCTCGGGGAACAGCACCGACGCGTCGTTGGTCGCCTGCCCGGTCAGCGGCGAGTGCTGGTAGGCGATCACCGGGATCGTGCTCTGGACCCGGTAGCTGCCGCCCTTGCGCAGCCCGGAGACCTTGTCGATCGGCGGGTTGGTCATCTCGATCTTCACGGTCTGGCCCGGCGGGATGTTCATCGGCCCGCCCTGCGCCTGCTCGACGTTGGTGCCGGTCGGCGTCAGGTAGAACTGCACGCTCGCGGCCTTGGTCTTCGAGGTGTTGCCGACCACGAACGAGTCGATCTCGTTGCCGTAGATGTTGTCGACGCGCGCCGCGATGAACGAGCAGCCGATCGTGCTCGGCTCGGCCTCCGCCTTGTCGCACAGGTTGACGCACTCGCCGTCGAAGCACGATTCCTCCGGCAGGCAGTTCACCGGCGGGTCGAACGCCTCGCCCTGGTCGTTGCACTGCTTGTACGAGTCCGGCGTCTCGCACACCTTGGTGCCCGGGGCGCAGAAGCCGGCCGCGCAGAACCCGTTCTTGCAGGTCTGTCCCATCGGACAGGGCGCGGGCGCCAGAGTGTGACAGTCGTCCTGACAGACCAGCTGCTGGCCCATGTCGTCGCAGCCCGCCAGCTCGCCGGGGTCGCAGTCGCACGGCAGCGTGGTCGACTCGGTGGTGGTGGTCGTCGTCGACGGGTCGGTGGTGTCCGCGGCGGTGCTCTCGCTCGAGGTGCTCGGATTGTTCGTCGTGGTCGTCGGGTCCGGCTCGGTCGCGGTGATCGGCGTGGTCGTGCTGCCGGTCCCGGTCAGCACGTCGGTCAAGCCGCCCTCGGCCGCCGTCGAGCCCGTGTCGGCGACGGTCGTGGTGGTCGGCGTCGACACGTTGGTGGTGTCGGTCGCGGGCACCGTCGCCGGGGTGAGCCCGGACGTCTGCGGATCCGTCTGGGTGATCATCGTGCCATCGTCGCCGCAGGCGACGAGGGTCCACACGGGGAGGGCGAGCAGTCGGTGTAAACGCATCGACTGCTCTTGCCACAATTCCGGGCCCTGCGGCAAGCTGTACGCCGGCAGAAGTGGGGGCGGCGGCCCGCGATCACTTGGTGCAGCGCCACATCACGGTGTAGCAGAGCGTGGTCCCGAACTCGTCGGCGCCGCAGCCACCGTAGCCACCGCCGTCGAAGTTCTGCGGTCCAGGAGAATTGCAGCCGCCGCCCTGGCAGTAGCCGCACACGTTCGCACACGTTCCGCCGTACTGCGCGAGGTTCGGGTAGCCGAGGTCCTGGCAGATCTTCTGCGGGTGGTAGACACCACCGTTGCCGCCGGTGTTGTGCGAGATCCAGATGTTGTTGATGTCCGCCGCGCAGACCACCCACGGCGCGCCCGACTTCGGGTCGTTGCCGGTCGTGCACACCTGCACGACCTCGACCTGACAGCCCGCCGAGCAGCCGTCGCCGTTGTTCTGATTGCCGTCGTCGCACGCCTCGCCCGCCTGCGGGTTGACCGTGCCGTCGCCGCAGGCCACCGCCGTGCAGTTGCCGTCGCACTGGGCAGTCTGACCGCCGCTGTCGCACTGCTCGCCGGCCGCGGCGTTGGGCTTGCCGTCGCCGCAGGCCGACGGCGTGCAGTCGCTGTTGCACTGCGGCGTCTCGCCGCCGCCGTCGCACGCCTCGATCCCCGCGCGTACCGCCCCGTCGCCGCACTTGGCGTTCAGGCAGGTGCTCAGGCACGCGTCGTCGTTGGCGGCGTTCATGTCGTCGCACTCCTCGCCGTTCTGCACGACCCCGTCGCCGCACGCGCCGGCCTTGCAGGCGTTGCTGCACGCGTCGTTGTCGACCGCGTTGCCGTCGTCGCAGCCCTCAACGCCAGCCTGCACGAACCCGTCGCCGCACACCGCGTTCTTGCAGGTGCTGAGGCAGTTGTCGGTCTCGACCATGTTGGCGTCGTCGCAGTCCTCAACGCCGGTGTGGATGATGAGGTCGCCGCAGACCGCCGTCACGCAGGTCATCAGGCACCCGTCGCTGTCGTCCTCGTTGCCGTCGTCGCACTCCTCGCCCATGTCGGTGACGCCGTCGCCGCAGACCGCCGGCTTCTCGGTGACGTTCGAGGCCGCCGACGGGTCGCTCGTGGTCGTCGGCGAGCCCGTGGTCGGCCCCGGGTCGGTCCCGGTCTCGGGCGCCGCCGTCTCGGCGTCGCTGTCGCTGACCCCGCCGGTCGGCTCGAGCGTCGTGCCCGACGGGTCGGTGGTCGTGCCGACCGCCGTCATCGTCATCGTCGCCGTCGCCGGCGTCGTGCCCGGCGGCGCCGTCGTGAAGCTCGTCTCGGACAGGTCCTCCCCGGTGCTGCAGCCGACCAGACAGACACCCACGAACAACGCCCGCACGCCCCGTAGACCACGCATCCCACCATGGTCCCCGGCCCGGCGCGCAGCGTCAATCCTCGAGGCGCGCGGCTGACCAGCCCCCACGCGTGACTGGCACAGGGGCACGAGGCCGGGGCACGCCGCCCCCTCCGGGGACGCGACGTCACACCGCGCACGAACATCGCGCCCGCACACGCGCGGGCCATTGATGATGATTAAAACTTCAGCGTGGCGCCGAGGCCACCGTTCCACTTGAGCCGCGTTGGCCCGAGCGCGATGCCGTCGAGCTGGCGCTTCGATCGGATGGATTTTGACAATGGGATCGCCGAGTACGCGGCGATGATCACGCCCGCGACGATGGCGATGTACGCACCGGTCCGGAGCGTGGCCCGATCCTTGGTCAGCTTGTCGATGTCAGCATCAAGAGTTGCCGTCCTGGCTGCAATCTCCGCGTCCGTAAACGGCGGATTCGTCAGCGCCATCTTCGTATCATTCCTGTCATCGATCTTGCCGGTTTTCTGAATCGCGATGGCGAGCATCGCAGCGCCGCCGCCGAGGGCGAGGACGCCGATGGTCAGCGCGATGGCGCCGGTGGCGATCTGCTGCTTGTAGCCCGCGGCGATCTTCCTGCGGCGGTCGTCGAGCTCGAAGATCCGCTGGTCGACGACCATCTCCTCGTCGGACGTCGCGTTGGGTTTGAATTGCTTGTACTCGTTGATGGCGACGCCGAGCTTGCCCTGGGCCTCGGCGACGACGGCCATGTTGAAGTGCAAGGGACGCCACTTCGGGGCGAAGAACGCGGCCCGTTTAAACTCCTCCTCGGCGTTGCTGTACTGCGCATTATTAAATGCGCGGATGGCCTTGGTGATGTGCTCGGAGGCGCGTTCGGACAGGTGCTCGGTGACGGCGCCGCCGGGGTCGCCGCCCTCGTCCTCGGGCTCGGCGGCGCGGACGTTGGTGGGGAGCGTGAGGGTCAGGCAGCAGGCTGCGGTGAAGACGGCGCGGGACAGGCTCATTCGGGGCATCGGGGGTCACTCGATCTTCACGCACTCAGAACTTCAAGGTCGCGCCCAGGCCGCCGTTCCACTTGAGCCGTGTCGGTCCGAGGGCGATGCCGTCGAGCATGCGCTTCGACTTGATCGCCTTCGACAGCGGGATCGCCGAGTACGCGACGATCGCCAGCCCGAAGGTGAGGCCGAGCGCTGCGCCGTAGAGGTACGTCATATTCTTACTCGGCGTCGACGTCGTTTCGCCGGTTTCACTGGACTTCGAGTCGTCGCTCTTGGCGTAGAGCACCGCGAAGAGGACGCCGACCCCTACCCCGCCCACGCCGATGGTCATGGCGGCGGCGCCGGTGGCGATTTGCCGCTTGTAGCCGGCGGCGATCTTCTTGCGGCGGTCGTCGAGTTCGAAGATCCGCTGGTCGACGACCAGCTCCTCCTCGGACGTCGCGTACGGCTTGAATTGTTTGTACTCGTTGATGGCGATGCCGAGCTTGCCTTGGGCCTCGGCGACGACGGCGATATTAAAATGCAGCGGGCGCCACTTCGGGGCGAAGAACGCGGCCCGTTTGAATTCCGCCTCGGCGTTGACGTAGTCCGCATTATTAAACATGCGGATGGCCTTGGTGACGTGCTCGGAGGCGCGTTCGGACAGGACCTCGCTGGCCTCGCCGCTGCTGCTGCCGCCGCCGTCGTCCTCGGGCTCGGAGGCGCGGGCGGCGGTGGGGAGCGTGAGGGCCAGGCTGCAGGTGACGGCGACGAGGGCGCGGGACAGGTGCAGGAGGGACGGCATGGTCATTCGCTCTTCGGTTGGATCTCGATCACGGCGGTGTGACGGTCCCACCGGCTGATGGGGATGGAGGACAGCGCCTTCGTGAGCGCCGCGGCGTACTCGACGGCGCTCTGGCCGTCGACCATGGCGGCGGGCCTGAAGCGGTCGAAGTCGCCGCGGGCGGCGAACGCGTAGACCACGATGGTGTCGTGCGTGCCGACCTTGGGATCCACGAGCTGCACCTGCAGCTCCTTCACGTCCTTGGGCGGCAGGATCAGGGTCTCGCCGGCCGCGACCCGCGGGACCGGCAGGAAGTCCGCGGGGTACAGCACGGCGCCGGCGCCGGTCTGATCGAGGTAGTAGACGACGAGGTAGGCGTCGTTCGCCGAGTTGAACTTCAGGCGGATGCGGTCGCCGTCGGTGACCTTCGCGGGGATGTCGACGTCGATCTCGAACACCTTGCGCTTGGCGACCTGGTCGTAGGTGAACGCGTAGGCCTGCGGGGTCGTCCACTTGATCTCGTCGGCGACGTCGGTGAGGCCCTCGCGGCCGGCCTGCACGCCGATCGGGCCCTTGCCGGCCACGCCCTTGACGGAGCCCTCGGCCGAGCGGACCAGGCTGCGCTCGCCGGTGCCGATGCGCACCGACTTGACGATGACCTCGCCGCACGGGCCCTCGACGTCGGCGGTCAGGGTCTCGATGTTCTGGATCTTCATCGCGGCCTCGACCGAGCGGCCGTAGCGGGCCTCCAACTTCAGGAGGTCGCCGTAGCCGCCGGACATCGCGGTCATGTCGCCGAGGCCGATGCGGTACGACTTCTCGTACTCGGCGGCGGACCGCTTGACGCGGACGGAGCAGCCGGGGGCGCGCTCGTCGGCGATGGTCCAGCCGCCCTTGCTGCTGACGTGCACGGCGCGGCCGAGCAGGTCCTCGGCGTCGGAGCTGGGCTCGAGCAGGAAGTGGGTGTCGGTCGAGAAGGTGCCGACCTTCTCGGTGACGCTGTCATCGGCCTCGGGGGCCTTGAGGAAGCCGGTCTTGGTGCAGCCGGCGAGGGCGAGGGCGGCGAGGGCCAGACGCTTCACTTGCCGTACCCCCACGACACGATGAACTCGTCGGGCTCGCCGAGCTTCTTGCCGACCTGGAGGCTCGGGGTCTGGTTGCGGTTGGCCTTCTTCGCCTCGCGCTTGACGCGGGGGCGGATCCACTCGTCGAGCTCCTTGAGCGAGATCTGGCCGTCGCCGTTCATGTCGCCGGAGCCGTTGCCGAGGGCCTCGATGAAGTACTTCGAGAACAGGCCGCCCTTGCCGTCCGCCGACGGTCCGGAGATCTCGGCGCCCGACGAGGCCGACAGCAGGGCCACGCGCGCGGCCGACTTGACCGGCTCGACGTGGACCAGCGGGCGCGTGCCGGGGGCCATCACCGACCGACCGCCCGCGCCGGAGAAGCACGAGTCGGCGATCGCCAGCACGTCCTTGGCCCTGGTCTTCTCGAGGTCGGCGAGCACGTCCGACATCTTGATGGCAGATTCGGCGAGGTACTGCGGGTCGCCGTCGTACGGCACGATGTACGACACGCCCGAGGCCGGGTCCGGCGCGCCGTGGCCGCTGAAATACACGTAGACGCGGCCGTTCGCCGGCACGTTGGTCTGCAGCCACTTGATCTGTTTAATAATGTCGGTCCGGGTCGCGCGGTCGTCGAGCAGCACGTGCAGGTGCTCCTCCGAGAGGCCGAGCGTCTGGCGCATCACGTCGGCGACCGACTCGGCGTCGTGACGCGCGCCGGTCGCGGCCGGCACGTCGCGGTACTTCTCGATGCCGATCACCAGCGCGTACGCGGTCGGCTGCGGCGAGGCCGACACGAGTGAGTCGTTGCCGCCGCCGCCGCCGCCACCGCCGCCGACGTTGCTGCTGCCGCCGTCGTCGTCCTCGACCGGCTCGCGCGGGGGGCGGGTGCGGGCGCCGCTGCCGTCGTTGTCGCCGCCGCCGATGTACGCGACCTGATCGCCGCTGCTGCTGCCGCCGCTGGACGGGGCGTTGCCGGCGCGGGCGACGAGCTCGTCGGGGACGATCAGCCCGGGGAGCTGGTCCGCCGGGGTCTCCGTCTTGATGTTGGCACCTGCACACGCGGCGAGCGTCGCGGCGAGCGACGCGAACATGGCGACTCGATAACGTTTGGACATGGCAGCGGCGCCGAGTGTACACCTCGCCGTCGCTGCGGATAAGCGGCGGTTCCGGCTGTGAGCTAGCCCGCAGGCGAAGCACCGGCCGTGTGCGGCCGCGTGGCCTCCGGGCGGACGACGGGCGTTGCCGGGCGCGCGTGAGAGCCTCTATGCTGCGCCCGCGTCATGGACATCGACCTCGGCACCCCACTGTCTCCCTCGGCGACCCGTCTCCTGTTGCTCGGTGCGGGCGAGCTCGGCCGCGAGGTCGCCATCGAGGCGATGCGGCTCGGCGTCGAGGTGATCGCGTGCGACCGCTACCGCGACGCGCCGGCGATGCAGGTGGCCCACAGGAGCCACGTGTTCGACATGCAGGACCGCGAGGCGGTCCGCGCGGTGGTCCTGCGCGAGAAGCCGCAGTACATCGTGCCCGAGGTCGAGGCGATCGCGACCGACGCGCTCGTCGAGCTGGAGACGGAGGGCTGGACGGTGATCCCGACGGCCCGCGCGGCCCGCCTGACGATGGACCGCGAGGGCATCCGCCGGCTGGCCGCGGAGACGCTGGGGCTCCCGACCAGCCGCTATGCGTTCGCGGACACGCTCGAGCAGGTCGAGGCCGCTGTGCGGGAGATCGGGCTGCCGTGCGTGATCAAGCCGGTCATGTCGAGCTCGGGCAAGGGCCAGAGCACGGTCAAGGACCTCGCGGACGTGGCGACGGCCTGGAACTACGCGCTGGTCGGCGCGCGCGGGCGTTCGGCGCGGGTCATCGTCGAGGGCTTCGTCAAGTTCGACAGCGAGATCACGCTGCTCACGGTGCGCACGCGCCACGAGGGCACGCTGTTCTGCCCGCCGATCGGCCACCGCCAGGAGCGCGGGGATTACATGGAGTCGTGGCAGCCGCACGCGATGTCGGCGGACGCGCTGGCGCGGGCCCAGGCGATCGCCGAGCAGGTGACCGCGGCCCTCGGCGGCTTCGGGCTGTTCGGCGTCGAGCTGTTCGTCGTCGGCGACGAGATGGTGTTTAGCGAGGTCAGCCCGCGCCCCCACGACACCGGCATGGTCACGATGGCGACCCAGGACCTCAGCGAGTTCGAGCTGCACGTGCGGGCGATCCTCGGCTTGCCGATCGGCCAGGTCATCCTGCGCGCGCCCGGGGCCTCGGCGGTGATTTTGGCCGAGCGCGCCGGCCACAACCCGCGGTTCGTCGGGCTGTCGCGGGCCCTGAAGGATCCCCGCGTGAAGGTCCGCCTGTTCGGCAAGCCCGACACCCGCAGGTACCGCCGCATGGGCGTGGTCGTCACGTACGGCGATTCGGTGGACGACGCCCGCGAACGGGCCCGCGCCGCCGCGGCGATGATCGAGGTCGTCGTCGACGCCGGCTGAAACCTAGCCGGCGAAGATGTCGATGCCGCGGGCGCGCAGGACCTCGACGGCCTGGCGCACGGGTACGCGGGGCAGCTGGAGCTGCTCGCGGACGATGACCTCGAGCTCGTCGAGGCTCTGGATCGGCGTGGTCGTCGTGATGTTGTGGTGGGTGGTGATCAGGTTGTTGTCGATCACCTCGAGCACGCGCGACGCGAAGAACCGCGAGATGTGCAGCGAGCGCATCAGGCGGGCGCTCGGGGCCGCGGCGCGCTGGATGCCGGTCGTGAAGCCCTCGGGGCCGATCGCCGGCGGCTTGGCCACGTACGCCTGGACCCGCGAGCTGCCCTTGTACGTCACGACCTCGACGGTCGACGGACCCGACACGTGGCGGTCGACGGTGAACGTGAAGTCGCCGTGGGGCACGCGCAGCGGCAGCTCATCGAGCGCCATCGGCAGATAGAACGGGGCGGCGTAGCCGACGTCGATCAGGTAGACCCTGTCCTCGACCTTGACGCGCAGGACCGCGTGCGAGCGCGGCACGCCGGCCACGTCCGCGGCCATCAGCTCGACGTCGTAGTCGAGGAAGCGGAGCAGCTCGGCGAAGTGCAGCGCGATCGGGAAGCCGGTGCCGCCGAGGTCCTGCTCGGCGATGCGGTCCAGGAACGACTCGATCGACGGCAGCGTGCCGGCGGTCGCGGGATCGGCGGCGCACAGCAACGACACGTTTTCGAACGGCACCTTGATCAGATGGCTGCTGACGAGCTCGTGCAGCCCCGGGTCCCCGACCCAGCCGAGAATTCCGAGGTAACGACGAAACAGGTCGTCTCGTGAGCCGGTCGTCATTGGATACCGGCGGCATGGTAACAGGTTCGCCCGGCCCGGGGGCCCTGTGCACGGCGCTGCGCGCAAAATCCGTGTGAGCCTGGTACTGTCCCGCCCCGATGACCATCGCCGCCGCCGAGCCCTCCCCCTCCGTCACCCCGGCGCCTGCTCCGGCGCCCGCGCCTGCCCAGCCGACCGCCGTTCCGAGCGCCACGCGGACGTTCGAGAAGCGCAGCCCGGTGACCGGGGCGCGGCTCGGCGAGTTCCCGGTGACGACGGCGGCGGAGGTCGACGCCGCGGTGGCACGTGCACGGGCGGCGTTCCCGGGCTGGCGCGACACGCCGCTGGCGGTGCGGCTGGCGGCGATCGATCGCGCGCGTGGGGTCCTGACGGAGCACGCCGAACGGTATGCGCGCAAGATCGCAGAGGACACGGGCAAGCCGATCTTCGAGGCGCTGATGTTCGAGCTGGCGCTCGTGCCGATGTTCCTCGACCACTACGCGAAGCGGGCGCCGAAGCTGCTGACCCGCCACAAGGTGTCGACGCCGCTGATGATGCCGGGCAAGACGTCGTACGTCGAGCACTTCCCGCGCGGGGTCGTCGGCATCATCGCGCCGTGGAACTTCCCGTTCCAGCTGTCGGTGCTGCCGGTCATCTCGGCGCTGATCGGCGGCAACACGGCGGTGCTCAAGCCGTCGGAGGTCACGCCGCTGTCGGGCGAGGTCATCGCCGAGTTCTTCCAGAAGCTCGGGCTGCCGGCGGGCGTCGTCGAGGTGATATCCGGCGACGGCAGCACCGGCGCGGCGCTGTGCAAGTCGGACGTCGACATGCTGTTCTTCACCGGCTCGGTGGCGACGGGCCGCAAGGTGATGGCGGCGGCGGCGGAGAAGCCGATCCCGGTGGAGCTCGAGCTGGGCGGCAAGGACGCGTTCATCGTGTGCGCCGACGCCAACCTCGAGCGCGCGGCGACGGCGGCGGTGATGGGCGGGCTGGCCAACTGCGGGCAGGCGTGCATCTCGGTCGAGCGCATCTTCGTGGTCGACTCGGTGCACGACAAGTTCGTCGATCTGGTCCGCCAGAAGCTCGCCAAGGTGACGGTCGGCGGCCCCGACGAGCAGGCCGACATGGGCCCGATGACGTTCGCGGGGCAGCTGGCGACGGTCGAGCGCCACGTCGAGGCGGCGCGGGCGGCTGGCGCGAAGATCCTGACGGGCGGCCAGAGGCTCGACCGCGCGGGCCTGTTCTATCCGCCGACTCTGGTGACGGAGGTCCGGCCCGACATGCAGATCTTCCGCGAGGAGACGTTCGGACCTGTCCTTCCGGTCATCCGCGTGCGCGACGAGGAGGAGGCGGTCCGCCTGGCCAACGCCAGCGAGTACGGGCTGGCCGGCAGCGTGTGGACGGCGGACATCGACAAGGGCATGCGCCTGGCGTCGCGGCTCGAGTGCGGGCAGGTGATGATCAACGACGTGCTCAACTCGGCGGGGCACCCGGGGCTGCCGTTCGGCGGCATCCGCTCGAGCGGCATCGGCCGCTACCACGGCGACGAGGGCCTGCTGACCTTCATGCACACGCGGGCGCTGCTGGTCGACAGGGGCAAGAACGACAAGGAGCCGCTGTGGTACCCGTACGGCCACAAGCTGTCGTCGGCGCTCGAGCTGTTCACCGGCATCGCCGGCAAGAAGCTCGGCAAGCTGATCAAGGGATTCCTCGGGCTGCGCAAGGCGATGAACGAGGACGGCGGTTGACAATACCGCGCGTCCAGGTAACGTCGCCCGCAGCATGTCCGCAGGTACAGGTACGCCGGGCGATGGCCTGATCGAGCCTCACGGCCCTTCGGGCCTGATCAAGCCTCACGGCCCTACGGGACCGATCAAGAAGGAGCGCTGGGGTACACGCGTCGGGCTGGTCCTCGCGGTCGCCGGCAACGCGGTCGGACTCGGCAACTTCCTGCGGTTCCCGGCCCAGGCCGCGCAGAACGGCGGCGGCGCGTTCCTCATCCCGTACCTCGTGTCGTTCGTCCTCATGGGCCTGCCGCTGCTGTGGGTCGAATGGGGCATCGGTCGCCACGGCGGGCAGTACGGCCACCACGCCGCGCCCGGCATGTTCGCCCGCCTCGGCAAGGCGGCCTGGCTCAAGTACGTCGGCGTGTTCGGGCTGTTCACCAACCTGACCGTCGCCGCGTACTACTGTTACATCGAGAGCTGGACGCTGGCGTACGTGTGGCACTCGCTCACCGGCACGTTCGCCGAGACGAGCGCGACCAAGTTCTTCCCCGAGTATCTCGGCACGACGCTTCCGTCGATCACGTCGATCCCGGTCGAGGCGACGTGCTGGTTCCTGGCGACGGTCGCGCTCAACACGTACATCCTGTCGCGCGGGCTGGTGAAGGGGGTCGAGCTGGCGGCCAAGATCGGCATGCCGCTGCTGCTGGTCTTCGGGGCGATCCTGGCGGTCCGCGGCCTGTCCCTCGGGCCAGGTGACCCCGGCGTCATCGAGAGCCCGCTGGTCGGCCTCAACTTCGTGTGGCAGCCGCAGACGTCGGGCCTGTGGAACCCGAGCACCTGGCTCGCGGCGGCCGGCCAGGTGTTCTTCACGCTCAGCGTCGGCATGGGGTCGATCCACTGCTACGCGGCGTACCTGCGCGAGCGCGACGACATCGCCCTCAACGCGACCACGGCCGGCAGCGTCAACGAGTTCGTCGAGGTCATCCTCGGCAGCGCGATCCTCATCCCCATCGCCACCGCGTACCTCGGCCTCGCCGCGGTCCAGGCCGAGACGGCCGGCGGCAGCGGCTTCGGCCTGGCGTTCCTGACCCTGCCGACGCTGTTCACCCAGTGGGGCCCGTGGCTCGGGCCGATCGCCGGGGCGATGTGGTTCGGCCTGCTGTTCTTCGCCGGCATCACGTCGTCCCTGGCGATGGGCCAGCCGGTCGTCGCATTCCTCAAGGACGAGTTCAACACGCGCCAGGACGTCGCCGCCCTGGTATTCGGCCTGTGCACCTGCGTGCTCGGCATGATGTGCGTGATCCTCTACCCCGGCGGCACGTTCAACGAGTTCGACTTCTGGACCGGCACGTTCTCGCTGATCATCTTCGCGTTCGCCGAGGTGATCATCTTCGGCTGGATCTTCGGCATCGACCGCGGCTGGGCCGAAATTAATAAGGGCGCCGACCTCAAGCTCCCCGCGTTCTTCAAGTACGTCATTAAATATGTGACACCGGCGTTCATCGGCGCGGTGCTGCTGGCGGCGTTAATTAAACCGTCCACGGGGTGGGGGGAGGCGGCGCACACGCTGGTGACCACCGGGTGGTGGCCGTTCGACCCGGGCAGCGTGATCGGCAAGCTGATCCACGTCGGGACCGACTGGAGCTGGTTCGACCCGAAGACCGGCAAGGTGACGCCCATCTTCGTCGAGGACCTGACGCGCATCGTGCTGCTGACGGTGTTCGCGCTGATCGCCGCGCTGGTGCGCAAGGCGTGGCGCGGTAAGGTCATCGTCCATGACATTCAACCTGGCGGGGAGGTCAAGCTGTGACGACCAGCGCGTGGATCCTGCTGCTCACGACCTGGTCGCTCGTCGCCGGGTTCTCGGTGTACCTCGTGATCAAGGTGCTGACGACGCCGCCGCGCGACGACGAGTGAGCGTCACTCGACCTTGCTGGTCGAGCCGCGCTGCGTCCACGTGAACGTGTACGGGAGCCGCTTGCACGCCGCACCGAGCTGACGGGCGACCTCGGGCGGCGACCTCGGGCGGCGGCTTCGGCAATTGCACCGACTCCAGCGCATGGAGGATGACGCTCGCCAGCGCGGGATCGACGGAGCCGCCCTTGTTGTTCACCTGGCTGATCTTCCCGTCGGCGCATACGACCAGCTGAAATTTGAGGTCCCCCGCGACCTGGCCCCCGCCGGCGTACGCACCGACCCTGATGCGGTTGAGCGCCTCCATGACGCCGCGTCGCCACGGGTCGTCGGTCGCGAACAGGGGTGGTGACGGCTCGCTCGTCGGAGCGTCGGGCTTGCGCTCCGTCGCGTCGCGGAAGAACGGGAAGCCGGAAGTCTTGTCGACTTCGGCCGTCTGTTCGGCGGGTTTGGCCTCGTCTTTACGGGCGAGCCACGGGATGCGGGATCCCGTCCCGGGCGCGGCCTCGACCTTCTTCTCGGGCCCGGGCGACGACGGGGCTCCGCCGCTGGTCCGCTGCCAGACCGCGACGCCCGCGGCGAGCACGAGGAGCACACCGAGCAGCGGCATCCATCGCGTCGATGTCGACGCCGCGTCGGGGCGCTCGTCGGCGAAGCTGCCGGTGCCACGCGGACCGACCTGTCCCGGCAGACAGGTGCGCATGATCGCCTCGATTTGCTGGCGCTTGCGCGGCCGCTCGCGGATCAGCAGATCGAAGAACCTGCGGTCGAGCAGGCCGCGATCGACGGCCGCGCCGACGAACGCATGGGCCGTCTGCAGGCGGCTGGCGATCGCGCCCGGCATCACCACGTTCAAATGAGATGCGGGATCCAGCCGCTCGGCGAACCGCTCGAGCTCCTCACGCGTGAAGGACGCGGCGATCAGCTCCTCGAGCGCGTAGAGATCCTCACCTCCGGGCGTCACCGGTCATCATCCTGCGCTCACTGTACATGGACCGGTCCGCGAGGAATACCGGTGGGTCTCAGGGAAAGCGCGCTGTTCATCGGCGCGAGCCGTTCAACCGTTGATGTCGGGTGAGGTCACGGGGACAGGATCACCGTGGCCTGGCCGGCGGCGAAGGTCGCGACCACGAGGTCGGCCTTGTCGTCGGCGTCGATCTTGCCGGCCAGCACGCGGACCGACGGCGAGGGCAGGTCGGTCTGGGTCGGCATGGTGTCGAGGGTGCCGTTGCCCTTGCCGGTCCACACGGTGACGAAGGGGGCGGCGTCATCGATGGCGGCGACGTCGAGGCTGGTGTCGCCGACGAGGTCGGCGACCTTGATCGAGAACGGCTTGAAGCCGTTCGGCGCCGCCACGGTGTCGCCGACGGTGAGGTTGCCGAGGCCGTCGTTCTTGAGGGTGACGACGGACGGCGGCTCGAGCACGGCGAGCACGACGTCGAGGTCGCCGTCCTTGTCCATGTCGGCGAGCTCGCCGCCCCACGGGACGACGCCGGGGCTGATGACCTTGGGCTGGGCGAACGAGCCCTGCGGGGTGCCGAACACGCGGAGGAAGCTGTTGAGCTTGGCCGACTGGAACAGCAAAGCGTCGGCGACGCCGTCGCCGTTGAGGTCGCCGACGAGCAGGCCGTTGGGGTCGATGCCGACGATCGACACGGTGCCGACCTGGGTGTCGACGGGTTCGAAGAAAAAGTTGCCGTCGCTGCTGGGGGCGAAGGTGAGGCCGAACTTCTTCGGCTCCTCGGTGGCCCACAGCGCGTAGATGTCGCCGTCGCCGTCCTTGTCGCCGTCGAACACCTTGGTGTTGAGCAGGATGTTGTCGACCTCGACCTCCATCCACGACTCGAACGGGCCGTCGCCGACCCAGCGGAAGATCGACAGCGGGGGGCCGGCCTTGTCGAGGATGACGTCGACGCCGGGGGTGGTGTCGAGCGAGCCGATCGTCGGGAACGCGCTGGTGCTGACCAGGCCGGCGTCGGTGAACGGCGCGAAGGTGCCGTCGCCGTGGCCGCGCTCGAACCGCGACTCGACCGCCAGCACCTCGTCGCTGCCGAGGGTCAGGAGGTCGAGCAGACCGTCGCCGTCGAAGTCGGCGAGCTCGAGCGCGAGCGGTGTGAAGATGCCCGGGTCGCCGGTCGAGGTGTCGTCGGTGCTCGACGTGTCGTCCGTGCTCGACGTGCTCGACGTGTCGGTGATCGACGTGTCGCTGGTCTCGGTGCCCGGGAACGTCGTGGTCGTCGGGTCGGTGGTCGGCGTCGTCGGCGACGTGGTCGGGGGGTCGGTCGTCGGCGGCTCGGTCGTCGGCGGCTCGGTCGTGGTCATCGGCGTCGTGGTGGGCGGGTCCGTCGTCGGCGACGTGGTCGGATCGGTGGTCGTCGGGACGGTGCCGCCGTCGGTCGTGCCACCGCCGCTCGAGCTGGCGGACGTCTCGCCGGTGTCCTCGAGCCCGGGGCGATCGGTGCAGTGGCAGAGCAGGGCGAGCGATGCGAGGTATAGGACGCGATAAGACATTCGCGCAGGATAGCGCGGATCCCGGGCGTCGGGTATCGTCGGGGTGGGATGCAGGTGTGGCCGAGGCGGGTGGTACGGAGGCATACGTGGGTCGCCGCGGGGATCGCCGTTTCGACGGGCATGGCGGCGGCCGCAGCGACCGCGATGCTGTGGCTCGCCGCGATCGGACCGGCGCTGGGGTATGCGTGGTGGTGGATGGCGCTGGACAGGTTCCGTCGCCGACGTGCGGTGCTGGCCGGGCCGTTCCCGGAGGCGTGGCGCACGCTGCTGGACCGGCGCGTGGCGTTCTACGGGCGGCTGGCGCCGGCGGGGCGGGTCCGATTCGAGTCCGATGTGGCGATCTTCCTGGCCGAGCAGCGATTCGTCGGGCCGCAGGGCTCACCTGTCCCGGAGGACACGTGCGTGCTGGTCGCGGCGGCGGCGGCGATGCTCGGGCACGGGCGGCCGGCGTGGGAGTGGCCGACGCACCGCGAGATCATCGTGCACATCACCAACTTCAACGAGCACCACGAGCCCGGCGATCACCACGCGATCGCCGGCATGGTCCACTCGCACGGGCCGGTGGTGCTGTCGCGCAAGCAGGTCCGCCGCGGGTTCAAGAAGAGCGACGGGGAGAACGTCGCGGTCCACGAGCTGGCGCACGTCATCGACCTGGCCGATGGGACAGCCGACGGGCACGCGTCGATCTGGGCCGACATGCCCGGCTGGGAGGCGCTGGTGCAGGCGCGCATCAAGCAGGTCCGCCGCGGCAAGAACGCGCCGCTGCGCGCGTACGCGGGGACCAACGAGGCGGAGCTGTTCGCGGTCGCGGTCGAGGCGTTCTTCGAGACGCCGGAGAAATTGCGCAGGCGCGACCCGGACCTCTATCAGCGGCTCGAGCTGCTGTTCAACCTCGATCCGTCGACCGGTGAGCTGCGCGAGGTGATCGACGATCACAGCGTGCGCAGGTAGGCGATCAGATCGGCGCGCTCGTTCGGCGGGAGGTCGGTGCCGGGCACGTGGCCCGGGATGGTCGCGAGGCGGGCCGGGTCGAACATCGACTCGAGCGTGGGCACGACGCCGTGGTGCAGGTACGGCGCGGCGTCGGCGACGCGCAGCAGCGGGGCCGGGCGGTACACGCCGGTGCCGCGCGAGCTGCCGCGGGCGAGCGCGGGGTCGGTGCCGATGGCCTCGGCCGGCAATGGTTCGCCGCTGCCGGTCGGGCCGTCGTGGCAGGCCGTGCAGTCGCGGCGGAACACCGCGTCGCCGCGCGCGACCGCGGGGTCGGTGGAGGCGACGCGCGGCGGGGTCTCGAGCGAATACAGGAACATCGCGAGGGCCCAGCTGAGCTCGCGGGGCGGACGGGTGCGCTCGCGGTTCGCGTGGAGGATCTGCGTCTCCTGGCGGATCGCCAGGGC
>Ga0075158_10001682_pt1 | contig 16526 bp, 8 predicted proteins | sample JI91814BDNA_FD_70968 | JGI IMG/M metagenome (GOLD analysis project Ga0075158, IMG submission 70968) | Wastewater effluent complex algal communities from Wisconsin, to seasonally profile nutrient transformation and Carbon sequestration -... | ecosystem: Engineered > WWTP > Effluent > Algae... | reverse complement strand
CCATGTTCGGATTGGTAGCTTCTGGGGCCGTGTTGGTCTCCGGTGGTTGGATCGGCATGGGAGCATTTTCAATGTCCGATGGCATCGGCGACGGAGGTTGCGATCCAGGGAAGCGATTAGGCTCGACAGCTGGTTCGGTATTCTCCGCAGCATTGTTGGGGACAGCGTTGTTGGGGACGTTGCTAGGTGGGAATACGGGGAGTGGAGCTGGCTCAGGTGACTCGCTGTTGTTAGCCGCTGGTGGCTGCAACTGAGGAGCCGCAGCGGGTGGCAGGTTCGGTAGTACGGGAGCTGCACGACCGCGATCACCAAACGGATCTTGCAATGGATTGACAGGATTACCCGGAGTTGCAATTGGTGGTGCAGCGGCCCCTGGATCTTGATAACTGACCGCAACCACTTTGTTCTGACGCAAGCGATTGTTAACAGGGCTGTTCGTCGTTGGACGAGACGCTGGAGCTGGGGCGGTGCTCGCTGTCGCATTCGAAGCTGCATTCGATTTTCGAGCCGCCGTCGTAGTCGAAGGCTTTGCGGCGATTGGGGTTACCTTATCACTGGAACGCCAACGCAAAACCACTTCGCCGCTCCCTAAGCCCACAGGCTCGGTGGGAAGCGGTTGCGCACCACGCGGTTGGAATTGAGCAGGCCGGCTGTGTGAGGAACTTGGGCCAACATTTTGACCGGCATCGAATCGCAATTGATTGGATGCGTTGGAGTGCTCCGTGCTCGCGTTGGTTTGTGTCTCTGTGGACCGCGAGCCGCTGGCGTAGATATTCGCTGGCGCCGCTGACCGCGGTTGCGAACGAAATGGATTGACGGGAACGTGCTCTTGGGCCAAGAGCGCGACGGGTGAAGTCGCGCTAACACTTGCACCTACAAGGAGCGAAAGAAGCCAATATCGAGTGCTATTCCGGACTGTAGTTCGGAGCTTCTTGCGTAATGGCGATGTCATGGGGGTGGTTCTCTTTGACGCTCGCAACGGATACCTGGATAAACCGCGCTTCCTTACGCAGTTGTTCAATGTTCCGGGCACCACAATAACCCATGCCAGCTCGTAAACCACCGACCAATTGATAGACGAAATCGGCGAGCGGACCCTTAAAAGGAACACGCCCTTCGACACCTTCCGGTACCAATTTGGACAAGTTGTCTTGGCTAGCTTGGCGGTAGCGTTCGCTGGACCCCTTCGCCATCGCTCCAATCGAGCCCATTCCTCGGTACGCCTTAAAGGTTCGACCTTGATACAGAATGGTTCGACCGGGACTTTCGGCCAGGCCCGCAAACAATCCACCGATCATGCAACTGTGCGCTCCCGCAGCGATGGCTTTGGTGATGTCACCGCTGTAACGAATTCCTCCGTCAGCGATGATGGGCACACCCGTTCCTTCAGCTGCTTGAGCCGCGCGATACACCGCCGTGATTTGCGGAACACCCACACCTGAGATCACTCGCGTCGTACAAATTGAACCAGGACCGATACCGACTTTAACAGCATCCACTCCCGCCGCAATTAGGTCGCGACAACCTTCTTGTGTAGCGATGTTTCCAGCGATCACATCGATGGACCAACGCTTTTTCAGGGCCTTCACTGTTTCGATCACGTTGAGCGAATGTCCGTGGGCGCTATCGACCACCAACACATCCACTCCCTTGCCGATCAACTCACCAGCTCGGTCGAGATCAAACACGCCAATCGCAGCACCGACTCGCAACCTCCCCTGCTCGTCTTTGCAAGCATTGGGGTAGCGCTTCATCATGTCGATGTCACGAATGGTGATCATCCCTGTCAGTCTGTATGAATCGTCAACCAGTAAAAGTTTCTCCACCTTTTTAGCCGTTAAAATCTTCTCAGCTTGCTCAAGCGTTACAGTCCCTTTTGCTGTCACTAGATTATCACGGGTCATTACCTCAGAAATGGGTTGTTCGCCCTTCTCTAAGAACCGCAGATCCCGCTTTGTTAATATTCCCACTAGCTTGCCAGCGTTATCCACAATGGGAATGCCAGAGACGTTTTGCTGAGTCATCACATCGCGAGCACGAGAGACGGTGTCTTGTGGGGTCAAGGTGACTGGGTCTACGATGATGCCGTTCGCACTTCGTTTGACCTTGGTCACTTCTTCGGTTTGGGCTTCCACAGGCATGTTCTTGTGGATAATCCCCAAGCCCCCTACTTTGGCCAGGGCAATCGCCATTTCGCTTTCCGTCACCGTGTCCATTGGAGCCGACAGGAACGGAATCTTCAGTTCAATGTTGCGGGTCAGTCGCGAGCTGACGTCCACTTCAGCAGGCATAACCTCGCTGTAACGTGGCTCAAGAAGAACGTCATCAAATGTGATGCCTTGGTAGAGAAGTTTCTCTTGCATGTTGAACCGTGGGGTTGTCTGTCACCGCCCCATGGGCCCCAAACTGGGCCCGATTGGGAAAGCGGCCGAAGCTTGTAAAAGCGAGCTATTATGGTCAGTTAATGGTTTTTCCGCAATTGATATCGATCATCACAAAATTCACTCTGTATAGTGTGGTTTTGTGCCCTTGATTACCTGTCTTCTTGCGGTTTGTTCCCTATCGCGTAAATGGGAGTGGTCCCCGCTCATTCATTTCAGGGCGTAGTTCCTGCCGCGGTCGGGTTGGCGGGCGTCAGCGGAAATAGGTCGGCTAAGAGTCGATCATCGGCTGGGTCAATCGAACGCAAATGCAAGGTGAGTGTTTGACCTACCCGATCGCCTAATACAGTGACACCCTTCTCTCGTTGAATCGTTTCCAACCATTGATCTAGGTTTTTCATTTCAATGCGGAGAGCCACACCGGGGAGTTTCTGTTTTTCCCACACGTAGTCTCCGATCGCCTCATCTTGTTCGATGATCTGGCAGCCAGATACCGGATCGCTCCCTTGGATTTGAAACTCAAGCCGTTTGGCTCGATCTTTCAAATTGGCGACCGTATTGCTTAACATTGCTCCGACTGGTTGTTGTTGCCAGGACGACTTGTCTGTTTGTTTGGTCGCAATCAATTGCAACATGCACGCGATCAAAGGGTGTGCGATAAGGCGTTGTTTTTTGGCCGCCTCGCGCAGTGGGGCGAGGGAGTTTTTGTTTCCCAAAATGATGCCACATGCAGGTCCGCCGATCAGTCGGTCACCAGGCACAATGACTAGCGAAGAGCCACTGTTGAGGCGTTGTGATATGAGGACCGAGGGGATGCTGTTGGATTGCAAGTCGACCCAAGTGCCATCAAGCAGTAAGTCGGCATGGATCAACGGGGTTGGCGTTTTGACCGATCGCAAATCACCGACAGCCTGGGAGCCTTGAGCTGCTGATCCGCCAACAAGGAGCGGGCTGAGTCGCAATACGCCATGTCGAGTTCCCTTCACGCTGTGCAATAAATCCTGCTCGGTACATTGCGTGATGGAACCAAATGCGATCGAGGTATGAGTCGATGTATCGAGGCAATTGCCAAAATGCGCATCGGCACTCCAGCTTACATAGTCGCTGCGTGGTACCAACCAACCGTCGGCTGCTTGTGGCAAATGATTCAGAAGTCCCACCGCATGTTCGAGGCTGCAGACAACCAGAGCATCTTCGGCGCCCGATTGTTTGCAGAGTGTTTCACGCAGTTGTTCTTCGATCGACTGGGCCGTCATGTAGCTCAACATACGGGCAGCTTGGTCTGCAATTCCTAGTGGCAAAGGAACGCCACCCAAAGTCGAGTGAAAGATCTTGCCTGTTCCATTGATAACAGCCGAGCTGAATGCAATGGGGTGAGCGCCCGTATGCAGAGTCGATTCCATCCATTGCTTGGCCTGTTGCCAAATCTCTTGGATTTGCCCAGGAGCTTGAATGTCGGGCCAGCCAATCTTTTGTGCGGCATCTTTCACCGCTTGCGTTAAAGCGGGTTGGTGCAAAAGCTCCATCACCTTTTTGGCGGCAGCGGGCGGAATAATCTGTTGCAAGCCACTTGGAATGCGAAACATTGGGCAGGCCTCAAAGAACGATTAAACGTGGACCGACCTCCCATTATGCGAACAGGGATTCGGCATTAGAATCAGCAGCATTATAGCAGATCTTTGTGGCGTGTTTTTTGGCACGGTTCCCAATTCGCAACCTCTTGCAATCTCAAGCGTTAGAATCCGGCGTTACGAACGATGACTCAACAATCTGGCCAAAATCATGATCTGCTCAAAATCGGAGTGGTCACGATCTCTGACCGCGCGAGTTCAGGGATTTACGAAGATCGAAGCGGGCCCGCCCTCATCGAATATTTTAGCGAGGTTTTTCGCTCGCCTATTCAGTTCGAAAAGCGGTTGGTCGCCGACGAACAACGAGAGATTGAAGCGGCGTTGTGCGATCTCGCTGACATCGAGGAATGCGGACTGATCGTAACTACCGGCGGAACGGGCCCTGCACCCAGAGATGTCACGCCCGAAGCGACCGCAGCCGTTTGTCATAAGTTGCTGCCGGGCTTTGGGGAGCAAATGCGACAAGTGAGTTTGCAATATGTTCCAACCGCCATCCTTTCCCGACAGACCGCTGGGATACGAGGAATGTCGTTGATTATTAATTTGCCTGGCCAACCCAAAGCCATTCGGCAATGCCTCGATGGCGTTATGCCGGCGGTCCCTTATTGCTTGGAATTGATCGGTTGGCCATTTCCGCCGACTGAGTCCCCTGTATGGCAGGCTTTTCGACCCAAGAAGTGAAAGATTTTCTGCTTCAACGGTTGCCACCTTAGCAGAATATCTCCGCAGCCCATGTAGGGACGTTGTGTGCACTTCATTCACATTTTCGATTCAATACGGCTCCCCGAATTCCATGACTCTGAAGACTATTCATCAATCGATCGCTCCGCTTCGCAAGGCACTTCTCGAACATCCTTTGTATGAAGTTTTGGAGAACGAAAACGCCCTGCAAATTTTCATGGAATTCCATGTTTTTGCCGTGTGGGATTTCATGTCCTTACTCAAAAAGTTACAGAACGAACTCTGCTGTGTTCAAGTTCCGTGGCTTCCTCCCCAAGATCTACCGACTGCCCGCATGATCAACGAAATTGTGCTGGGTGAGGAAACCGACATCGGGCCCAATGGCGAAGTTGTTAGCCATTTCGAACTGTATCGAAGTGCGATGCAAGAATTCGCCGCCTCGACCGAGACGATCGATCAGCTATTACAACAACTGCAATCGGGAGTATCGGTGGCCGCAGCGATTGTTCGCTTGGAACCAGGTCCACGTCAGTTTCTTCAGCATACTTTCGCCGAAATTCAGCGCGGAGATTTGTGCCGTATCGCGGCCGCTTTTACCTTCGGTCGTGAAGGACTTTTGCCCGACGTATTTACACGCATTGTCCAGCGTATGGCCTTGGCGAATCCCAACCGTCTAAAAATCTTCCAATATTATTTGCAAAGGCATATCGAATTGGATGGGGACAATCATGGTCCTCTGGCCGAACAATTGGTCGAGCGTTTGTGTGGCACATCACCTGCTCGTTGGGCTGAAGCAGAGTTGGCTGCTGTGGAAGCCTTGAGGGCTCGGTTGGCACTTTGGGACGCCATTTACGCTCAATGTCAGGCCGTAGTCGTCTCTCAATAGCCGGATTTTCGTTCGATTGTCGCGGATTCTCTCAGTTGAGGGTCGCTTAGTGTGGTGGTTTTTGGCTTCAGTTACAGTTCGGTAAGCCGGAGTTCCGATGGAGAGCATAGGAGCCAATGTCAACCTGCTATCGATCGCTGAATGGGCGTCAGTGACTGGACATTGCCCCTCGGAAATACGACAATAGGGGAGACGAAGGTCCCACCTATCCTCCCGCCTGAAGTCCCCGCCTAAGAACAGTTTTGGGCGATCCATCGCCCCCCGCCCCTTACATGGAGTGTTTGCCCATGCCAGCTCCGTTGGTATGTACCGACAAGCTGCGAATCCTAGAACGCGAACGGCGTGTCGAGTTATTTCGAATGTTGCCGATTGGGTTAGGGTTGCTGATTGTCGTTTCTCAAGTCTTCGATGCGGCGGATCCATTGTTGGGGCAAGACGCAGCCGCAACGGTCACCGAAACAGCTCCCAATTATGCGGCTACTTTGAAGCCGTTTCTTGAGACGCATTGTGCGACGTGCCATTTGAATGGGGAATCGGAAGCGGGGATTGATTTATCCAAATTTGAAGATGGCACATCGTTGCTTAAAGATCGCATGATGTGGGAGCGCGTTGCCGAGGTGATTACGGCTGGGACGATGCCACCAGAGGATGCACCCAAGCGGCCCGCCAACGAAGAAGTTGTGGCAGTTTGCAATGCCCTCACTCAGTATTATCAGTTCATCGATCGAACCGCGAAACCTGATCCAGGTCGGGTTACCATGCGGCGGTTGAATCGTGTTGAGTATCGCAACACGGTGCGTGATTTGTTCGGGCTTGATTTTGATCCAACCGAAGAGTTTCCAAGCGACGATATCGGACATGGTTTCGATAACATTGGCGATGTGTTAACGATTTCGCCGCTGTTGATGGAGCGTTATCTGAAAGCGTCCGAAAGCATTGCGACGCGCGTCATTGTAGAAAAGCCACCGCCGATTAATCGCAATCATTTGCAAGCGCGTTTTACGGAGCCTGCCGCCAAAGAGATTCCAATGGATGGTTCGTTTCGCGTGCTAAAGAGCGACGGTGAAAATGGTTTGCAGGCTGGCCCGATCTTTACGGGATACAAGTTTGAAGACGATGGGGAATATGAATTTCGGGCACGTGTTTTTGCACGGGCACCTGAAGGTCAGACGGTCGAGATGGTCATCTTGTTGCAGGGTGACAAGATTTCGAATCCCGATAGCGACGAAGCTTTATCGATCGTGGCGGGCGAATTGCGCAAGCCAGCCAAGATTTTGCATCGAGCAGTTATTACAGGACGAACCCCCGAAAAATCAGAGGTAATCGAAGTAAAATTGCCCGCACTTGCTGGTCGGGAACGAATTATGGTCGGTTTGGTAAAGCCATCCGCGACACCACAGGATTCGGCCACTGCGGCGGCTGCAGCAAGTGCCGAAGTCAAGCCAGCTGAGTTGTTGGTGGAATACTTATCGCTTAAGGGGCCGATGGATTCTCGGCCTGCGACCCACAAGCTATGGTTGGCACATCCCACCGAACTGCAAGGGATCGAACGCAATCGACATATCGTGGCTCGCTGGCTCAAGAAAATTTATCGTCGTCCACCGACGGAACCAGAGATCGAAGCGTTGGCAACATTAGCACTGGCCGAAGAGCAAGCAGGAGTATCTTGGGAAGGCTCGATGCAATTCGCTTTGCAGGCCGCCCTAAGTTCGCCGAAGTTCTTGTTTCGAGTTGAACTCGATGATCAACCGCAAAGCCGCGAGACACGTTCGATCGATTCGTTCGCCTTGGCCAATCGGCTTTCCTATTTCTTGTGGAGCACGATGCCAGATGACCGGCTCTTTGAGTTGGCAGAGAAAGGTGAATTAGAAGCGAAGCTCGACGAGGAGATCGAGCGAATGTTGAAGGATGAGCGGGCCACAAGTTTGGTAGATCAATTTGCGTTGCAATGGCTGCAGCTACAACGTTTAGATCAGATTCAACCGGATCGTGATATGTTTCCCGAATTCAACGACGACTTGCGTCGCTCGATGAAGGAAGAAACTCGCTTGCTATTCCTGCACATTCTCAAAGAGGATCGCAACATTCTCGAAGTGGTCGATGCGAACTATACCTTTTTGAATGAACGTTTGGCTCGCTTTTACGGTATCCGCGATGACCAAGGAAACGAAGATCGGGTGACCAGCGATAAGAAAGGTGAGCCGATTCGTGGCAGAGAATTTCGTTTGGTACAGTTGCCAGTGGGTTCGTCGCGCGGTGGCTTGTTAACGCATGCCAGTATCTTGACGGTAACCAGTAACCCGACTCGAACGTCGCCCGTGAAACGTGGTCGTTGGGTGTTGGAGCAAGTTTTAGGGGCTCCACCTCCACCGCCACCACCGGATGCGCCCGAGCTACCTGCGGATGCCCAAGCGATTGCTTCGGGCTCATTGCGGCAACGTTTGGAGATGCATCGTGCCAATCCAAGTTGTGCTAATTGTCACGACAAAATGGATCCTATCGGTTTTGCGATGGAGAATTTTGATGCCGTAGGTCGCTATCGAACCAAAGATGGTGCATTTGATATCGATACTTCGGGGGTTTTGCCGGATGGAAGTAAGTTCAACAACTTGGCCGAGTTGAAGCAAATCCTGAAGACTCGTTCGCGGGATGTCGCCCGCTGTATGGCGGAAAAGATGCTGATTTTTGCGATTGGACGGGGTTTAGAGTTTTATGACCGGCCTACGGTCAACAAAATAGTTGAGTCAACGGAAGCCAACGGCTATCGTTTCTCATCTCTGGTTAAAGCGATTGTCGCCAGCGAACCGTTTCGCATGCGTCGAGAAATGGAATGATCAAGTATAATAGCGATAGAGGTGGATTATGATTCCAAAGCCTGCATTATCCCGACGTACATTGTTGCGAGGTCTCGGTATCGCGGTGGCGCTTCCTTATTTGGAAGCGATGGGGCCATTGCGTGCTTGGACCGAAAACGAGTCGGCACCAAACGACATCAAGATGACGCCGAATCGTATGGCGTTTTTGTATGTTCCAAACGGCATCAACATGGACGATTGGACTCCCACTGGAGATGGTCCAAACTTCGAGTGCTCACCCATTTTGAAACCGTTGGAAGCCCATAAATCAAAGTTCAATATCCTGACGGGATTGACGGCGGACAAGGCGCGAGCCAATGGCGACGGTGGTGGTGACCATGCCCGCGCATTGGCATCCTTCTTGACCGGCTGCCAGGCTCGTAAGACGGACGGTACGAACATTCGAGCTGGTGTTTCGGTGGATCAGGTGGCGGCGGCTCAGTTGGCCGATCGAACTCGCTTGCCTTCCTTGGAAATCGGCTGTGAACAAGGTTCGATGGCTGGGAACTGCGACTCGGGTTACAGTTGCGTCTACTCTTCGACGATGGCTTGGCGTTCGGCCACACAGCCGCTTCCTAAGGAAGTTGATCCGAAGGTTGTTTTCGAACGCATGTTCTCCAGCGAGCCCGATGCAGTGCGTGTGCAACGCGACCGCAAACGCCGAAGTATCCTCGACTTCGTGCGCGAGGATTCGAAATCGTTGAGTGGCAAGTTGGGTAGCAACGACGTTCGCAAGTTGGATGAATATTTTTCGAGCGTTCGCGATATCGAGTTGCGGATTGAGCGTGCTGAAAAGATGCCCCCTGTGAAACGTCCCGAGTACGCTGTCCCCACGGGCGTTCCCAAGGATTATGCTGAACATTTGAAGCTCATGGCTGACTTGATGGTGCTCGCCTTCCAAGCTGACGTGACCCGAGTGTGCACGTATGTATTGGCCAATGAGGGTAGCAATCGTGGTTACGGCGCGATTGGTGTACCCGAGGGCCATCACGATTTGTCGCACCATGGCAACGATCAAGCCAAAAAGGATAAGATACGCCAAATCAATACCTTCCACGTTCAGCAACTTGCCTATCTCCTGGAACGCCTCAACGCGATTCCTGAAGGTGAAGGCACCTTGCTGGATCATTCGATGGTTGTTTATGGCAGTGGTAACTCCGATGGAAATCGCCATAACCATGACGATCTTCCGATTTTGCTGGCTGGTTCCGGTTGTGGTACGATTGCCACAGGTCGGCATATCCGCTATCCAAAAGAAACGCCATTGAACAATCTCTGGTTAGCTCTTCTGGAACGAATTGAATGCCGTATTGATAAGTTGGGAGATAGCACCGGCGTTTTGTCGGGCTTAAACGGCTAGTCGTCCAGGAGATTCTCTCGTGTCCGAAGCGTTGCAGGCAAACGGTGCTGTTCAGGCAGCACCGTATGTAAATATTGCTTCTTATAAGTTTGTTACCCTGGATCAACTTCCACAGCGACGCGAGCAACTCAAGCAACTCTGTCGGCGATTGAAGCTCCGCGGGACCATCTTGTTGAGTCCCGAGGGGATCAATATGTTTTTGGCCGGTGCCCCGGAAGCGATGGACGAGTATCTCACCACTCTGCGGGCCGATCCTTGTTTTACCGAACTCGAAGTGAAGTTCAGTTACTCCGATAGCCAACCTTTTCATCGGATGTTGGTCAAACTTAAGCGTGAGATCATCGCCTTTGAGCAACCTGGAATCGAGCCTGCCAATTACACTTCGAAACGCGTCACTCCCAAAGAGCTCAAAGAGTGGTTGAACAGCGGTAAAGAAGTGGTCATGTTGGATACTCGCAATGTTTATGAAGTTCAGCTAGGTACGTTCCACAATGCGGTGGACTTTGGTATCAGTCACTTCAAGGAGTTTCCCGATAAGGCTCGCGAGTTTGCGGAAGCGAACCGAGACAAAACGATCGTTTCATTTTGTACCGGTGGAATTCGGTGCGAAAAAGCGGCGCCGTTTTTAGAACAAGTCGGTTTCAAAGATGTTTACCAGTTGGACGGTGGCATCCTCAAGTATTTCGAAGAATGTGGTTCAGCCCACTACGACGGAGGTTGTTTTGTCTTCGACCAACGCGTCGCCCTGGATCCCGATTTGCAACCGACTGGCAACGTGCAATGTTTTGCTTGCCAAGCTGTCTTATCGGCAGACGATTTGCAGAGCGAGCAATATCAATACGGCAAGTCGTGCCCGCATTGTTATTTGACACAAGAAGAACGCAATCTGGCGGTGCTCCGAGAACGAGAAGTTGAATTTCTAAAGGGCGTTACCCCTCTACCAGGTTCGCAGCCGTACGTGAATCGCCGCTTCATCCATGTCCCTGGCCGGCTAGCTGGGTTGCCGATGATGGAGTTTTTGACGCAATGGTATCCACCCTACGGTGAGCCTGCATGGCGTGAAGCGATTGCTAATGGACGTATCACAACAGAATTTGGCAAAGTCGTCACTGTCGATCAATTGGTTCGCGAAGGTGAACGCTTTATTCACGCGGTGGACGAAGCTGCTGAGCCAGATGTAAGTTCGGACGTCAAGTTTGTCTATGAAGACCAGTATTTTGTGGTTGTCAACAAACCCGCTCCATTGCCGACACATCCGAGCGGTCGATTCAATCGCAATACATTGAGCGCGATGCTGGAACCTGTGTACCGTCCTCAGAAATTGCGAGTCACTCATCGTCTTGATGCCAACACAACGGGGTTGGTGGTTTTAGCACGCACATTTCAAGCCGCTTCTGCATTACAACCGCAGTTCCAGAACGGCACTGTAGAAAAAGTTTACTTGGCACGTCTGCAGGGAACGCCTGACAAAGATCATTTCCAATGCGATGAGCCTATCTCCCGAGAACCAGGGGCTCTAGGCTCGCGCCAAGTGGATGAAGAGGGGCAGGCGAGCTGCACGGTGTTTGATGTCGTAAAGCGATGTGCTGATGGGACGACGATTGTCGAAGTAAGACCTCTACAGGGACGCACCAATCAGATACGAATTCATGCTTGGCATCTTGGCTTTCCGATCGTAGGTGATCCGCTCTATCTTGCTTGTGGCAAACTCGGCGAACAACAAACGATTTCCGTTGTAGATCAGCCTATGTGTTTGCATGCATGGCGTTTAACTTTTACGCATCCCGAGACCAAGCAACGTATCGAATTGACGGCGGAGCCTGATTGGAACAATTTCCAATAGCTCGGTGACAACTTGAATCATCGAAAAGCGACTATTCAGTTTTCGATGATTCAAATTCCCATATTAGCAGCCGATTTCCTTGGTTCCAAACGACATACTTCTCGTCACTGCTCCATGACAAGGTCGAGATTTCAAAATGATCTTCGGGTCTTTGGCCTGGGTCCCAAAACGAATTGATGATTTTTCCATTCTCGAAACTAATCTGGTTGAGAATTTGCGATTTGGTAATGCGAACAAGCTGCTTTCCAGATGGTGAAAATTGTTGTTGAAGAGCCGACTCTCCTTCAAGTTTTTGCGGTTCCGGGACCTTGTTGGAAGAGCCCTCTTTTTCCTTCCAAACATAGACTTGTCCCGATTCAAGTTCGCATCGGAATTCACCATCATTGGTGATGCCAACGCTCTTGCGGGAAGTAGCTACTTGGAATTCACTGCTCGTTCTCAAAGCGGTATCGAAAATGAATGCCTGGTCATCGGTGCCGCGCACCAGACCTGCCAGCCATCCGCCATTGTCCGATAAAGTGGCGGTGGCTGGATCTGCTGAAGTACGAATTTCGACCGTCTCTGGAACAACTTTGCGAGTTTTCGATCTAAATTTGGACAGATCATGGATCAACGTTCTTTTCGGATGGATAGTCGCCAGTTTGGAGCCGTCCTTCGACGCGACTATACCCAGAAGTTCATCTTCCACTTTGATGGTTCTTGGTTTAGCTGAGGCAGCCAAATCGTGGAAGGTAATTTCCTGTTCCTTGGCCAATACGAGTTCTTTGGTCCCCGGAATGTAGATGGCCAAATCGAACTCGCCATAGTCTCCATATTTTTCGGGTTGAGCGTTCTTTTCAATCGCGAGTGTGGAGAGACCGAGTTCAGGATGGATCAGGAGAAGCTTGGCGGAACTATCGCCGACGATGTCTCCCAAGATTTTTATTTGGCCGTCAGTGCCAGAAGTTGGGTCAATCTTGTAATCCATTATGGGAAGCCGGGTTGTTGGGAAAGTCGGGTTAGGGCCATACCAGCTGTTGTTAGCGCTAACCAATTCACTGATTTGGTAATTCGCAAGTACTCCTGCTGGAACATTCTCCAGCGTGGGTAACTCAATAATCTCGGAGCCACCTACACCCAGTGTGGAAAAGTCTCCATTTACAGGAAAAGTCCTACTGTTGATGATTGCATTGAATGCGGCAGTAATGCCGTAAACCATTTGCGCAGGGGTAAAGGCCGATTTGCCATTTCCCAAATCGGAATGCGTTTTTCCTTGCGATTCTTCGCTCCAAAATACTTCTCCATCAGGTGTGGCAGCGGTAACCTTGACAGTAATAAAGCTGTCTTTGCGGGCGTATTCAAATGTGAACGTGCAGTGTTTTCGGTTATCGGAGTCGTCGATAACCTCGAAGCCAAATAGATTGGTCAAAACGCTGTTCGACATACTGGAAAAGACTTCAGAGTATATTTCATTGTCTTGTACTTGCAGCTTCATCTTCGCAAGTTTCGGCAGAGGATTGTTACCATCGCCATTCGCGTTAGCGGCTGCGGCTATTTGCGCAAGAGGTAGTTTCCGACGGGGGACAATTCCTATGCCATTACCTGCGAAATAAGATAAGGACGTGTATGCTGGAGAACGAAATTGCACTTCCGTGTCACTGGTAGACATCGTAGCCAGTCGTCGTCCAGTCAGGCTATCGTGAACTTGGATAAGATTTTTCCGGTTAACCGTTGGTTCTTGAGTTCCTATCCATTGATTCGAGGTACCAATCCAGCCCACGCAGGACTCGTTTTTTTTCAGGCTAATTTTGGATGTCAGGCTTCCATCTTTCAGCGACACATTAAAAATGTTCGCAGGAGTAAACAGCAAAAGCTGGGTGCCATCACTGGAAATACTGCATGACCTTATCCAAGGGATACCTTCGTAGGTAGCTTTAGCATGAATGCTAAAATCGCTAGTTCTCCACAGAGTTATTTCAAGGATGGGGGGGATTTTCTCTGGCGGTTCGGCCGCAGCTGCCGCGTCGATCGCCTGCTGGTTGGTGATTCTTTGTGTAAGAACAAATTTACGATTTGGACTTAAGCTCAGAAATCCTGAGTGTGGAAATTCGAGATCTCTGGACTGCTTTTGAGAGAAGTCATAAACCAGCCATTTAGCAAGATTCGTCTTTATTAGAATTCGGTTATCTGGCAAAAAGTAAGCTTCGCTATGTTCTGGAAGGACATCAATAAACTGCCCATCGAAACGACGAACAATCCAAGCTGTTTCGGATCTGCCTTGGTTCATCCATACTTGGGCTAGGATATATTCACCATCACTTGAAACCGCGAGGTTTCGTTCTGCCTCACCTTCTTTCACGCGAGGGAACCGATACCGTCTATCTTTCAACTTCTTGACGGTTTTCGATTTCAAATCGAATAGATCTTCGTTGATCAAAACATATCGATAGCCGGGAACTGTCGCCAAATTGTTGACTTGCGCGGAAATGCTCTCACTGAACACGTCAGCGAAATTTTCAGGGCTCGGATCAAACGCTTCATTCCACTCTTGCGAAACGAGCTTGGCACTACCTTCGGAATTAGCCTCTTCTCCCTTGCCCGGAACAGAAAGCTGCTTCAGTGATTCAACAGCGATCTTATTGAGATCTGATGTTGATAGCTCAAAGGAAGGTAATGCTGCTGACGAGCTATTGGTGTTTTTCTTGGGCTTAAACTCATCAATGATCTTCTTGGCGTTCTTTTCTCCCATCTCTTCCGCTTGCTGTAAGGAAGCAAAGAGCCCCCATGAGACTACCAAGAACAAGCCCATCAATGAGCCACCGGACAAGATCGCTTCAAGCCACCAAGAAACCCTTTCTCCCTTCGGGATAGGGCGGGCTGCTAAGCCTTTCCAGCCATCATAATAAAACGAACCAACACCAATTCCAGTTACTATGACGAATACGGCAAAGCGATTGATAAGCCGCGAATGGAGAAGGCTTCCCATGACAAGCATGGCGAAGCCAGTCAGAACCAACGAGACCATCAACCCGGCTCGCCAAGCTTCCATCGGCGGGCGCGAGTCTTGAACTAGATACTCAAGCGCCGAGCGATTCTCCATGTGTTCAGCCAGGAGTTTATCCTCTTTGCTCATAGGCCGCCTAGGAGGCGCATTTTGTGGTTGTGATTGTGGTTGCGATTGGGCCCCTTTCTTGCCCGGCGCAGGTTGCGAGGCCGCAGGAGCGGGCATTTGGTATGGCACATAATTGCTGTAAGCTTGCGGTTGCGCAGGTGCCCCAAAATCGCCTAGGTCCGCAAACACACTATTGGATGGCGCTGGATCGTTGGCTTCAAACGTATCGAAGGAGACCATGTCGTCTTCGGGGAGCGGCTCCGCCATCGGCACATCTGCGTAATCTTCCACCGCAGGTACAGGGATAGCGAATGTAGCCCCACACTTACAGCGAGCCGTTTTTCCAGCCCATTCATCTTTGGCCTCTTTAGGGGCACCACAACTTGGACACTGGAAACGAATGGTCATTACCTTCTCCTTCAACAAACTTAGTGGGGCGGCAGTTTACCAAGAGAAGGAATTAGTTTTCAATCATCAATACTAACTTTTGGGGGTCTTAATAGTAGGTTCTAGGGGGAGCGATTCCTGTGGACTCACCATCTTTGGTTTTCCCCCCTCCAACACGCATGAATTCGAACGAAAAATGCGTGTCCGTTTCCCGGTATTGTGCAACTTAACCTACCGCTGGTGCGCTATAGAAACGGAGAGAACAGACGAGCAAATCCATCGCGCAGGCGTATTAAGAATGGCCGCGCATTGAGCTCATCAATTGATGCAGGCCGAGCTAATGATATTTTCTCGTCCACAAGTCGCTCGAGCTGATAGGTTAATACGGCATCGTAACATTCAATATTGAATTCGAAGTTAAGACGCAGGCTACGCGGATCCCAATTGGCTGAACCGAACATACACCAATGGCCGTCGACCAATAGGAGCTTGGTGTGATCGAACGGTGGCGGTGTTAGCCAAATGCGACAATCTCTCCGCAGCAATGGTTCCCAAAACGGTGTGGTAGCCCATTGCACCAAGAGCAAATTGCTTTTTTCTGGCAACACAATGTCGACGACTACTCCACGCAACGCTGCCAGTTTCAACGCCGTTGTAATGTCGTGATCGGGTAAGAAATAAGGCGTGACAATCTTTAGAGATTTCTTGGCGGATGTAATTGCAGACAATATCGTCAATCGCAAATTGTCGAGATCTTCGTCGGGACCGTCCGGAATGCCGCGAGCTGTCGAAGAACCAGCCGCTGGGACATCTCGCGGATACCACTTTTCGCCTTCAAGAAACTCTTCGGTCGTGAACCACCAATCTTCGGCAAATGTTGTTTGCAATTGCGAAACAATAGGACCCGATACTCGAAAATGCAGATCATTGACGGGATGACTTACGCCCGAATCATACGCTTGGTTGTGGCGAATGTTCATGCCACCGGTGAACCCGACACGCCCATCAACTACCAGGATCTTGCGGTGATTGCGAAGTTGTGAATAGGCTAGGGGAATTGGCAAGAACTTTGGAAGAAAGGGAGCGTGTGGAATTCCAAGTCGTTGCAGTCGCCCAAATATCGTAGGGTTCGAATACTTCGATCCCACATCGTCCACCAACACTCGCACTTCGACTCCACGTTTGATGGCGGCCGCAAGTGCTTCCGCAAAACTCTCGCCGGTTGGATCGTCGTCGAACAAATACGTCAATAAAGTAATGGACGTCTGGGCTTCATGAATCGCTTTCAACATTACAGGATAGGCGTGTTGCCGGTCCAATGGTTCAAAGTGATTTCCTCCCACCAAAGGGAAACCACTAATCGAACCTATCGCCTTCGCAATACCGACTAAATCGTTGTACTGTTCAGATA
>Ga0075158_10001680_pt1 | contig 16535 bp, 13 predicted proteins | sample JI91814BDNA_FD_70968 | JGI IMG/M metagenome (GOLD analysis project Ga0075158, IMG submission 70968) | Wastewater effluent complex algal communities from Wisconsin, to seasonally profile nutrient transformation and Carbon sequestration -... | ecosystem: Engineered > WWTP > Effluent > Algae... | reverse complement strand
CGGCGGAGCAATCGCGAGGTGCATCTGGGGCCGACGGAGTACCGGCTGCTGGACCACCTGATCCAGCATCCGGGACGCGTGTTCAGCCGCGAGCAGCTGCTGGATGCAGTGTGGGGCTCGGACGTCTATGTCGAGGCGCGGACGGTGGACGTGCATATCGGGCGCTTGCGCAAGGCGCTGATCGCCAATGGCGAGAAGGACCCGATCCGCACCGTGCGCTCGGCCGGGTATTCGCTGGACGAGCAGATGAAAGTTTCGGCGGCGGGGTGAGATTCCCGCCAGCCATGCAGACATGAAAAAGGCCGGGGCGAACCCCGGCCTTTGTCGTTCCCCGCTAGATGTCGGCCTAACCGAAGTTGAGGCGCTTGCGCTGGAGGTCGCGGTCGCGGTCGCGGCGCGACTGGGCCGGCTGGTAGGCCATGCGGACATGGGCCTCGCAATACGGCGCGCCGGTCTTGGCCTTGCGGCCGCAGAAGCGGAACTCCGGCGTCGCCGGGTCGCCCAAGGGCCAGCGGCAGACGGTCGCCGAGAGATCGACCACGGTGACGGCGTTCTCGGGCATCGGCTCCAGCGGCTCTTCCACCACCGGCTCGGCCCGCATCACGCTGACGCGCGGCGTGTGCAGGCGCGGCTGCGGCGCGGGACGCGGGCGCTCGACGCGGGGTGCCGTGGCGCGGCCGGCGAGGCCGAGACGGTGCACCTTGCCGATGACGGCGTTGCGCGTGACCTCGCCCAGCGCGCGGGCGATCTGGCTCGCGCTCAGGCCCTCGGCCCACATCTGTTTCAGGCGTTCAATACGGTCGTCAGTCCAGGACATGCCTGCCCCTTCTGTTGAAATAAATTGTTTCGCAGCCCCCTAGGGCTTGTGGATGGCCTTTGGCTCACCCCCAAACCACGCACCAAATATGGCCATGGGTGGGGCCACCGGCACAAGGGTTTGTTAGGGCCTGCTAACAGGAACATTGCGCGAATCATGAGTCCAAAAAGAGTCCAAACGCCCTTGTCCGTAGGCGGAGGATTTTCCGGGGCGTCATCGCCGCGTCATCGCGCGGTGTGAGATGGGCCCTCGCAAGGGGAATGCAAATCCCTTATTCCACCTGTCCCGTCGATGTCCGGCGGGCTCGCGAACCCGGAACACGCACGTGATCACGCCCGTCCTGCCCACCTATAACCGCGCCGACCTCGCCTTTGAGCGGGGCGAAGGGAGCTATCTGATCGCGGAGAACGGGCAGCGATATCTGGATTTCGGATCGGGCATCGCGGTGAATGCTCTCGGCCATTCGCACCCGCACCTCGTGAAGTCGGTGACGGAGCAGGCGGCGAAGCTGTGGCACACCTCGAACCTCTACCGGATACCGGGGCAGCAGCGGCTGGCCGAGCGGCTGGTCGAAGCGACCTTCGCCGACACGGTGTTCTTCACCAATTCGGGCGCCGAGGCGCTGGAATGCGCGATCAAGATGGCGCGGAAGTTCCATAGCCATAACGGCCACAGCGAAAAGTTCCGGATCATCACCTTCGAGGGCGCGTTCCACGGCCGGACCCTGGCGACCATCGCGGCCGGTGGCCAGGCCAAATACCTGGAAGGGTTCGGCCCCAAGGTGGACGGTTTCGATCAGGTGCCGTTCGGCGACCATGAGGCGCTCAAGGCCGCAATCACGGCGGAGACGGCAGGTATCCTGATCGAGCCCATTCAGGGCGAGGGCGGCATCCGGTCGGTGCCGCCGCAGTGCCTGAGGGGCCTGCGTGCGCTGTGCGACGAGCACGGGCTGTTGCTGATCCTGGATGAGGTGCAGACCGGCGTCGGGCGGACGGGAAAACTGTTCGCGCATGAATGGGCCGGCGTGACGCCCGACATCATGGCGGTCGCCAAGGGCATCGGCGGCGGTTTCCCGATGGGCGCGTGCCTGGCGACCGAGAAGGCCGCGGCCGGCATGGTGGCGGGGACGCATGGATCGACCTATGGCGGCAATCCGCTGGCCATGGCGGCGGGCAATGCGGTGCTGGATGTCGTGCTGGCCGACGGGTTCCTCGCCCGCGTGCGCGATGCGGCGCTGCGCTTCAAGCAGCAGCTCGCCATGCTGAAGGATGAGCATCCGGGCGTGATCGAAGAGGTGCGCGGGCAAGGCCTGTTGCTGGGCCTCAAGCTGAAGGTGCCGGCAGGCGATTTCCAGGCGGCGCTGCGCGAGCGGCACGTGCTGAGCGTCGGCGCGGGCGACAATGTGCTGCGCATCCTGCCGCCCCTGACGGTGAGCGATGCGGAACTGAGCGAGGGCGTCGCCGCCATCGGTGCCGCCGCCGCCGCGTTCGAGACGAAGAAAGACGCCGCCTGATGAGCAAGCCGAAACATTTTCTCGATATCGCCGACCACACGACGGCCGAGATCGAAGGCCTGCTCGCGCACGCCAAGCACCTGAAGGCGAAGCGCGTGAAGGGCGAGCTGGGCGATTATCTGCCCCTGCTGGGCAAGAAGATCGCCGTGGTGTTCCAGCAGCCGAGCTTGCGCACGCGCATGTCGTTCGATGTGGGCATCAACGAGCTGGGCGCGCATGTGCTGATGGTCTCGGGCGATGAGATCGAGCTGGGGCACCGTGAGAGCATCGCGGACACGGCGCGGGTGATGTCGCGCTATGTCGATGCGATCATGATCCGCATGCTGTCGCATCACGAGCTGCTGGAGCTGGCGCATTACGCCGAGGTGCCGGTGATCAACGGGCTCACCAAGAAGTCGCATCCCTGTCAGGTGCTGGCGGACGTGCAGACATTCGAGGAGCGCAAGGGTTCGGTGCGCGGCAAGACCATCGCGTGGAGCGGCGACAGCAACAACGTGCTGCTGTCGTGGGTGCAGATGGCGGCGCGGCTGGACGTGACGCTGAAGGTCGCGACGCCGGAGCAGCTGAGCCCGCCCAAGACGCTGGTCGACTGGGCGGCGGCGAACAAGGTGGATCTGCGCCTGACCAACGATCCGAACGAGGCCGTCGACGGCGCGGATTGCGTCATCACCGACTCGTGGGTGTCGATGGGCGATGGCGACCGCGAATATCGCCATAACCTGCTGCGTCCCTATCAGGTGGATGCACGGCTGATGGCGCGAGCCAAGCCGGATGCGATCTTCATGCACTGCCTGCCCGCCAAGCGGGGCGAGGAAGTGGCGCCGGAGGTGATCGACGGGCCGCAATCGGTGGTGTTCGACGAGGCGGAGAACCGCCTGCACGCCCAGAAGGCGGTCCTTGTCTGGGCGCTGAACGCGCCTAAATAGGAGCATTCCTGTCAGTCCGGTGCGTGTGGCCCTGGATCCCGGCTCAAAGGCCGGGATGACAGTTTTTGTTGTATGTAGAGATCATTGTGACCGACCTGACCCTTGCCCCTGACGACCTTGCGCTGCCGTTCGCCATCGACGGGAAGCAGACGCGCGGCCGCATCGTGCGCCTTGGCGGCGTCGCCGAGCGCGTGGTCGCAGGCCACGGCTATCGCGGTGATGCGGCGCGGCTGGCCGGCGAGGCGCTGACCATCGTGAGCCTTCTGGGCAGCGCGCTGAAATTCGAAGGCACGCTCACCCTGCAGACGCGCGGCGAGGGCCGGGCGCGCATGGTGGTGGCCGATTTCGCGACGCCGGGTCAGGTGCGCAGCTTTGTATCGGTGGCTGAAGACGCGGAGCCGGATGCGCCGCTGCTGGGCGAGGGCTCGTTCGCGCTCACCATCGATCCGGCCGAGGGGCAGAACCGCTATCAGGGCATCGTGGAGTTGCACGGCTCGCTGAGCGAAGCGGCGCTGCTCTACTTCCAGCAGTCGGAGCAGATCCCGACGAAGCTGAAGATCGCGGTGGGGCAGGTGCAGACGGGCGGTGAGCCCACCTGGCGGGCCGGGGGCATATTGCTGCAGCGCGTGGCGGGCGAGGGCGGCGTTCAGCCGACCGAAGCGAACGACGACGACTGGGTGCGGTTCGGCGCGCTGCTGGACACGGTGGGCGCGGACGAGTTGCTGGACCCGACGCTGTCGGGCGAGGACTTGCTGTACCGTTTGTTCAACGAAGACACGGTGCGAGTGTTCGAGCCGCAGCCGATCGCCTTCCAGTGCCGCTGCTCGCCCGAGCGCGTGGCGAACGTGCTGGACAGCTATTCGGCGGACGAGCTGGAAGACCTGAAACTGCCCGATGGCCGCATCGAGGCCAAGTGCGAGTTCTGCGGGACGGTGTATCCGTATGAGCGGAGCGCGGCGTAGCGCGCTGTTTGTCTTCCCCCGTGCTTACGGGGGACGTCCCACGCATTGGGGATGGGGGCCAGCGCCGCTGCCCGCCCCCATCCCGGCCTTTGGCCGTACTTCCCCCGTCAACGGGGGAAGACAAAGCGTCGCGAAATTCGGCTAGAACCTTTTCCAACGATATCCGGAGGAGAGCCTTATGACCGCCATTCGCCGTGCTGCCATTGTTGCGCCTGTGCGCACGCCCGTGGGCAAGTTTCAGGGCAGCCTTGCTGCCGTGCCGGTGGAGACGCTGGCCGGAACGGTGGTGCAGGAGGTGATGACGCGGACGGGGATCGACCCCGCGCTGATCGAGGACGTGGTCTTTGCGCAGTCGTACGCCAGCGGCGAGACGCCGTGCGTCGGGCGCTGGGCGGCGTTGTCGGCGGGGCTGCCCATCGAGGTGCCGGGCATGCAGCTGGACCGGCGCTGCGGCGGGGGCCTGACCGCCATCACCACGGCGGCGATGATGATCCAGTCGGGTGCGGCGGATGTCGTTCTGGCCGGGGGCGTGGAGAGCATGTCCAACGTCGAGTACTACACGACCGATATGCGCGGCGGCGCGCGCACGGGCAGCGTGACCATGCATGACCGGTTGCAGCGCGGGCGCGAGCGGTCGCAGCCGGTGGAGCGGTTCGGCAAGATCTCGGGCATGATCGAGACGGCGGAGAATGTCGCCAAACAGTGCGGCATCTCGCGCGAGGCGAGCGATGAATATGCCGCCGAGAGCCACCGCCGCGCGGCGGCGGCGTGGGCGGCGGGCAAGTTCGATGCGGAGCTGGTCACGTTGAGCGTGCCGCAGAAGAAGGGCGAGCCGGTGGTCGTGAAGACCGATGAAGGCATTCGCGCCGATGCGACGGCGGCCTCGATGGGGACGCTGAAACCCATCATGAAGGATGGCGTGGTGACGGCGGGCAATTCCAGCCAGCAGAACGATGCGGCGGCGGCGTGCCTTGTTGTCGCCGAGGACAAGCTGGCCGAACTGGGGCTGACGCCGTCAGGATTTCTGGTGGGATGGGCGGCAGCCGGGTGTCATCCCGCGACCATGGGGCTCGGCCCCGTGCCGGCGGTGAAGCGGCTGTTCGCGAAGACGGGATTGAGCTGGAACGACATCGATCTCGTTGAGCTGAACGAGGCGTTTGCGTGCCAGGTGCTGGGCGTGCTGAAGGACTGGGGCTGGGATGATCGCGAGAAGCTGAACGTCAACGGCTCGGGCATTTCGCTCGGCCATCCGATCGCGGCGACCGGCGTGCGGATCATGGCGACGATGCTGAACGAGATGCAGCGACGTGGCGCGCGCTATGGGTTGGAGACGATGTGCGTCGGCGGCGGGCAGGGCGTCGCGGCGGTGTTCGAGCGGGCGTAAAGTCCCCTCCGCCCCTTCGGGGCACCTCCCCCGCAAGCGCAGGGGAGGACAGTTTGCTTAGGTGCCCTGTTCGACAGACGTGCGGCGTTTGCGGTGGTCGGGATCGCCTTCGACGTCGTGAAGCGCCGGGTTCTGCTTGCCGTCGGGCATGGGCGTGCCCGGGGTGACCTCGGGCTTTTCCTTGGTCTGGCCGGTGGCGCCGTAATCTTCTCTTTCGTGCTTTTTCTTCGGTTCCGGCGGCATCGGAGCTCCTGCGTTACCTGACCAGAACGCGGGAGATCAGCGCGGCGTTCCCTCGCCAGGGTTTTCATCGGGCGACAGGGCATCCGGGATGGCGGTCTCATCCAGCACCTGCGGCGGCAGATTTGCGGGGGTGAGATCGGCCATCGCCATGCCGATTTCGCGTTCGCCCATGATGACGAAGTCGGCGCCGAGGCGCTTGAGGTGCTCCTCTTCCGCGTCGGAATGTGCGCGGGCGATGATGCGGATCGACTTGCTGATGCCGCGCGCCGATTCAACGACGCTGCCGGCCTCGAACCCGTCGGGAACCGCGACGAACAGGACCTTGGCGCCCTTGACGTTGGTTGCGTTGAGAACCTCTGCCGCGACCGCATTGCCCGGGATCGTCTCGACGCCGACCTTGCGGGCCTCCTCGGCCGGCTTGCCGCTTTCCTCGATCGCGAGGACGGAGACGGCGCGTTCACGCAAGGCCGCGGTGATGATGGCGCCGACGCGGCCATAGCCGACCACGACGGCATGGCCGGACTTCTCGGTGGGAATCAGGTCGTCATACTCGGCATCCTTCGCGGCCTGTGCCTCGGCCGCTTCGGCAGCGGCAGCGGCCTTGCGCGCCGGACCCTCGATGCGGTTCCGGGTGCGCTCGGCAAAGGCGAAGATCGCCGGGTTCAGCAGGATGGAAATGAGCGCCGCCGCGAGGATGAGGCTGCGGCCGTCCTCGTGCAGCAGGCCGAGGCCGACGGCGAGATTGGCGAGGATGAAGGAGAACTCACCGATCTGGGCGAGCGAGGCGGAGACGGTGAGCGCCGTGCCGGAGGGGTGCCCGAAGGCGCGGACGATGAAATAGGCGGCGGCCGACTTGCCGAAGACGACGATGAGCACCGAGGCGGCGACGGCGAGCGGCTGTTCCACGATGATGTTCGGGTCGAACAGCATGCCGACCGAAACGAAGAAGAGCACCGCGAAGGCGTCGCGCAGCGGCAGTGTTTCCTCGGTCGCGCGCTGGGAGAGTTCCGATTCCGCCAGCACCATGCCGGCGAAGAAGGCACCGAGCGCGAAGGAGACATCGAAGAGCTTGGCGGCCCCGAAGGCGATGCCGAGCGCGATGGCCAGCACCGCGAGGCGGAAGAGCTCGCGCGAGCCCATATGCACGATGGCGTGCAGCAGACGCGGCACCAGCCAGCGGCCGCCGATGAGCATGACCGCGACGAAAAGGCCGACCTTGGCGAGCGTGATGCCGATGGCGATGAGGATGTCTTCGGCCGGCATCGCCGCGCCTTCGGTGGCGCTGGCGGCGAGCGCCGGGATGAGGACCAGGGCCAGGACCATGGCGAGGTCTTCCACGATCAGCCAGCCGACGGCGATGCGGCCGCGTTCGGTCTGCACGATGCGCTTTTCCTGAAGCGCGCGGAGCAGCACGACGGTGGAGGCGACGGAAAGCGCGAGGCCGAAGATGAGGCCCTGGGCGAGCGACCAGCCGAGCGCGAGGGAGAGCAGCCAGCCGAGGGCGGTGGCGACGCCGATCTGCACCACAGCGCCGGGAATGGCGATGGCGCGGACGCTCATCAAATCCTTCATCGAGAAATGAAGGCCGACGCCGAACATCAGCAGGATGACGCCGATTTCCGCGAGCTCGCCGGCGAGATGAATGTCAGCGACGAAGCCCGGCGTGTGCGGGCCGACGAGCACGCCCGCGAGCAGATAGCCCGCGAGCGGCGAGATCCGGAGCTTCTGCGCCAGAGCGCCGAACAGAAAAGCGAGGACAAGACCCGAAACGATCGTCGCGATCAGGGGCGTATCGTGGGGCAATGGCGTCGTCTCCGGCGTCGTGGCCTTCTCAAATTGTGGGGAAAACGCCGATGACAAGCGTCTGCCGGTCAGTTTGACCTATGGCCGTGCAATCGCACAACACCTAATCTTCGCAGATGCCAGAAACGTCACGCGATTCCTTTATTTCGTCCTTCATTTCGGGCCTGCCCAAGGCTGAATTGCACCTGCATATCGAAGGGAGCCTGGAGCCGGAGCTGATGTTCGCGCTGGCGAAGCGCAACAGACTGGCGCTGCCCTACACGAGCGTCGAGGAGATCCGCGCGGCCTATTCGTTTTCGCGGCTGCAGGACTTTCTCGACATCTATTATGCCGGCGCGTCGGTGCTGATGACCGAGGAAGATTTCCACGATCTGGGGCTCGCCTACTTTCGCCGCGCGGCGGCGGACGGGGTGCGGCATGCGGAGATCTTCTTCGATCCGCAGACCCATACCGATCGCGGTGTGCCGTTCGCGACGGTGGCGAACGGGCTGTTTTCCGCGATGGATGCGGCGCAGCGCACGCTCGGGCTGTCATCGAAGCTGATCCTGTGTTTCCTGAGGCACCTCGATGAAGAGGCGGCGTTCGCGACGCTGAAGATGGCGGAGCCGTATCTGGACCGGATTGCAGGTGTGGGTCTTGATTCAAGCGAGGTCGGGCATCCGCCGTCGAAGTTTGCCCGCGTGTTCAAGGCGGCGCGTGAGAGGGGCCTGAAGCTGGTGGCGCATGCGGGCGAGGAAGGGCCGCCGGACTATGTGCACGAGGCGCTGGACCTGCTGGGCGTCGACCGGCTGGACCATGGCAATCGCAGCCTTGAGGACGAGGCGCTGGTGAAGCGGCTGGCGGCGACGGGGATGACGCTGACGGTGTGTCCTCTGTCGAACCTGAAGCTCTGCGTGGTGCACGACATGAAGGACCATCCGCTGAAGCGGATGCTGGATTTGGGCCTCAACGCGACGGTGAACTCCGACGATCCGGCCTATTTCGGCGGCTATGTGAACGACAATTTCCGCAGCGTTGCGGAGGGGGTGGGCCTGACGCGCGAGGAGATCGTTCGCCTCGCGCGCAATTCGTTCACCGGGAGTTTCCTCACCCCCGATGAACAGGCGCCGCATCTGGCGGCGCTGGAGGCCTATTCCGCTGCCTGAACTGCGGTCTGCTCCCTGGCGAAGGCGGTGACCGATTTGTAGTCGGCCTTGCCGTTGGGCGCGCGCATGTTCACGCCCTCGCCAATGAAGACGCGCTTGGGCGCCTTGTAGGCGGCGAGCTTGCCCTTCACATGCTCGCGCAGCGCGCTTTCCGAAAAGCTGAAACCCGGATTGAGGCGGATGACGGCGGTGACCGCCTGGCCCCATTTCTCGTCCGGCACGCCGACGACGAGGGCGTCCTCGACCGAGGGATGCGTCTTCAGCGCTTCTTCCACCTCTTCGGGGAAGACCTTTTCGCCGGCCGTGTTGATGGAGGCGCTGCCGCGGCCGATGAGGGTGAGCGAGCCGTCGGGTTCGACGAGGCACCAGTCGCCCGGGATCGAGTAGCGGACGCCGCCGATGGTGCGGAAGGTCTTGGCGGTCTTGGCCTCGTCCTTGTGATAGCCGAGCGGAATGGGCGGCGGCATGGCGATGAAGCCCATCTTGCCGCTGCCGGGGACGACGGGCTCGTCGTTCTCGTCGAACACCTTGCAGCGTTCGCCGATGGTGAAGCGGGCGGTGGGGATCTCGCCGTCCTTGATCATGATAGCGGCGCCGAGGCCGACTGCTTCCGACGCGCCGAAAGAATCCGACATCATGCCCTGGGGGATATGCTCCAGCAGGCCGCGCTTCACCTCGACGGACCACATCACGCCGGAGGAGATGATGTTGACGATGGAGGAGAGGTCGTAGGCGCCCGGCTTTTCCTCCAGCGCGCGCAGCATGGGCTTTGCGAAGGCATCGCCGACAATGGCGATCGTTCCGGCCTTGTGCCGGTCGACGGCGGCCCAGAGCTCGTGGCTGTCGAAGGTCTCGCCCGTCAGCGTGACGATGGCGCCGCCGTTTACGGTGGTGCCGATGGCAGTGAAGAGGCCGGTGCCGTGCATCAGTGGGCAGGCGGGGATGAGCGGCGGGGCGGGTTGCGCCTCCTTCAGCGCCTCGAGCAGCAGCTCCATGGTTTCAGGCACGAAGCCGCCGAGCTTGCGCAGGGCGTTGAGCTGCGTCTCACGCAGTTCGCCGTGGGGCCACATCACGCCCTTGGGCATGCCGGTGGTGCCGCCGGTATAAAGGAACAGGAGATCGTCGCCCGAGCGTTCGATGCCGAGGGGCGAGCCATCGCCGGTTTCGTTCAAGGAATCGAAGTCCTGCGCGAAGTCTGCCTTGTCCGCGTCGCCGCCGACTTCGATGTAGACCTTCACCTGCGGCAGCGATGACCGGATCTCAGCGACGGTGTCGCGGAATTCTGCGCCATAGACGAGGGCGGCCGCGTCGGAGTTGTCGACGATGTAGGCGACCTCTTCCGGCTTGTAGCGGTAGTTGACGTTCACATGCGTGAAGCGGCCTTTGAAGCAGGCGCGGACCGTCTGCATGTAGGCCGGCTGGTTGCGCATGTAATGCGCGACGCGGTCGCCGGGCTTGAGGCCCGCCGCAGCGAGGGCGCGTGCAAGCTTGTTCGACTGCGGGCCAGCCTCGCCCCAGGTGATGCGGCGGTCGCCATGTGCGAAGGCGAGCGCGTTCGGGTCGATAGCCGCTTCTACCGCGTCGAGGATGTCTCCGAAATTCCAGCCCATGTGGTTCTCATTTTCATTGCTTTACGAATGGAGTGGCGGGGCCTCGCCGCGCTTGGCGCGGGGCTTCGCAGCGGCCTTGGCCGCAGGTTTGGTGGCCGGCTTCGCGGTGGCCTCCTTTGCGGGCTCGGGCGCCGGCATGTTGGCTACGGCCTCTTTCAGCTCGGCGAGCGCGTCGCCCAGATAATTGGCGAGCTTTTTGGCATCCGGCATGGCGCGGCGGCAGGCCGTGATGCCGAAGTCGAGATTGCCGTTATAGGACTGCACCGTGATGTTGCAGCCGATCCCGTGGGTGGGGATCGAGACCGGATACATCGAGCGTAGCATGGCGCCGGTCATGTAGAGCGGTGCGTTCGGGCCCGGCACGTTGGAGATCGCGACATTGGCCATGGGCGGCAGCGTGTCGGCGAGATTGGAGCGGCCGAACAGCGTGACGAGCCCGGTCATGACCCAGGGCGTGCCGATGGACGGGAAGTCGAGGCTGCCAAGGCCCTTCATCTTGGAGCCGAGGTCCTTCATCCGCGTCGAGGATTTCTTGATCGCGTTGAGGCGCTTGAGCGGGTCCTTGATGTCGGAGTGCAGCGACACCGGGAGCATCGAGACCTGGTTGTTCTGCGAGGTGTCGCCTTCGGCGCGCATCGAGATGGGCACGGCGGCGATGAGGGACTTGGAGATCTTCTCGTTGTAGTCGGCGAAGTAGCGCACGAGCGCGCCCGAGGCGAGCGCCAGCACCATGTCGTTGATGGTGGCGCCGACCGCCTTGCCGACGGCCTTCACTTCGCTGATCGGCAGCGACTTTGAGCCGAAGGCGCGCTGGTTGGTGATGGTGACGTTGATGTGCGTCTTGGGCGCGAGGCCGAAGGCGCCCTTGAACTTTTTCAGGCCCCAGTTCCCGTCGGCATCTTTCGCGCGATAGGTATCGACGGCGGATTTCAGCGCCTTGGGCGCGACGCCGGCGAGCTTGGCGTATTGCGAGAGCGCGTTGGTGGTGGCCGACCAGAGCAGCTCGCCGATGCCGAGCTGGTACTTGGAGCCGCGGACGCGCGGCGGCGGGGCGCCGACATCGCGCGGGGTTTCGGTGGTGTCGAGCAGCGCCATGGTCAGCTTCATGCCGGCCTGGCCGTCGAGCGCGGCGTGGTGAACCTTGGAATAGAAGGCGAGATCGCCGTTCTGCAGGCCGTCGATGATGAAGAACTCCCACAAGGGGCGGGAGCGGTCGAGCAGCGAGGAGTGCAGGCGGCCGACCAGCTTTTCCAGCTGATCCATCGTGCCGGGCTTGGTGAGGGTCACCTGGCGGATGTGATAGTCGATGTCGATATCGTCATCTTCGATCCACACGGGGTTCGCGAGATCGAAGGGCATATTGTTGAGCTTGTGCGTGAAGAGGGGCGCGGTGTGCATGCGCGCCTCGATCATCGCCTTGTAGTCTGCGACGTAATTGTCGACGCCCTTGGCAGGGGGCTTCAGCAGATAGAGCGCGCCGATATGCATCGGCATCTCCGGCGTTTCCAGATAGAGGAAGCTGGCGTCGATGGCGCTCAGATGGCCCTTGTGCATGTCCTGCTCCCGCGCGTTCAATCTCAAGCGGCGGACGCTCGTTTCGCGGCGTCACGCTCGCATCGATTGAGCGCTCATCAGCGCCGCTTGCGCAAGAGAGCCTTGAATTCACTGGCAAAATAATTGGTCAGTGAATTTCCGCTTCCGTAAGCGAGAAGCCTGCGCATGGGTCCTGGCTGAGGGACCGGGGCTCTCAGGCGCGCAGCTGACGCTCTGGATCCCGGCTCAAGGCCCGGATGACAGGAAGGCTAAGGCTTGCAGTAGACGGCGAACTTGTTGCCGTCAGGGTCGCGCAGATAGGCGCCGTAGAAGGACGTCGAGTCCGCCGGGCGGCCGCCGGGCTTGCCTTCATCGGTGCCGCCGTTGGCGAGGCCGGCAGCGTGAGCCGCGTCGACCTCGGCCTTCGAGGCTCCCTTGAAGGCGATCATGGTGCCGTTGGCGGGGCGGGCGTCCTTGCCGTCATAGGGCGGGCAGAGAAAGACGGTCTGTTCGCCGTCCTTACCGTAACCGGCCCAGCCCTGGTCGTAGAAGGCGCGCCTGACGCCCAGCGCGCCGAAAACGGCGTCGTAGAACTTCATCGCCTTGTCGGCGTCGTTGTAGCCGATGGTCACGTAGCCAAGCATGGTCGCCTCTCCCCAGAATTCCTGAGCGGAGGGTGATCGAAATGTGAGAACATTTCAAGAACATTTACGGGGCAGGTCATCCGAAAACGGCAGCGACGCGAGGCCGTTGCCCTGACGGTTCGCTGCCCGCGAACCTGCCCTCCCCATCGCGCAGGGCGGTGGCGAGGGTTTTACGCCGCCCTGGATTTCGGCCTGGGCCGGGCGGCCGACTTGGTTTGGGCAGACTGGCGGACGATGCGGGCGATGTCTTCCAGGTGCTTCACCAGCGGGCTGGTGCGGCGCCAGACCATGCCGATGGTGCGTGAGGGCTGGGGGTTGCGAAACCTGGCGATGGACACGGCCGCCGAGCGGGTTTCCACCTCCACCGCCATTTCAGGGATCAGCGTGACGCCGATGCCGGCGCTGACCATCTGGACGAGGGTTGACAGCGAGGAGGCATCGAGCAGCTCGCGCGGCGGGGCCGCGTGGAGATTGCAGAATGAGAGCGCCTGCTGGCGGAAGCAGTGGCCCTCGGCGAGGAGCAGCAGGCGCATCTCGCGCAGGGTTTCGCGGCTGGGGACGGGCTGGCCCTCATCCGCCGCAGGGCGAACGAGCACGAAATTCTCGTCAAACAGCGCCGTTTCGGCGAGGTCGGGCTCCGAGACAGGGAGGGCGAGAATGGCGGCATCGATGCGGCCTTCGCCGAGGTCCTCGATCAGCCTGGAGGTGACGGTCTCGCGGACATGGATGTCGAGGCCCGGATGGGAGCGCGACAGATCGGCGATGAGGCGCGGCAGGAGATAGGGCGCGATGGTGGGGATGACGCCAAGGCGCAGACGTCCGACCAGACGGTCCTGCAGGGCGCGGGCGAGATCGCCCACCTCATCCACGGCGCGCAGGATGCCGCGCACGCGGGAGGCGAACTCCTCGCCGAAATTGGTGAGGCGGACCTGACGCGCGCTGCGGTCGAACAGTTCGGAGCCGAGCTGGTCTTCAAGCTCCCTGATCTGCATCGAGAGCGCGGGCTGCGAAATTGCGCAGGCATCGGCGGCATGTCCGAAATGGCCGTGACGGGCCAGCGCCTCGAAATAGCGGAGCTGTTTGAGGGTGATGTTCGTCATAACTTCAACTTATCATCACAATCAGGAAATCCAACTTAAACTAATGAATTCCCTGGGCTAGGGTGGCACCAGCTTGAGGACCAAAAGGAGACAAAGATGGAAGGCAATACGACCGGCGAAGCCGGCACATGTCCGGTGGGGCATGGTGTCAGACTGAAGCCGCGCACGAACACCGACTGGTGGCCCAATCAGGTCAACGTCAACGTCCTGCACCAGAACAACCCCGTGTCCGATCCGATGGGCGCGGACTTCGATTACGCGAAGGCCTTCAAGGCGCTCGATCTGGACGCGGTGGTGAAGGACCTGCACGCGCTGATGACCGACAGCCAGGAGTGGTGGCCGGCCGACTATGGTCATTACGGGCCGTTCTTCATCCGCATGACCTGGCACGCTGCCGGAACCTATCGCACCGGCGACGGGCGCGGGGGTGGCGGCCGCGGGCAGCAGCGTTTCGCGCCGCTGAACTCGTGGCCCGATAACGGCAATCTCGACAAGGCGCGCCGTCTGTTGTGGCCGATCAAGCAGAAATACGGCGCGGCGCTGTCGTGGGCCGACCTCCTGATCCTCACCGGCAACGTGGCGCTGGAATCGATGGGCTTCAAAACCTTCGGCTTCGGCGGCGGCCGCGCCGATGTGTGGGAGCCGGAGAACCAGGTGAACTGGGGTGCGGAAGAGGCCTGGCTGCAGGACAGCAAGGGCCCCAACAGCCGCTATTCCGGCGATCGCCAGCTGCACGGCAATCTGGGTGCGGTGCAGATGGGCCTCATCTATGTGAACCCGCAGGGTCCGGATGCGAATCCCGATCCGCTGCTGTCGGCGCGCGACATCCGCGAGACGTTCGGCCGCATGGCGATGAACGACGAGGAGACCGTGGCGCTGGTGGCCGGTGGCCACACCTTCGGCAAGGCGCATGGCGCGGGACCCGACAGCCATGTCGGCAAGGAGCCGGAAGGCGCCGACATCGCCGAGCAGGGCCTGGGCTGGACCTCGACCTTCGAGAGCGGCATGGCGGGTCACACCATCACGTCGGGTATCGAAGGCGCGTGGAAGCCGCACCCCACCAAGTGGGACATGGGCTATCTGGAGACGCTGTTCGGCTATGAGTGGGAGCTGACCAAGAGCCCGGCCGGCGCGTGGCAGTGGAAGCCGAAGGGCGATGCGGGCCGCGTTGTCGAAGACGCCTTCGACCCGAACAAGAAGCATCAGCCGATGATGACGACGGCCGATCTCGCGATGCGCTTCGACCCTGCCTACGAGAAGATCTCGCGCCGCTACCTCGCCAATCCGGCGGAGTTCGCGGATGCCTTCGCGCGGGCCTGGTACAAGCTGACGCACCGCGACATGGGGCCGAAGCAGCTCTATCTGGGCAAGCAGGTGCCCAAGGAGACGCTGATCTGGCAGGACCCGATCTCGGGTACGCCCTCCAAGATCAGTGCGGCCGACGTCGATGCGCTGAAGGCGAAGATCGCGGGCCTCGGCATTCCGGCGAAGGATCTCGTCGAAGTGGCCTGGGCCTCGGCCTCGACCTTCCGTTCATCAGACAAGCGCGGCGGCGCCAATGGCGCGCGCATTCGCCTGGCCCCGATGAATGGCTGGGCGGTGAACGAGCCCGCCAAGCTGAAGACCGTGCTGGGTGCGCTGGAGACGATCCAGAAGGCGCACGCGAATGTGTCGCTGGCCGATCTCATCGTGCTGGCCGGCGGCGTGGGCATCGAGCAGGCCGCGAAGGCCGGTGGTCATGACGTGACGGTGCCCTTCACGCCGGGCCGCGCCGACGCGACGCAGGAGGAGACGGAAATCGAATCCTTCGCGTGGCTGGAGCCCAAGGCCGACGGCTTCCGCAACTATGTGCGCGATCCGATCATGTCGGTGGAAGAGCACCTGGTGGACCGCGCGCAGCTGCTGGATCTGTCGGCGCCGGAGATGACGGTGCTGGTGGGTGGCCTGCGTGTCCTGCAGGTCGGCGACGACAAACTGGGCGTCTTCACGGACAAGCCCGGCGTCCTGACGAACGACTTCTTCACGAACCTGCTGGACATGGGCGTGAAGTGGACGAGCGTCGGCGGCACGACGCAGGAGACGTTCGAAGCCAAGGACCGCAAGACCGGCAAGGTGAAGTGGACCGCAACGCGCGCCGACCTCATCTTCGGCTCGCACAGCCAGCTGCGCGCGCTCGCCGAAGTCTACGGCGCCAGCGACGCCAAGGCGAAGTTCGTGAAGGACTTCGTCAAGGCGTGGGTGAAGGTGATGGAGCTGGATCGCTTCGATTTGAAGGCCTGATCGCCAGCGATTGAATTGAAAACGGGCGCGGTGAAAGCCGCGCCCGTTTTCTATTGTGATAAAAGCAGGCGCGCGACCGATCGCGCCTTCGGCCTTCTGGCCGTCTAGGCCGCCAGGGCCTGCCCGAGCACCGCGCTCAATGCGTCCGCCAGTTCGATGCGCGGCGTGTCCGATCCACCGGGCTTGCGCCAGGCCACATAGCGATCCGGCCGAACCAGAATGGCGCCGGCCCGGGAGATCTGGCGATAGCGGGTCCAGGTGCTGCGCGGATCGCGATACTCTCCCTCGGCATGACCGATGCGGACGGCATCGATCTGCACCCCCAGCTCTGTGTTGAGGCTGGCCGCCGCCTCGCACCAGGCGCTGCCGTCTTCACCTGCGATGAGGAGGAAGCGGCCGGGCTTCACAAGGCTCATGAGCGGCAGCCGGTTCCCGTCGGGATCTTCGAGCCATGCATGCGGCAAAGGCGATCCGGGGCGGGTGTCCGGCTCATAGATGCGAATGTCGTCAGGCGTTTCGTCCAGCGGCGTGCCGTCCGAGATGACCGCGCCCGACGTGTAGCGAAAGCCTGCCTC
>Ga0075158_10001679_pt1 | contig 16538 bp, 18 predicted proteins | sample JI91814BDNA_FD_70968 | JGI IMG/M metagenome (GOLD analysis project Ga0075158, IMG submission 70968) | Wastewater effluent complex algal communities from Wisconsin, to seasonally profile nutrient transformation and Carbon sequestration -... | ecosystem: Engineered > WWTP > Effluent > Algae... | reverse complement strand
CCGGCGTGAAGCGCGCGAACGTGCCCTGGAAGGCCTCGTCCTGGTAGGTGGCGGTGAAGCCCAGCTTCGACTCCGGCTGCGCGACGTAGTCGGCGGCGGGGGCCGCGGCGGCGGCCGTCAGCAGGGCGGTGGTCAGGGCGGTCAGCAGGAGGGCACGCATGGTCAGGCTCCGGTTTCGTGGTCGCGCGCGGCGGGAGCCGGCGGCTTGATCAGGGGCAGCATCCGCACCAGGGTGCGGTCGCGGTCGAAGTAGTGGTGCTTGAGCGCGGCGGCCGCGTGCAGCGCCACGATGGCGGCCAGGGCCAGGAACAGCGTGGAGTGCGCGCCCAGCGCGAACGCCTTCACGTCGGCGTCGTAGCCGCTCAGTCTGGGCAGCGCGAACAGGCCGAACCACTTGAGCGGAAAACCCGACGCCGAGTTGTACAGCCAGCCGCTGAGCGGCATCGCCAGCAGGATCACGTACAGCGCGCCGTGGGTGGCGCTGGACGCCCACTGCTGCCAGCGCGGCGTGCCCGGCGCCGGCTGCGGCACGCCGGCGAACAGCCGCCACAGCAGCCGCAGCACGGTCAAGGCAAGCACGGTCAGGCCGATGCTTTTGTGCAGGCCGTAGACCTGGATCTTGGTCGGTGAATTGGCCAGCTCCTGCATGGCGAAGCCCACCACCACCAGGCCCAGGATCATCAGCGCGGTCAGCCAGTGCAGGGTGATGCTCACGCCGCCCCAGCGGTCAGCGAGGTTCTTGATCGGCATCGTCGGGCTCCGTGCGGGGGGAAGGCGTGGAATTGCGGCTGCGCGTGGCTTCGACTTCGATCAGCAGCTCGACCTCGTCGCCCACCATGCGGCGCCAGGCGTCCATGCCGAAATCGCTGCGCCGCAGTGTGCCGGTGGCCGAGAACCCGGCCGTGCGGCGCAGCGTGAGCGGGTGCCGCCTGAGTGCGTTGAGCCGCACGTCCAGCACCACTTCGCGACTCACGCCGCGCAGCGAGAGCTGGCCGAACACGCGGGCCTGTCCGGGTTCGCCGGGTTCGACGCGGGTGGACACGAAGCGCGCGGCGGGCTGCTGGCCGGCGTCCAGGAACGTGCGGTCCAGCACCTTGTCGCGCCAGGCCGGGTCGCCGATGTCCAGCGTGGCCAGCGGGATGCTCACGTCCAGCGTGGCGGTGGACCAGTCGCCGGGGTCGAAGGCCAGGGTGCCGGCGGCGCCTGAAAAGGTGCCGATGGCTTTGGAAAAGCCGGCGTGGTCGATCCGGAAGGCCACGCGGGTGTGCACCGGGTCGAGCTGGAACGTTTCGACGCCGGCCCAGGCCGGCCCGGCGAAAACGAGCAGGCAGGCCAGGGCGGTTCGCAGCAGGGGCGGCATGGTGTTTCTCCTACTGCCCCGGTCCGGGGTGGCGGCTAGTCTAGGCCGAGCGGGTGAATGGAGGGTGCATGGCGTCGAAACCCAATGTTGCAGGTGCGTTCGCGCTGCTGGTGGCGCTGCTGGCGTGGCTTTCCGCGCCGGTGGCCGCCGCCACGGCGGTTGAATCACTGCGGGTGGAGCGCAACGGCCGCGAGCTGGCGCTGGATCCGTCCAGCCCCTTGCTGCGGCTGTTCGCCAGCGACCGCGACCTGCGGGTGCGCGTGCGTCCGGTGTTCGTCGCCGGCGGCGGTCCGCCGCCGCCGCAGCGGCTGTGGCTGCAGGGCCACGAACCGGGCTGGGCCGACCTGCCGGCCTCGGGCGAGCGCGTGTACCCGCGGCTGTCACCGGGACGCCTGCGGCTGCGGCTGGCGGTGGCCGGCGCGGACGGGCGCTGGACCGAGCGGCCCGGCCTGACCCTGCTGGTCGAGCCGCCGTGGTGGCGCGGCGAGCCCGCGCTGGCCTCGGCGGGGCTGTTGCTGCTGGCGGCCGTGGCCTGGGTGGCGTGGGTGCGGCGCGCGCGGCAGCGCCGCCGCCAGGCCTGGCAGCTGGCGCAGGCGCGCCAGCAGCTGGCCGAGCAGCACAGCGAGGCCAAGAGCCGCTTCCTGGCCACCCTGGGCCACGAAATCCGCACGCCCATGACCGGCGTGCTGGGCATGGCCGAACTGCTGCAGGGCAGCGCGCTCGACCCGCAGCAGCGGCACCAGGTGGACGCCATCCAGCGTGCGGGCCGGCACCTGCTGCGCCTGGTCAACGACGCACTCGACCTGGCCCGCATCGAGGCCGGCAAACTGGTGCTGGACGATTCGCCGTTCGAACTGGCGCCGCTGCTGCAGGACGTGGCCGGCCTGCTGCAGCCACTGGCACGGGCCAAGGGCCTGGGGTTCTCGCTGCGCTGCGACCCGGCGCTGCCCGCGGCCCTGCGCGGCGACGCCACCCGCGTGCGCCAGATCCTCTTCAACCTGGGCCACAACGCCATCAAGTACTGCGAGCAGGGCAGCGTGGCGCTGGAGGTCGCGCCCCTGGACGGCGGCGGCATCGTGCTGCGCGTGCGCGACACCGGCCCCGGCCTGAGCGACGACCAGCAGGCCCGCCTGTTCCGGCGCTTCGAGCGCGGCGTGCCGCGCGAAGGCGACCACGGCGGCGGCAGCGGACTGGGGCTGGCGATCTGCCGCGAACTGTCGGCGGCGATGGGCGGCGCCATCCGCGTGCGCAGCGAAGCCGGGCGCGGCGCGGAGTTCGAGGTCGAGCTGCCGCTGCCGGCGGCGGAAGTGCCGGCGGGCGTGGCGGCGCGCACCGCAGCCGATCCGCCGGCCTCGGCCCTGCAGCTGCTGCTGGTGGAAGACGACGCGGTGGTGGCCGAAGTGGTGTGCGGCCTGCTGGCCCGGCTCGGCCATCGCGTGGTGCATGCGCCGCACGGGCTGGCGGCCCTGGCCGAACTCGACGTCGCCCGCTTCGACCTGGCCCTGCTGGACCTGGACCTGCCCGGCATTGATGGCCTGGCGCTGGCGCGTCTGATCCGCGGCAAGGGCCTGTCGCTGCCGCTGCTGGCGCTGACGGCGCGCGCGGATGCGGAAGCCGAGCCCGCGGCGCGCGCGGCCGGCATGGACGGCTTCCTGCGCAAGCCCGTCACCGGGGACATCCTGGCCGAAGCCATGGCTGCGGCCATGGCGTGAACGCGGCCGGCGCGCGGCCGGCTGCGCGGTGGGTCAGCGCGTGCGGCTGTGCGCGTGCACGGCGTCCACCAGCACGCGCACGCTTTCGGGGTCCATGTCGGGCGACATGCCGTGGCCGAGGTTGAACACGTGGCCGTGGCGCGAGCCGTCGTTGGCGGCGGCGTAGTCGTCCAGCGCGCGTGCGGCTTCGGCGCGGATCACCTCGTGCGAGGCGTACAGCGTGGCCGGGTCGAGGTTGCCCTGCAGCGCGACGCGGCCGCCGGTGCGCCGGCGGGCCTCGCCCAGCGACACGGTCCAGTCCACGCCCACGCCTTCGCTGCCGCAGGCCGCGAGCTCTTCCAGGTGGGGCGCATTGCCCTTGCCGAACAGGATCAGCGGCGTGCGGTCGGGGCCCTCGCCTCGCGGCAGTTCGGCGGCGATGCGCTGCAGGTAGCGCAGCGAGAATTCGCGGTAGACGTGCGGCGCCAGCACGCCGCCCCAGGTGTCGAACACCTGCAGCGCCTGGGCACCGGCCGCGCGCTGCGCGGCGAGGTAGGCGATCACCGCGTCGGTGGTCACTTCCAGCAGCCGGTGCAGCGCGGCCGGCTCGTTCAGCGCCATGGACTTGATGCGCGCGAAGTCCTTGCTGCCGCCGCCTTCCACCATGTAGCAGGCCAGGGTCCAGGGGCTGCCGGAGAAACCGATCAGCGGCACGCTGCCGTCCAGTTCACGGCGGATCAGGCTGACTGCGTCCATCACGTAGCGCAGCGAGCTGCCCATGTCGGGCACGGCCAGCCTGGCGATGTCGGCGGCCGTGCGGACCGGGCGCTCGAACTTCGGGCCTTCACCCTCGGCGAAGTACAGGCCCAGGCCCATCGCGTCGGGCACGGTCAGGATGTCGGAGAACAGGATGGCGGCGTCGAGCTCAAAGCGGCGCAGCGGCTGCAGCGTGACTTCGCAGGCCAGCTCGGGATTCGTGGCCAGGCCCATGAAGCTGCCGGCCTGGGCGCGGGTGGCGCGGTACTCGGGCAGGTAGCGGCCGGCCTGGCGCATCAGCCACACGGGCGTGCAGTCCACGGGTTCGCGGCGCAGGGCGCGCAGGAAGCGGTCGTTCTTCAGGGTCACGGCGGTCATTCCATCAACGGGGTGCGTCGGCACCTTGGGCGAACATCACCAGGAAGCCCTTGCGGACCTGGGCGTCGCGCGCCTTTTCAAAGGCCTGCAGGGCGGCGTCGCGATCGAGGTAGAGCTCGCGCTTGAGCGCGGCCTTGCCGCCGATCTGTCCGGTTTCGCGCAGCAGGGTCCAGCCGCCCAGCAGGTCCTGCTGGAGCATCAGCTGGACATACCTGGGGGCTTCACCGGCGGCGGGTTTTTGCTGGAGCAGTAGGCGCATAGGACCGCCATTGTAGCCGGTCCCCCCTGTGGGAGGGCCTTCAGGCCCGATGCTTTCCGGCGAATAGCATCGGGCCTGAAGGCCCTCCCACAGGGAGGGTCAGGGCTCGAGGAGGGGCAGGATGTCGGCGTCGGGCACGCCGTCCACCACGTCGGCCTGGCCCAGGCCCGTCCACAGGATCAGCCGCACCGCGCCGGACACGGCCTTCTTGTCCAGCCGCATGCGCGCCAGCAGGGCGTCGCCGCGCAGCCCGTGCGGCAGCTCCACCGGCAGGCCCAGCCGTTCGAGCAGGGCCGCCAGCCGGGCCGTGTCCGACCAGGGCGCGCGGCCCAGGTCGGCCGACAGCCGCGCCGCCAGCACCATGCCCACGGCAATCGCCTCGCCGTGCAGCAGTCCGCCGTAACCCTGTTCGGTTTCGATGGCGTGGCCGAAGGTGTGGCCGAAGTTGAGGCGCATGCGCTCGCCCTGTTCGGTTTCGTCGCGGGCGACGACGCCGGCCTTGTGGGCGCAGCTGGTGGCGATGGCGTGGGCCAGCGCGCCGGGGTCGCGGGCCAGCAGGGCCTCGGCGTTATCTTCCAGCCAGGCGAAGAATTCCGCGTCGCCGATGGCGCCGTACTTCACCACTTCGGCCAGGCCGGCGCGCAGTTCGCGCGCGGGCAGGGTGTCGAGCGTGGCCACGTCGGCCAGCACGGCGGCGGGCTGGTGGAAGGCGCCGACCAGGTTCTTGCCCTGCGGCAGGTCCACCGCGGTCTTGCCGCCCACCGAGGAATCCACCATGGCCAGCAGGGTGGTGGGCAGCTGCACGAAGCGCACGCCGCGCATCCAGCAGGCCGCCGCGAAGCCGGCCAGGTCGCCGACCACGCCGCCGCCCAGGGCCACCACGGTGGCGTCGCGGCTGGCGCCCAGGGCGGCCAGTGCGGCCATCACTTCGCCGAAGCGCGCGAGGGTTTTTTCCTGCTCGCCAGCGGGCAGCACCAGGCTGGCGGTGGTCTTGCCCGACAGCGCGGCCATCACGCGGGCCAGGTAGTGCGGCGCGACGTTGGCGTCGGTGACCACCAGCGCGTGCCGGCCGGTCACCAGGGCGGCCAGGGCGGCCGGGTCGTCCAGCAGGCCGCGGCCGATGCGGATCGGATAGCGGCGATCGCCCAGTTCCACCTGCAGTTCGCGCACCGTCATGGCGTCACCGCGGCGCGCTGCCAGCGCTGTTCCAGCAGCGCGCCCAGGCGTTCGGCCGCCACGGCCACGGCCAGGCCGTCGGCATCGAAGGTGAAATCGGCGACGTCGCGGTAGATCGGTCCGCGCTCGATGGCCATGGCCTCGAGCCGGCTGCGCTTGTCGCCCACCGCCAGCAGCGGACGGGTGCGGTCGCGGGCCAGGCGCTCGATCTGCTGGTCCACGCTCACCTGCAGGTGCACCACGAAGCCGCGCGCCTTGAGCCGCTCGCGGTTGGCTTCGGCCAGCACGGCGCCGCCGCCGGTCGCCACCAGCTGGCCTTCGCCGCGCATGAGTTCGGCAATCAGGGCGGTTTCGCGGGCGCGGAAGCCGGCTTCGCCTTCGCATTCGAAGATCAGCGGCACCGGCGCCCCGGTCACTTCCTCGAGGCGATGGTCGCAGTCCACGAACACCAGGCCCAGCCGCGTGGCCAGGCGCTTGCCGATGGAGGTCTTGCCGGCGCCCATCGGGCCGACGAGGACGAGGTTTGGGGCGGGATTCATGGGCGACGATGCTAGCATCCCGGCATGATGGCATCGTCTTCCCGACGCGTCGTTTCGCGGCGCATGCATCCGTGAGCAAGGACCTGGTGATCATCGCCGGGGCCGGCGACGTGGGCAGCCGGCTGGCCGCGCTGCGCGCCGCACGCGGCGACGACGTGATCGCGCTGCGTCGCCGCGACGTGGACGCCGGCGACGGCGTGCGCCGCCATCGCGCCGACCTGGCCACGGGCGAGGGGCTGTCCACGCTGCCGCGGCAGGCGGTGTCCCTGGTGTTCTGCGCCGCGCCCGACCAGCGCGACGAGGCGGCCTACCGCGCGCTGTACCACGACGGCCTGCGCCGGCTGCTCGATGCCGTGCAGGCACCGCGCGTGGTTTTCGTCTCGTCCACCGCTGTGTACGCGCAGGACGCCGGTGAATGGGTGGACGAAGGCACCGCCGCCGCACCCGCCGCCTTCAACGGCCGCGTGCTGCTGGACGCCGAGCGCGTGCTGGCGCCGCTGCCGGGCGGCAGCGTGCTGCGGCTTTCGGGCATCTACGGCCCGGGCCGCGAATACCTGCTGCGCAAGGCCCGCGCCGGCGAGGCGGGCGAGCCGCGCTGGACCAACCGCATCCACGTGCAGGACGCCGCCGCCGCGCTGTCGCACCTGCTCGACCTGCGCCACCCGCAGCCGCTGTACCTGGGCAACGACGACCGGCCGGCGCTGGAGTCGGAGGTGCTGGCCTGGGTGCGCGGGGCCGAGGGCCTGCCGCCGGTGGCCGCCGCGGCCGGGCCCGAACGCGGCCGGCGCGTGCGCAACGCGCGCCTGCGCGGCAGCGGCTGGGTGCCCGGGTACCCGGACTACCGTTCAGGCTACGCCGGCCTGCTCGCAAAGCCGGGCGTATAGTCGGTCGGGCCCACTCCGGGCCCACCGCGGGGAGAAGCACATGGCCACCGTCACCAAAGTGATCGAAGTCTCGTCGTCCTCCAAGAAAGGCGTCGAGGACGCCGTGCAGGGCGGCCTCAAGAAGGTCGCCAAGAGCGTGAAGAACATCAAGGGTGCCTGGGTGAACGACATCAAGGTCGTCTGCGACGACGACGGCACCGTCACCGAGTGGCGCGTGAACATGCGCGTGAGCTTCGTGGTGACATGAACCCCGGCCAGGCGCGGCCCCGGGCCGCGCCGCAGGCCGGGCGCAGGTGCGCGCCGGGCGGCATCGGGGCGACAATGGGGCAACCCAGGAGCCCGCCATGACCGACCTCTACGCCCAAGCGCTGGACACCTTCGCCAGCCTGCTCAAGGAAGCCACCGAAGGCGGCGACCCCGAGCCCACCGCCATGACCCTGGCCACCGCCGACGCGCAGGGTCGCCCGGCCGCGCGCACGGTGCTGCTCAAGGCCTTCGACGCCCGCGGCTTCGTGTTCTACACCAACTATGAAAGCCGCAAGGGCCGCCAGCTGACCGAGAATCCGCAGGCAGCGCTGCTGTTCCTGTGGAAGACGCTGCGCGAACAGGTGCAGGCGAAGATCGAGGGCACGGTGGAGCCGGTGTCGCTGGCCGAGGCCGACGAGTACTTCGCCTCGCGCCCGCGCCCCAGCCAGATCGGCGCCTGGGCCTCGATCCAGTCGCAGACGCTGGATTCGCGCGACACCTTCGAAGCGCGCATCACCGCCTTCGAGAAGAAGTTCGAGGGCGTGGAGGTGCCGCGGCCCCCGCACTGGTCGGGCTTCCGCGTGGTGCCCGAGCGCATCGAGTTCTGGTACGGCGCGCGCTTCCGCCTGCACGAGCGCCACCACTACCAGCGCGTGGACGGCCAGTGGACGAAGCGGATGCTGTATCCGTGAGTTTCGGCCCGCGCCGCATCGTCTGCCTCACCGAAGAGCCGACCGAAGTCCTGTACGCCCTGGGCGAACAGGACCGCATCGTCGGCATCTCCGGCTTCACGGTGCGGCCGCCGCGCGCGCGGAAGGAGAAACCCAAGGTCAGCGCCTTCACCTCGGCCAAGGTGGGCGAGATCCTGAAGCTGCAGCCGGATTTCGTGGTGGGCTTTTCCGACATCCAGGCCGACATTGCCGCCGAGCTCATCCGCCACGGCGTGGAGGTGTGGATCAGCAACCACCGCAGCGTGGCGGAGATCGTCGACTACGTGCGCCGACTGGGCGCGCTGGTGGGCGCGGCCGACCGCGCCAACGCGTTTGCCGACCAGCTGCAGCGCGGCGTGGACGCCGTGGCCGCGGCGTCGGCGAATCTGCCGTGCCGCCCGAAGGTGTACTTCGAGGAGTGGGACGAGCCGCGCATCAGCGGCATTCGCTGGGTGGCCGAACTGGTGCGCATCGCCGGCGGCGACGACATCTTCCCCGAGCTGGCGGCGCAATCGCTGGCGAAGTTCCGCATCCTGGCCGACGACCGCGACATCATTGCCCGCGCGCCCGACATCGTGTTCGGTTCGTGGTGCGGCAAGAAGTTCCAGCCCGGCAAGGTGGCCGCGCGCGAAGGCTGGGGCGCCGTGCCCGCCGTGCGCGACGGCGAGCTGCACGAAATCAAGTCGCCGATCATCCTGCAGCCGGGCCCCGCGGCGCTCACCGACGGCCTGGCCGAGATGGCGCGGCACATCCACCGCTGGGCCGCGGCGAGAAGCTGAGCGACCGCGTCGCCGGCATCGCGGCGCGCGGACGGCGCGGCTTCAGCCCAGCACTTCCAGCCCCAGCGCGGCCAGCATCCCGGTCATGCGCCCGGCCTGCACGGCCTGTTCGCTCGAGGCGTTGCCCTGCTCGGCGCGCTTGGCCACGCCCTGGGCAATGGCCGCCAGCCGGAAGAAGCTGAAGGCCAGCACGAACGGCCAGTCCGCCGGTATCGGCCGGCCGGTGAGTTCGGAATAGCGCGCCAGCAGCGCGGCTTCGTCGGGGATGCCCAGCGCCGCGCGGTCCATGCCCGCCAGCCCCGGCAGCGCGGGGTTGCGCGGCAGCCGCAGCGCCATGCAGAAATAGCCCAGGTCGGCCAGCGGATGGCCCAGGGTGGAAAGCTCCCAGTCCACGATCGCCACCACGCGCGGCTGCGTCGGGTGGAACATCAGGTTGTCTATGCGGAAGTCGCCGTGCGCCAGCGCCACGCTGCCGTCGTCGGCGGGGCAGCGCGCGGGCAGGCGCGCGATCAGTTCGTCCATCGCCGGGATCGGACGCGTTTCGCTGGCGCGGTACTGCTCGCCCCAGCGCTTGAGCTGGCGTTCGAAATAGCCGCCGGGCTTGCCGAAGTCGGCCAGGCCCACCGCCGCCGGGTCCACGGTGTGCAGCGCGGCCATGGCGTCGATGATGGCCAGGTAGATGTCGGCGCGCTGCGCCGGCGTGGCCTCGGGCAGGGACGGGTCCCAGAAGATGCGGCCGTCCACGTACGACATCAGGTAGAACATCGAGCCGATCACCGACTCGTCGGTGCACAGGTGCAGCGGCCGGGCCACCGGCACGGCGGTGCCGTGCAGCGCCTGCAGCACGCGGAACTCGCGGTCCACCGCGTGCGCCGACGGCAGCAGCTTGCCCGGCGGCTTGCGGCGCAGCACGTAGCGGCCGCTGGCGGCTTCCACCAGATAGGTCGGGTTGGACTGGCCGCCCTTGAACTTGGTGGCGGTCAGAGGGCCGCGGAATCCGGGGACGTGCGCTTCGAGGTAATCCGAAAGGGCATTCGCGGGCAGGTCGAGCGAAGGGGTCATGTCGATTCCGTAACTTGTGGGAGGGCCTTCAGGCCCGATGCCTTTCGGCGAGAAGCATCGGGCCTGAAGGCCCTCCTACAGGGGGTGGGTCAGGCCTTGAGCATCGAGCGGGCGAGGGCGGCGATGTGCACTTCGTCCGGGCCGTCGGCCAGGCGCAGCGAGCGCGCGCCGGCGTAGGCCTGGGCCAGGAAGTGGTCCTGCGACAGGCCGCCGCCGCCGTGCACCTGCATGGCGCGGTCCACCACGGCGCAGGCCATGCGCGGGGCGACGATCTTGATCATGCCGATCAGGTCCTTGGCGCCCTTGTTGCCGTGCGCGTCCAGCGCGGCCGCGGCCTGCAGCGTAAGAAGGCGCGCCTGTTCGATCTCGCAGCGCGACAGCGCGATGGCTTCCTGCGCCATGCCGTGCCCGCCCAGCGGCCGGCCGAAGGCTTCGCGATGCCGGGCGCGTTCCACCATCATTTCCAGCGCGCGCTGCGCCATGCCGATCAGGCGCATGCAGTGGTGGATGCGGCCCGGCCCCAGCCGCGCCTGTGCGATCTCGAAGCCGCTGCCGGATTCACGCAGCAGGTTGGCCACCGGCACGCGCACGTTGTCGAAGGCCATCTCGACGTGGCCGTGCGGCGCGTCGTCGTAGCCGAACACGGTGAGCGGACGCACCACGCGCACGCCCGGGGTATTCATCGGCACCAGCACCATGGACTGGCGGCGGTGCACCGGTGCGTCCGGGTCGGTCACGCCCATCACGATCAGGATTTCGCAGTGCGGATGGCCGGCGCCGGTGGTCCACCACTTGCGGCCGTTGATCACGAACTCGTCGCCGTCGCGCACGATCGGCATCGCGATGTTGGTGGCGTCGGAGCTGGCCACGTCGGGCTCGGTCATGGCGAAGGCCGAGCGGATCTCGCCGGCCAGCAGGCGCGGCAGCCACGGCGCCTGCTGTCCGGGCGAGGCGAAGTGGGCCAGCACTTCCATGTTGCCGGTGTCGGGCGCGCTGCAGTTGAAGGCTTCGGGGGCGTGCAGCGAGCGGCCGGTGAGCTCGGCGATGGGCGCGTAGTCGAGGTTGCTCAGTCCGGCGCCCAGGCGGGCATCGGGCAGGAACAGGTTCCACAGGCCGGCGGCCTTTGCTTCGGCCTTGAGCGCGGCCATGCGCGGCACCGGCGTCCAGCGGGTGGCCGGGTCGGCGTCGTGGGCGGCGAATTCGGCTTCGGCGGGAATGATCTTGTCCGCCACGAACGCGGCGACCTTGGCCTGCAGTTCGAGCGATCGGTCGGAGAACGGGAACAGGGTGGCGGGGCGGGGCGTGGTCATCGGCGTCTCGTGGTCGGGGTGTCCCGATGCCTGGGCATCGGCGTCAGTAGTAGGTCCACAGCTCGCGTTCGCCGTGCAGGTGCGGCAGCGTATTCCACGAGCCCAGGCGCAGGCGGCCGCCGTGCGGGTGGAACTCCGACAGCGCGCTGTTGCGCAGCGCCAGGTTGAGTTCGACCGCGCGGTGGTCGGGCACGTCCAGCGCGATCTGCGCCAGCCGCGAGATGACGCCGCCCGAGCTGAGCACCAGCACTTCGTCGTCGCCGGCCATCGCCTCCAGCCGATCGCCGGCCGACTGCACGCGCTGGCCGAACGCGGCCCACGATTCGGGCAGGCCGGGCAGTTCGTCGCGGGCCCAGGCCAGCAGCGCCGCCTGCAGCATCAGGCCCACGTCGCGCGGCTTGCCGCTGCGGCTGGCCACCACGATGGGGTCGGACGGATCGCGGCGCAGGTAGGCGCCGAACACGGCCTCGTGGTCGAACTCCGCGAAGCCCTCGTCGGCGACGAACTCCGGCAGGTCCAGGCCGCTGGCCGTGAACGCCGCCGCCACGCCTTCGGCCGTCTGCCGGTGCCGGCGCATGCCGCCCACCACCACGGCCTTGAAGCGGTGCCCGCCGCGCGCCAGCCATTCGCCCAGCCGGCGCGACTGCAGTTGCCCGCGTTCGGACAGGTTGTCGTAGTCGGCGGCGCCGTAGCTGGCCTGGCCGTGGCGTACCAGCAGCAGGCTCACTGGGGGAAGAATTCCTGGCGGAAGCTGGCCCGGATGGGCGCGGTGGCGCCTTCGGGCGTGACTTCGAGTTCAAAGGCCAGCGTGTCGTTGCCGCTGATGCGCGCTTCGGCGAGGTAGTACACGGCGTCGCCTTCGCGCACTTCGCGGGCGCGCAGGTCCTGGCGCTGGCCGCTGAGGTTGGTGGCCACCAGCTTTACCGTTGCCCGCACGGCGCGGTCGGCGCCCGGCTCGCCCTGGCGCACGGAAATGTTCACCAGCGCGCGGTTGGCCGAGCGGGTGATGCCGTACTGGCGCGCCACGTCGGGCGCCAGGCTGGTGCTGGGCACGGCGTTGTGGTGCACGACGAACCCGCCGGCGCGGGTGGCGTTGTCGGCCAGCGCCGGCAGCGCGAACGCCAGCGCCAGCAGCAGGAAAAAGAGGGTGTTGGAGGGTGAACGACGCATGGCCGGGACTCCGCGGAACGGGGCGTCCATCATCGCCCTGCCGCCGGGCCGCGTCCATGGACGCGGCGCCAACGCCGCGTCACTCGTTGCCGGCGGCCAGTTCGCGGCCGCGGCGGGCGGCGGCGGCGATGGCCGCGTCCACCCGCTCCCGGAACCCGCCGGCCTCGAAGCATTCGATCGCGGCCTGGGTGGTGCCGCCCGGCGAGGTGACGCGCTGGCGCAGCACGGCCGCCGCGTCGCCCGATTCGTCCAGCATGCGCGAGGCGCCCAGCAGCGTTTGCACCACCAGCCGGCGCGCGGTGTCGGGCGCCAGGCCCTGGGCTTCGCCCGCCGCCTGCATGGCTTCGGCCAGCAGGAAGACATAGGCCGGGCCGCTGCCCGACACGGCGGTCACCGCATCCATCAGCGCCTCGTCCGGAATCCAGGCGGTGATGCCGGTGGCCTGCATCAGCGCTTCGGCCGCCGCGCGCTGGCCGCCGTCCACGGCGGGGTTGGCGTACAGGCCGGTGGCGCCCGCGCCCAGCAGGGCCGGGGTGTTGGGCATGGTGCGCACCACGGCCTGGCCGCCGCCCAGCCAGCGGTCAATCTGCGCGGTGGTGATACCGGCGGCGATGGACACCACCAGCGGCCGCCGGGCCTGGGCCAGCGGGGCCAGCGAGGCGCAGACTTCGCGCAGCACCTGCGGCTTCACCGCCAGCACCCACAGCCCGGCGCCGTCCGCCGCATCCGGGGCCGTGGCCACGGCGGTGACGCCGAAGTCCGCGGCCAGCGCCTCGCGCAGCGCCGGCACCGGTTCGGCCACGCGCAGTCGGCCGGCGCCGTGGCCGCGGGCCACCAGCCCGCCAATGAGGCTGCGGGCCATGTTGCCGCCGCCGATGAAGGCCATCGAAGATTCGCTCATGCCGGCACGGTAAAGGATGCCGCGGCTATTGGCCACGCGCGCCGAACAGGGCGGTGCCGATGCGCACCAGGGTGGAGCCCTCGGCGATGGCGGCTTCGAAGTCTTCGCTCATGCCCATGGACAGGGTGTCCACGCCGGGGTGCCGGGCCGCGACGGCGTCGAACAGCGCCTTGAGCCGACGGAAGCTTTCGCGGCGATGCCCCGGGTCGGGGTGCGGTTCGGGGATGGCCATCAGGCCGCGCAGCCGGAGCCGCGGCGCCGCCGCGATGCGGTCGGCCAGCGCCGCCACCTCGTCGGGCCGGCAGCCGGACTTGCCCGCCTCGCCGTCCACGTTCACCTGCACCAGCACGTTCAGCGGCGGCAGGCCCTCGGGCCGGGCGCGGTCCAGGGCGTCCACCAGCCTGGCCCGGTCCACCGACTGCACCCAGTGGAAGTGTTCGGCGGCCTCCCGGCATTTGTTCGACTGCAGGTGGCCGATCAGGTGCCATTCCAGGCCCAGCCCGGGCAGGGCCCTGATCTTGGCGATGGCCTCCTGCACGTAGTTCTCGCCGAACGCGCGCTGGCCCGCCGCGGCCAGGTCGCGCACGGCTTCCGGGGGGCGCGTCTTGGATACCGCCAGCAGCTGCACGGCGTGTGGCCGCCCCGCCAGCTTGGCCGCGTTTTCAACAGTTTGCAGGACGCCGTGCAGGGTCTGGTGCAGCCGTTCCATGGGGGGGTATTCACCTTCGGGGATAGGGCTATACTGCCCCGGGGACACGCGGTCGCCTATCCGTTGACGCGCTGAGGGGATATAGATAATGGACATCGCCGAACTGCTGGCATTCTCGGTCAAGAACAAGGCCTCCGACCTGCACCTGTCGGCCGGGCTGCCGCCCATGATCCGCGTCGATGGCGACGTCCGGCGAATCAACATCCCGGCCCTGGACCACAAGCAGGTGCACGCGCTCGTCTACGACATCATGTCCGACAAGCAGCGCCGCGACTTCGAAGAGTTCCTGGAAGTCGACTTCTCCTTCGAAATCCCCGGCCTGGCCCGCTTCCGCGTCAACGCCTTCAACCAGAACCGCGGCGCCGGCGCCGTCTTCCGCACCATTCCCAGCCAGATCCTCACCCTCGAGGAGCTGGCCGCGCCCAAGATCTTCTCCGAGCTGATCGACCAGCCGCAGGGCCTGATCCTGGTCACCGGCCCCACCGGCTCGGGCAAGTCCACCACCCTGGCGGCCATGGTGGACAGCGTCAACAAGAACGAGTTCGGCCACATCCTCACGGTCGAAGACCCCATCGAGTTCGTGCACACCTCGCAGAAGTGCCTGGTGAACCAGCGCGAAGTGCACCGCGACACCCACGGCTTCAACGAAGCCCTGCGCTCGGCGCTGCGCGAAGACCCCGACTACATCCTGGTCGGCGAAATGCGCGACCTGGAAACCATCCGCCTGGCGCTGACCGCCGCGGAAACCGGCCACCTGGTGTTCGCCACCCTGCACACCTCGTCGGCGGCCAAGACCATCGACCGCATCATCGACGTGTTCCCGGCCGGCGAAAAGCCGATGGTCCGCTCCATGCTTTCCGAGTCCCTGCGCGCGGTCATTTCGCAGTCGCTGCTCAAGAAAGTCGGCGGCGGCCGCGTCGCGGCGCACGAGATCATGGTGGCCACGCCCGCCATCCGCAACCTCATCCGCGAAGACAAGGTGGCGCAGATGTACTCCGCCATCCAGACCGGCCAGCAGTACGGCATGCAGACGCTCGACCAGTGCCTGCAGGACATGGTCAAGCGTGGCCTGGTGACCAAGCTGCAGGCCAAGGAATACGCCAAGGACAAGAAGCTTTTCGAATGACGTCGCGACCGGTCAGGGGGGCTGGCGGCACGTTGCATCAATCCAGGGGTCGTGAAGCCAACAGGGCCCCCGCACAGGAGCACGCATGAGCAGCATCGACTTCACCTCCTTCCTGAAGCTCATGGCGCACAAGAAGGCCTCCGACCTGTTCATCACCGCGGGCGTGCCGCCGTCGATGAAGGTCAACGGCAAGCTGTCGCCCATCACCCAGAACCCGCTCACGCCCCAGCAGAGCCGCGACCTGGTGCTCAACGTCATGAACCCCTCGCAGCGCGAGGAGTTCGAAAAGACCCACGAGTGCAACTTCGCCATCGGCGTGTCGGGCGTCGGCCGCTTCCGCGTGTCGTGCTTCTACCAGCGCAACCAGGTGGGCATGGTGCTGCGCCGCATCGAGACGCGCATCCCCACGGTCGAGGAACTCAACCTGCCGGCGGTCATCAAGTCGCTGGCCATGACCAAGCGCGGCATCATCCTGTTCGTGGGCGCCACCGGCACCGGCAAGTCCACCTCGCTGGCGGCCATGATCGGCTACCGCAACATGAACTCCTCGGGCCACATCATCACCATCGAAGACCCGATCGAGTTCGTGCACAAGCACGAAGGCTGCATCATCACCCAGCGCGAAGTGGGCATTGACACCGATTCCTGGGAAGCGGCGCTCAAGAACACCCTGCGCCAGGCCCCCGACGTGATCATGATCGGCGAGGTGCGCACCCGCGAGGGCATGGACCACGCCATCGCCTTCGCCGAAACCGGCCACCTGGTGCTGTGCACCCTGCATGCCAACAACGCCAACCAGGCGATGGACCGCATCATCAACTTCTTCCCGGAAGACCGCCGCAACCAGCTGCTGATGGACCTGTCCATGAACCTCAAGGGCGTGGTCGCCCAGCAGCTGATCCCCACGCCCGACGGCAAGTCCCGCCGCGTGGCGATGGAAATCCTGCTCGGCACGCCGCTGGTGCAGGACTACATCCGCGACGGCGAGATCCACAAGATCAAGGACGTGATGAAGGAGTCGACCAACCTGGGCATGAAGACCTTCGACCAGGCCCTGTTCGAGCTCTACCAGGCCGGCGAAATCAGCTACGAGGACGCGCTGCGCTTCGCCGATTCGGCCAACGAAGTGCGCCTGAAGATCAAGCTGGCCCAGGGCGGCGACGCCCGCACCCTGTCGCAGGGCCTGGACGGCGTGGAGCTGTCCGAGGTCAAGTAACCGCAGCCGCGGCAGGCTTTACGGGACGCCGGGCACTGCCCGGCGTCCTGCTGTGGGGCCGGCGCGCTAAACTGGCGCCATGGCCGACACCCCCTGCTTCACCGACCATTTCCTGATTGCCATGCCCGGCCTGGAAGACCCGAACTTCCACCGGTCGGTGACGCTGGTCTGCCAGCACGATGCCAGCGGCGCCATGGGCATCGTCATCAACCGGATGGCCGACTACACGCTGGGCGAACTGCTCGACCAGCTGCAGCTGCCCACGC
>Ga0075158_10001678_pt1 | contig 16541 bp, 15 predicted proteins | sample JI91814BDNA_FD_70968 | JGI IMG/M metagenome (GOLD analysis project Ga0075158, IMG submission 70968) | Wastewater effluent complex algal communities from Wisconsin, to seasonally profile nutrient transformation and Carbon sequestration -... | ecosystem: Engineered > WWTP > Effluent > Algae... | reverse complement strand
CAGCACGTCGGCGGACTCGGTGATGGAGCTGTTCACCGGGCTGTGCCGCGACGAGAAGGTGACGCTGGTGCTGGTGACGCACGACCCGGGCATCGCGGTGCGGGCGGACCGGGTGATCGAGATCCACGACGGGCTGGCGGCGAACCGCGAGGGCAGATCATGAAGGTCTCGAAGCTGGCGCGGGTCATCCGCGGGAACCTGCGCAACAACCTGATCCACTTCGTGCTGGCGTCGATCGGGATCGTCGTGGGCATCGCGGCGTTCGCGTTCTTCCTGGCGCTCGGGGCCGGGGTCCGCAGCGTGGTGCTCGGCAAGATCTTCCCGCTCGACCAGCTCGAGGTGGTCGCGCGCACGGTGACGCTCGACCTCGGTCCGGTGAGCCTCGGCATGGCCAGCGACGTGCTCGACGAGTCGGCGGTCGACAAGCTCAAGGCGGTGCCCGGGGTCCGCGGGGTCTACCCGAAGATGAAGCTGACGTCCCCGGCGATCGGGCTCGGCGGCAAGGAGATCATCGGCAACAACCTGCGCACCGAGCTGATCGTCGACGGCATCGACCCGGCGCTGGTCCAGGACGAGGTCGGCGCGGGGTTCCACGACCCGCCGGCGGAGGCCGCGGAGAAGCCGTGCAAGGCCGACGGCGAGTGCGGCGGCGAGGAGTTTTATTGCGGGCGGCCGCGGCTCGGCGGCAAGGACAGGGTGTGCCGCGAGTACGTGCCGGTGCTGATCTCGAACCACCTGATCGAGATCTATAACGGGTCGCTGCGGCGGGCGTACAACCTGCCGCGGTTCAACCCGAACTTCCTGCTCGGCAAGTCGATCGAGATGCAGGTCGGGGCGTCGATGGTCGAGGCGTCGGCCAAGGACCAGGTGCTGTACGAGCGGGTCAAGCTGGTCGGGGTGTCGGACAAGGCGATCACGCTGGGGCTGACGCTGCCGCGCGGGTACGTCGCGCAGTACAACGTGCACTACTCGACGCCGGACGCGGCGCACCGCTACCACTCGATAATTATCAAGGTGCAGAGCAAGGACCAGGTCTCGGCGGTCGCCAAGGCGATCCAGGACATGGACCTCGAGGTGACCGACAGCGGGGCCGAGCAGGCGGGCATGCTGATCACGGTGTTCGTGCTGGTGTTTAGCCTGCTGAGCACGGTCATCGTCGGGATCGCGGCGGTCAACATCATGCACGTGTTCTTCATGCTGGTGTACGAGCGCCAGCGGGAGATCGGGATCATGCGGGCGGTCGGGGCGACGCGCGGCGACATCCGGCTGATCATCCTCGGCGAGGCGGCGTGCGTCGGGCTGGTCGCGGGCACGATCGGCGTGGCGCTGGCGTACGCGGCGAGCCTCGGGTTCGACGCGGTGTCGGCGAGCTACGTGCCGGACTTCCCGTACAAGCCGACGACGTACTTCGTGTTCAGCGCGGACCTGGTGGCGCTGGCGCTGGGCTTCGCGGCGGGGTTCTGCGTGCTCGGGGCGGCGCTGCCGGCTCGCCGCGCGGCGCGGATGGATCCGGCGGCGGTGCTGACCGGGCGGTGAGCCCGGGGCGGCGCGGGGCGGCGCGGGCACGGCGGGCGCCGACGCGGGTGATGGGCGTCACGGGGCAGATGTCGGGCTCGCTCGCGTGGGCCGGGTGGATGGGCGACACTGACCCGGCGGGGGTGGTCGAATGCGAAATTCAAGGTGGACGGGGCTCGGGGTGCTGGTGGTGGCGGTCGGTTGCGCGGGCGGTGCGGACGAGGACTCGGGGAGCTTCTCCGGGTCGGCGCCGTCGACGATGGCGCCGGCGACGACGATGACGACCAGCGGAGAGCCGACGACGACGGCGGGCGCGTCGACGACGGCGGGCGAGTCGACGACGGCGGGTGAGTCGACGGCGGGCGAGTCGACGAGCGGAACGTCGACGAGTGAGCCGCCGACGAGCGAGGCCTCGACGGACACCGGGACGGGGCCGGTGTGCGGCGACGGGATGGTCGAGGGCGATGAGGCGTGTGACGACGGCAACGCGGTCGAGGAGGACGCGTGCCGCAGCGACTGCACGGCGGCGAAGTGCGGCGACGGGGTGGTCCAGGCGGGCGTGGAGACGTGCGACGACGGCAACACGGTCGACGACGACGAGTGTCGCAACGACTGCACGTCGGCGAAGTGCGGCGACGGGGTGGTGAATGCGGGCGAGGAGTGCGACGACGGCAACGCGGTCGACACCGACGCGTGCCGGAGCACGTGCATGGCGGCGAAGTGCGGCGACGGGGTGGTGTTCGCGGGCATGGAGGCGTGCGACGACGGCAACGCGGTCGACACCGACGCGTGCCTCGGCACGTGCGTGGCGGCGAAGTGCGGCGACGGGGTGATCCAGGCGGGCGTCGACATGTGCGATGACGGGCCGCTCAACGGGATGTACGACCACTGCGCGGCGAACTGCGGCGGGCTCGGGCCGCACTGCGGGGACAAGATCGTCAACGGAGCGGAGCAGTGCGACGACGGCAATGCGAACCCGGGCGACGGGTGCACCGCGGGGTGCATGTCCGAGTGCGGGAACATCGGCGGGGGCAGCCTCGTCGCCGAGAACGGGACCGCGATGAACAAATTTTACTGCTATGAGCCCGCGGACACGATCGACATCCGGGCGCGCAAGGCGTGCGAGTCGCACTTCGGGGTCGGGATGTGCTGCATCATCGCGGGCGGCTACAACTCGCTGCAGTGGGGCCAGTGCGGCAAGAGTGGGGAGGGCGGGACGTATCATTTCCACCCCGACGCGCATCCGGACGGCCACTGCCCGCCGAACTATGTCGTCGGCGACGTGGTCTCGCCGGGCTGGTGCGGGGCTGTGCTCGGCAACTTCCTCGATTGAGTGATCGGATCGGGTCCAGCATGATTGGACGTCGATCGGATATAGTCCGGCTGCGATGACGGATCCGCGGGCGGGCGACGAGGACACCGTGGCGGGTCCGAACGTCCCGGCGGTGCGGGTGATCGACCCGTCCGCCGAGACCCGCGCGTCGGGGGCGCGGACCATCGTCAGCGTGGACGGCGGCCCGGACGCGGACATGGACGGGGTGCCGTCGCGGATCGGGACCTGGACCACGCGTTCACCCACCTCGCGGCGCTGCGCCTGTACATGCACCCGGAGCTGCACGCCGACACCCTGCGCGGCAACCCGGGGCTCGGCCCGCTGCACGCCGACCCGCGCTGGCGCGCGCTCGTCGGCGAGTGACGGACCGGCGCTTGTCCTTTGCCATGCGCGCGGATAAATCCGGGTTCATGCACCAAGGATCCTGCCTGTGTGGGGCCGTGAGCTTCACGGTCACCGGCCCCCTGTCTGCTCCCGATGCTTGCCATTGCACGAGCTGCCGCAAGCACTCCGGCCACTACTTCGCCTCGACGGACGTGCCGCGCGCGGCCCTGACGATCCGCGGCGCGGACAATCTCACCTGGTTTCAATCGTCGGAGAAGGTGCGGCGCGGCTTCTGCTCGACCTGCGGCTCCTCGTTGTTCTGGGACCCCATCTTTAAGGACTGGATCGGGGTCGCCATGGGGGCGTTCGATCGACCCACCGATGTCAGGCTGGGGATCCATATCTTCGTGGCGGACAAGGGGGATTATTATGAGATCGCGGACGGGCTGCCGCAGAACCAGCAATGATGCGGTGGGGCCCGGAGGGCGAAGTCGTGGCGAACGTTGACGTCAGGGCCGACCTGACGCGACGCCGTCCGCGGCTGGCGAGCGCTTGACACGTCCGCGGCGGGTCCGTAGCGTCGATGACGGGCCACCATGCGGCCGATGAGCGGGACGTGGCAGTGACAGTCCGTGGGAGCATCCGCATCGTTATGCCGGTGTCCACGACTTTGCTCGTCGGGTCGGCGTGGCCCGTCTCTTTGCGGAAGGAAGTGTGCGTGTGAACAGCGAGACCCCGACACCCAAACCACTCACCCATAACCACTGGCTGCAGCAGGCGCTGAAGCAGCAGGTCGCGCCCGCGCTGGTCGTCGACGGCAAGTGCGGCAAGGCCACGACCGCCGCGCTCAAGCTGTTCCAGGCCGGCGCCGGGCTGGTCGCCGACGGCAAGTCCGGGCCGAAGACGATCGCCGCGCTCGAGCAAAAGACCGGCACCAGGGCGCCGCCACGCCGCGTCGTATCGAGCACGCCGCTGCCGGTCGCCTCCGAGTCGCCACCGGGCGGCCACCTGACGGTCACGCCGGCCGTCCACAGGAAGGTCCCCGGCTATCGGGTGTCCGACGGCAAGGACAGCGTGACGTTCGCCTACTTCACGCCGAAGGTGAACAAGTACCGCGACCCCTGCTGCATGGGCGGCCGCTACTTGGGCGCGACGACGAAGATTGACCACAACGACTTCGTGCGCGCCGGCTACGGTCCGAGCGAGGAGAAGATCTTCAAGGCGAACAGCGGCAAGGAGGCCGGCGGCAAGTTCGGCATCATCAACAGCTGGGACGACCAGCTGATCTCGTGGGGCATCTGTCAGTTCGCGGGGGTCGCGGGGACCCTCGCGTCGCTGATGTCCACGCTCAAGGCCGACAAGCGCTGTGCCAGCGCCTTCCAGCGCCTGTTCGTCGACAACGGCATCGACGTGGAGAAGGGGAAGCACCGCGCGCGCGCGGCGACGGAGACCGCGGGCGTCGGCGGCGGCAAGCACCTGGTCGTCCGCGTCGCTGGGCGGGAGCTCCGCGGCGACGACGCGCTCGAGCACATCCGCACCGACCCGCGCCTGCTCGGCGCCTTCATGCTCGCCGGCAACGACGCCGAGGTCCAGCGCGTCCAGCTCGCCTACTGGTTGAAGCAATTCCTCCGCAAGTCGTACCGCTGCCGCGTCGGCTATCAGAAGGGCGTCCGCAACGGCCGCCCGATCGGTGATTATCTGACCACCGAGCGCGGCCGGGCCGTCATCGCTCGCGTCCACAACGGCCGGCCCGCCAACGTCCGCAAGTGGGGCACCGCGGCGCTCGCCGAGCTGAAGAAGCGGTTCGACCGCAACGTGTACGACCCGAAGACCTGGGACGGCAAGCTCGAGGCGGCCTTCATCGAGCTGATCTCGAAGGCCCGCAAGGACCATAGCGGTAAGTCCTACGACAAGTTCGCGACCGACCTGGACACCCGGCGCGGCTCGTTCAAGGGCGCCCCGGCCGCGAAGTGAGGCCCATCTGGCCGCGAATCGTGGAGGCCACATTGAAGCGAGACGTTCGACGAAATACCTCGTATGTCTCCGCGTCAATCACGGGTCTTTAACAACTCATCATAGCTGATGGATTTGCCCGAACTGAACGGAAGCCGCCCCCCAAGCGTCGATGCGAGCCGCGGCGCTTGGCTTGTCATCGCGGTCTGGATAGACTGCGCTCGATGTGCTCCGAGGATCTACTCACGAAAGGCGAGGTGGCCGGCGGCGCGTGGCGTCTCCGCGGTCGGCGGGGGCCTGCGTGATGGGTCCGCTGCTGATGTGGATCGGGCTGTCGGCACTGGCGCCGACAGCCGCTGCGGACGCGGAGATGGACCCCGCGGCCACCGAGGCCCGCGCGGTGCAGCGGTATCGCGAGGCCGATCGACTCAAGGAGCAGGGACACCGGGAGCAGGCTGCGGCGGTCTATTGGGATGCGGGTCAGCTGTTCCTCGCGGCGGCGGGGCCGGGTGAACAGGGGCGTACACCCGGCCGACTCCAGCGTCGTGCTCTCGCCGCGCTCCGCCGCGCGTCCGTCCACCTGCCGGCCGCGTGGGCCCGACTCGCGGCGTTGTGCGAGCAATTCACCGGGCCGGGCCTCGCGTCGCCGCGGGCGTGCGACCTCCCGCCGGAGCCGGCGGCGGCGCTCGTCCCTGTCGAGCCGCCCGGCTCACCGCCGGTGACGTCGCCGGCCGCGTCGATCGACGCGGTGCCCGTGACGGCGGCGCCCGCGACGTTCCCGATCCGCCTGGTGTTTCGCGCGCCGCACCGCGGCATCGAGGTGCAATGGCTCGCGGTGGATCCGTCGCCCACGCAGATCGTCGGCGCCAGCGAGACCTGGCGGTTGCCCGCGGGCCTGCACTCCGTCCGGGTCGGCGCGCCTGGCTTCGCGGCGCGCACGCTGACCGTCATGGTCGGCCCGGAATCTGCGGTCGTGCGCGAGATCCGGCTGCGACGCACGCCCGACGTCCGCGCGCGGATCGCCGTCAGCGCCGCGTTGATCGGCGTCGGGGTGCCGCTGATCGGCATCGGCGCCGCCGTCGCGGTGACCGGCAAACGCACCCTCGCGGAGATGGAGCGCATGCTCGAGCCGTCCATCGATCCGCGCTCGTCCGGGGACTATTTCACCTACGCCGCGCAGGTCCGCAGCGCGCAGTTCGCTGTGCTCGGCGCGGGCGCCGGGACGCTGCTGGCCGTCCCGGGCGCCGCGCTCGGCGGGACCAAGATAGCGACAGCCGGTGCGATGGTCGCGACAGTCGCGGTCGGCGTCGGTGCCGGTCTGCTGGCCCGGGCGCGCCACGACCTCGCGGCCGCGATCGCCGAGCCGCGCCCGTCCGATCGCTGGCTCGACCGCCAATTCTACGCCGACCACCGTCGAGCCGACGTGGCCGCGGCGACGGTCCTCGGCGCGGGCGTCGGTCTGCTGGTCGGCTCGCTCACCGCTCTGGTGACCAAGACCGGCGTGCAGCGGCGAAAGCGTGCGGTCGACGTGCTTGCCACTCATGGCCCCGGAATAAAGCTATCTGGGAGGTTCTGAGGTGTACGGGTGCTTGTGCGTGCAATTATCTGTGGCACCGGGCCCCCAACGGAGGCTGTGGCAGGAGTTGTGGATCGATTCGCGGGCGTGATAAACCTGCGAACCTGTGTGGCGACTCAAGGGCGCGTTCCTCTTTTTGTCTGGCTGCCTCGCATCCGGTCAACTGCAACACCTGCCCGAATCCTCCAGCGAATCGGGCGCGGCCTCCATGGATTCGACGGCTGGCCCGGAGGACATGTCCTCGACTTCCGGCACGAATGACACGACCAGCACCGGGGCGGCCGCGGGGGAATCGGGCGCGGAGTCCAGCGAGGATGAGAGCGGCGGGGAGGGCGATCCTGGCCCCGTCTTCGTGCCGCCGCCGCCGTGCGGGCCCGACGCGGAGTGTCAGGACGGCACACCCGGCTGCCATCAGTGCGTGCGCGACCGCGTGGTGTTCGTGACCCAGGCCGAGCTGGCGCCCGACGAGATCAAGGGGCTCTACTCGGCGGACAGCCTGTGCAAGCAATACGCGGACGACGCGCGGCTGGCCCGCCCCTCGGCGTTCGTGGCGTGGCTGAGCGACACGAGCCATGATGCGCGCGACCGGGTGACCCTCGTGGAGGGTCGATACTTCCGGACGGACGGCGTCCTCGTGGCGAGCGGGCGACAGGCGTGGCTGACCGGAGACCTCGTCGCGCCGATCGACCACGACGAATACGGGGATCCGATCGACGCAGGCGTGTGGACCGGCACCGCGGCGGACGGGACGGCGCTCCCTGGTTCGACCCACTGTCAAGACTGGACTTCGTCCGCGTACGTCGAGGGCGGATATTACGGCAGCTGTGGATCGATCGACGGATCCTGGACATACGTCCCGGACGACGTCGTCAATCCCATGACATGCGCCACGGCGTTCCATCTGTACTGCATCGAAGGAACGTGACGGTCCATGGCCTCCTGCATTCGCGTCGTGAGCCTGGTCGTCGGATCGCTCGCCGCGGCCTGCGGCGGCGGCGACGTGGTCACCACGACGGGGTCGAGCACGGGGACGAGCTCGACCGTCGAAGGCATGCCCGGCACCTCGGAGCCGACGGAGCCGACGGGGTGGACGTCCGGACCGTCGTCGGTGTCGACGAGCGAGGCGACGAGCGGAGGAGCCACGACGCAGGTGGGGGACCCCTCGACCACCGCGGATGACTCGAGCGGCAACGGCTCGTTCGGCTTGCCCGAGCCCCAGGCGTACTGCGGCGACGGGGTCGTCAACCATGCCAGCGAAAAGTGCGACCACGGGTCCGCCAACGACAATCACGGGATCTGCACGAAGTACTGCAATTACGCCGTGTGCGGCGACGGGCTGGTGCACACCCTCGACGAGGCGTGCCCCGTCGACGCGGACGGGTGCAGTGATGAGCTCGAGGAGTGCGACGACGGTGATGAGAATTGCGGCATGGATTCGGTGTGCTGCAACTGTCGGCTGGACGAGCAATGCGGCGACGGTCTCGTGCAGATGGGCGAGCAGTGCGACGACGGCATCGAGCAGCCGGTCGGTGGCGCCGAGTGCCACTCGTGTCGATTCAACGGGCTTCAGGTGTTCATCACGAAAGCGGAGTTCCATGGCGCGCTCTTCGCGGCCGATGCGCTCGATGCCGCCGACGTGCTGTGCCAGCAGACGGCGCTGGCCCAGAACCTGGTCAATGCGTCGGAGTTCCGGGCATGGATCAGCATCCCGGGCGTCGAGGGCGGCTCGCCGAGTTCGCGGTTCAAGCGCAAGAGTGAGACGTACGTGGTCGTCGGCGACGGAGTGGGGTGGATCGTGGCGCCGAACTTCATGGCATTGTCGGCCGGCCCGATCCACAGGATCAACTACGACGAAAGCGGCCAGATGGTCGGCGACAACGTGCCTGTATGGACGGGCACCCTCAGCGACGGTACGCCCGCCGAGTCGGGGCAGGACTGCAACGCCTGGATCTCGGAGGATGGCTACGGGCTCAGCGGTCGCGTCCACGTGGACGGTTTTCCGAAGGCCTGGACCGAGGCGGCGTCCTTCTCGTGCAAGACGCCGGCGCACCTCTATTGCTTCGAGGACTGGGTCCCCTGACGCATCGCTCACGCGCCGGGCGCGGGCTGGCGCGATATAGTCGCGGCCGTGGGACTTGCTCGCGCATCGACACTCGCGGCATCGTTCGCGCTGGGCCTCCTCGGCTGTGCGCACCCTCTGACGTCGGCGCAGCCGGCCTCCGCGACCGAGGCCGCGTACGACGGGCCCGTCGTCGACGTGCACGCGCACCTGCGCCTCGGCGAGGACGACGGGGCGGAGCCGGACCAGCCGATCGGGACCCGTGAGCTGCGCGCGCTCGCGGAGCAGGCGGGCGTCGTGCACTCGGCGCTGATCGTGATGGCCCGCAAGGGCGAGCCCGAGGCGACGCGCGCGCGCAACGACGCGGTGATCGCGGCGGCGCGGGCCAGCGGCGGGTTCTTCTACGCGGTCGCGTCGGTGCATCCGGACGACGGCGACGCGGCGCTGGCCGAGCTCGCTCGCCTCGCGGGCCTCGGCGTCCGCGTGATCAAGCTGCACCCCAACACCCAGAAGTTCGACGTCGCGGACCCCGGCGTCGCGCGCGTGGTGCAGGCAGCCGGCGACCTCGGGCTGGTGCTGCTGTTCGACGGGTTCTCGCCGTGGGACGCCGAGCAGACCGGGAAATTCCTGCTGCTCGCGATTCAGCACCCGAAGGCCCGCCTGATCCTCGCGCACATGGGGGCCGTCCGCTTCCACGAGTTCGCGCTGTTCGGGATGGTCCGGCGGTTCGCGTGGTACCCGAGGAACGTGTGGTGCGATCTGTCGGCGGTCGCGGTGTTCTATGCGGATTCACCGTACCGCGAGCAGCTGGTCTGGGTGATCCGCAAGGTGGGCACCGATCGGATCCTGTTCGGCTCCGACTGGCCCGTCGACACGCCCGCGCGGGCCGTGGCGGCCGTGCGCGCGCTCGGGTTGACCCGCGCCGAGCAGGCCCAGATTCTTTACACGAACGCGGCGACGCTGCTCGGGCTGGCGTCGGCGAGCGGCCGATGAACCGCGGGTCGGCGGCGCCGTCCCGCGGCTCTGTCTGGTCCGGTCCGCGTGACTCCCGCGATCAGTTCGGCCACAGGCAGACCGAGGGCAAGCCCATGCCGAAGCTCGGGTAGCAGTCCATGCCCATCGGACAGGGGTTTTGCATGTCGCACGTCTGCGGCAGACAATAATCGAGGGGCATGCCGTCGCCGGGGGCGTCGGAGCAAATGTTGTCCGGCGTGGCGTCGCAGTCGTTGTCGCTCTGGCACTCGCCGGGCGTGCAGATGGTCCACGGTCCCAGCTGCATGTTCTCGCCTTCGATGCAGATCTCGCCCTGCAGGCAGTCGCCGTCGCCGCCCGGGCAGGGGCCGTACGGGGCATCGCCGCCGGTGGTCGACTCGCCGCCGGTGGTCGACTCGCCGCCGGTGGTCGACTCGCCGCCGGTGCTCGACTCGGCGCTGGCAGACACGTCGCCGGTGCTCGACCCGTCGTTGGTGGTGGGGTCGCCGGTCGGCCCGGCGGTGGTCATCTCCGAGGTGGAGATGTCGCCGGTGTTGGCGGACGACTCGCTGCCGGTACAGACGCACGGTTCATAGCCGCTGCCTGCCGCGTTGCAGACCTGCGCCCCCTGCATGCCGTCGGTGCAGGTGCACGCGCTGCTCTGTCCGGGGACGCAGTCGGTGCCCGACGAGGCCTGGGTGGTGGGATCGTCGGTGCTCGGGCCCGCCGAGGTCCCGGTGTCGGTATCGGTGCCGGTGCCGGTGCCGGTGGAGTCGCCCTCATTGGGCGGCGTACCGCAGGCGGCGAACAGGAGGAGCGCGGGGATCAAGGATGTGAAGGTAGGTGAATGCATGGGACCTCGGATGGCAACTTGGATCTTCGGGACAGCCAACTTCTCGCGGAGGCTCGCACGGTCGGCGCCCGCGCGCGAGGGAGATGTCAGGCCCGATCGTTGTAGATGCCACCAAGATCCTTCGGGGGGGCGAGACCTCGTCGAGCAGTCTGCCTGGATGAGAAGTCCACAGATTTGGAGGTCTGAGTTCGGCGATCTATTGTGAGGAGGATGCGGTGTGTGGCCGAAGTCCTGCGATTGGCTCGTTACATTGTATCGTCTCGTGGCGTACGACGAGTCGTGGGACCCGTGACGCGCCGGGCGCGATCACGGGGCGTGGGCGACGACGGTGGCGCTGGTCAGCAGGTAGAGCAGGTTATCGGGGCCGCGGGTGAGGTCGATGGCGCCGGCGCCGTCGGAGATCCGGATCCACACGGGGTCGCCGGCGGCGTCGAGGTGGGCGAGCAGCGTCTCGTCGCCCTGCCAGGTCGGCCCGGCGCCGCCGGACAGATAGAAGCCGCCGTCGTCGGTCGCGAGCAGGACGCCGGGTCTGGCGGGCGTGGCGGTCGGGGCGGACCACTCCTTCGACCACAGCGGGTTGCCGGCGGTGTCGAGGGCGGCGAGCGTCATGGTGGGCAGGGACTCGGAGGTCTCGGGGTCGTACCTGCGGGCGGCGAGCACGAGCTGGTCGTCGGTGGTCAACACGATGTCGGAGGTCCAGCGGTGGACCGGGTCGGATGGCTCCGACATGTACTCCCACAGGGACGCGCCGCCGGGGGTGAAGGCGCGGACCAGCAGACGGTAGTCGATGTCCTGCCACTCGGCGTCGAAGCCGTAGCGGGTCCCGCCGGCGTAGATCTGTCCGTCGCCGTCGATGGCGACGCCGGCGTAGTTCTTGATGTGATCCGGGACTTCCTCGTAGACGAACCACTCGAGCTGGCCGGCGGCGTCGAACACGGCGACGGTCGAGATCGGCGCGATGAAGCCCCACGAGCGACCGACGAGCACGATGTCGCCGTTCGGCGAGACCTCGAGGTCGGACGGGCCGAAGCCGAGGTCGATGCGCTCGACGTTCCACACGAGCTCGCCCGCGGCGGTGAAGCGGGCCAGCCACAGGTAACCGCCGCTGTCGACCTGGACCTGCTCGGTCCACACGAGGCCGCCGACGATCACGTCGCCGTTCGCCGCGGTCGCGGCCTCCATCGGCCGGCGCCCGTAGATGCCGGCGGTCTCGACGTGCGACCAGCCCACGGGGTCACCCTCGGGCAGCGGGATCTGCTGCACGTGCGACCACATCTGCGCGTCGAGGGACAATCGACTGCCGAGCATCAGGCCGTCGCCGGCCGCGGTGAGGCACTCCAGATACTCGTCGGCCATGAACGGGGGCAGCGGGACGGGCGCGCCCGCGGGGCCGGGGGTGCAGTCCGCGAGGCACTCGTCGGTCTCGTCGGCGTCGGCGTCGTCGCACAGCTCGCCGGGGTCGAGCTCGCCGTTGCCGCACAGGGGCGGGTCGCCCGTGCTGGTGTCGGGGGCGCCCGTGGTGCTCGTGGTGTCGCTGGTGTCGGTGTCGCCGGTCGTGGTGGTGTCGGGGGCGCCGCTGTCGTCGAGGTTGGCGGTCGTGGTGCTCGCGGGGGTCGTTGTGGTGGTGGTGTCTGCGCCGGTGGTCGGCGGATCGCCGCCGGTCTCGCTGTTGCCGGGGCTCGTGGTGTTCGTGGTGTCCGCGCTGGTCGTGGTGGCGGGGTCGGTCGTCTGGGCGACGTCGCCGGGGCACGCGGTGAGCAGGCAGAGCGAGAGCAGGGACCGGGATCGTGAGCGCAAGCTCTGTGTTTTCCCGGATCCGGGGAATTCTTTGACGTGGGTCGCGAATTCTTGCCGGAGAATGTCAGCGGCGGTGCCAGCTGATCACGGCGACGGCGGCGAGGATGATGACCGTGGCGAACCAGGTCAGGGCCGACACTTGCTCGCCGGCGACGGCGGCGCCGAGCACGATGGCGACGACCGGGTTGACGTAGGCGTAGCTGTTGGCGATCGCCAGGCGGGTGCGGCGCAGCAGGTAGGCGTAGGCGGTGAAGCCGAGCAGCGAGCCGAACACGACCAGGTAGGCGAGGGCGAGCAGCGACCGGGTCGAGGGCGCGACGGGCAGCGGGTCGCCGACGATCAGCAGGACGACCAGGAAGCCGAGGCCGCCGGTGATCATCTGGGTGGCCGAGGCCATCGGTCCGGCCGGCAGCGGGAGGCGGCGGCCGAGCACGCCGCCGAGCGCCCAGCACATCGGGGCGAGCAGGATCAGCAGGACGCCGAGGCCGGCGGAGGCGAGCGCCCCGCCGAGCTGCAGGGTCGCGATGCCGAGGAAGCCGAGGCCGAGGCCGAGCCACTCGCGGCGGGTGACGGCCTGGCTGCGCGACACGTCGGCGCCGCGCGGCTGCAGGGCGTAGCCGAGCATCGCGGCCCACAGCGGCATGGTCCCGACGACCAGGGCGACCAGGCCGGAGCTGACCCACTGCTGGCCGAGCACGACGAACCCGTTGCCGCACAGGCCCATGAGGAGGCCGGTGACGAGCGAGGCGCGCCATTCGCGGGCGTTCGGGGCGGGCGCGCCGAACAGGCGGAGCACGGCGTAGAGCAGGCCGCCCGCCAGCAGGAAGCGGGTCGCGCCGATCGTGGACGGGGTCAGGGTCTCGAGCGCGATGCGGTTGGCCAGGTAGGTGGTGCCCCAGACGAGGTACACCACCGCGAGCGCGGCGAGGACCAGCGGCGGGGTGCGAGCGGCCATGGGGAGAGCATGGGCCGGCGGACCCCACCGGTACAGATGCAGCCGTGTGAGAATGTGGCCAGTACAGTCGGGGGATCCGCCAGCTGTATCGGTGGACCGGCGGCGGGGCTGTGCTGGTCGTACAAGGGGCGCCAGGGTAGGCTGCCGGGATGATCGCGGAGCCGTTGCTGTACGAGCGGGTCGCGGCGCACGTGGCCGGGCTGATCGAGCGCGGCGCGCTGCGCCCGGGCGACCGCGTGCCGTCGGTGCGGCGGCTGAGCCAGCAGCAGGGCGTGAGCGTGGCGACGGTGGTGCAGGCGTACCTGCACCTCGAGGACCACGGGCTGATCGAGGCGCGGCCGCAGTCGGGCCACTACGTGCGTCGGCGCGGGGTGACGCCGCTGCCGGAGCCGCGCGCGCCGCGGACGTCGGCGACGGCGTCGAAGGTCAGCGTCGCCGGGCTGGTCGCCAAGGTCTACGGCGCGTCGAGGGATCCGCACATCGTGCCGTTCGGCGCGGCGTACCCGAGCCCGGACCTGCTGCCGACCGATCGACTGAACGCGACGCTGGCCCGCATCGCCCGCACGTCGGGGGCGGTCGGGGTGTCGTACGACCCGCCGCCGGGCTGCCTGGCGCTGCGTCGACAGGCGGCCCGGCGCGCGGTCGAGTGGGGCTGCGCGCTGACGCCGGACGACCTGGTCACCACGGTCGGCGCGTCCGAGGCGCTGTGCCTGTGCCTGCGGGCGGTCGCGCAGGCGGGTGACACGGTGGCGATCGAGTCGCCGGCGTACTTCGGGGTGCTGCAGCTGATCGAGAGTTTAAAAATTCGGGCGCTGGAGATCCCCTCGATCCCCGGGAAGGGCATCGACCTCGACGCGCTCGAGGAGGCGCTCGCTTCGCATAAAATTAAAGCGTGTGTCGTGAGCCCGACGGTCTCGAACCCGCTCGGGTGCGTGATGACCGACGAGGCGAAGGAGCGGCTGGTCGAGATGCTGGCGCGCCGCGACGTGCCCTTGATCGAGGACGACGTGTACGGCGACCTGTACTTCGGGACAGCCCGGCCGCGGCCGGCCAAGGCGTTCGACGAGCGCGGGCTGGTGATGCTGTGCTCGTCGTTCTCGAAGACGCTGGCGCCGGGGTACCGGGTCGGGTGGGCGGCGCCGGGCAGGTTCCGCGATCAGGTCGAGGCGCTGAAGTTCGCGCAGAGCGTGGCGACTCCGACGCTGCCGCAGCTGGCGATCGCCGACTTCATCGAGAACGGCGGCTACGAGCACCACCTGCGCGGGCTGCGGCGCAAGCTGGCCGCGCAGGCGCAGCAGGTCAGCGCGGCGATCGCCGAGCACTTCCCGGCGGGCACGCGGGTGTCGCGGCCGGCCGGTGGGTTCGTGCTGTGGGTCGAGCTGCCGCCGGGGACCAGCGCGCTGGCGCTGCACGACAAGGCGCTGGCGCAGGCGATCAGCGTGGCGCCGGGGCCGATCTTCTCGGCGAAGACGCGGTTCTCGAACTGCATCCGCATGAGCTGCGGATACCCGTGGTCGGACCTGCTGGAGCACGCGGTGCGCACGCTGGGGCGGATCGCCCGCGAGGTCGCGGACCGCCCGGGGCCCGAGCTCGACTAGCTCGATCGAGGCGGGGTCCGCGGGCCCCGGTGCGGCGGAGTGCAGCGTTGCAGGACGCCACACCGCACCGCGGCGGGGGTCCTGAGGATGGGGTAAGCGGCTGGAATGGCTCGGATAGTTTGGCGTGGACGGGGTGGCCCGGGAGGCGCAAGATGACCCGGCATGACGACGCTTCGTATGGTTCCCGTGGTCTCTGCGCTGACCTTCTCGCTGGTCTCCGGCGGGTGTTTCCTGCTGCCCGACGGCGGCGGCGACGGTGAGTTCGTCGAGGCGGACGACGTGCGGCTCGAGGTGCCGGGGGAGGTCTCGAACCGCGACTTCGACGAGACGATGGTGCACGGCGACGTGCACGACCTCGTGCTGGTGACGACCGCGAACGTGAACACGTGGGTCACCGAGATCGTGGAGGTCGCGGCGCGGGTGGTCGAGTACCTCGACGGGGTGCCGGAGTCGTCGCGCGAGGGCGACCTGCGGGTCTACGGGCCGTACGCGGACCGCGACGGGCGCGACCTGGCGTGGCTGGTGAAGATCGGCGCGACGGACGACACGACCACGTACGAGACGTACATCGGGCCGCGCTCGGCGAAGTCGCAGGCCGACATGGACAGGCTGATGAGCGGCACGCTGGTGATCGGCGAGGGCACCCGCAGCGGCGGGTTCGACATGGACTTCGACGTGGTCGAGAAGTACAAGGAGATCAAGGGCCAGCAGGGCCGCCTGTACACGTACTCGGGCGCGCTCGCGGTGACGTTCGAGCGGGAGATCGAGTCCCAGAAGAAGCACATCGACATCGACTACGTCGACTTCACGGTGGTGTACGACGGGTTCCTCGACAGCGACACGTTCCACAGCGACGACACGTACACGTACCACCGCCAGGCCGACGGCTCGGGCACGTTCCACCTGTCGGTCTTCGGCGAGTGGGACGACTTCAACTGGAGCGGCCCGGCGCAGGAGAAGATGGACCTCGCGGCGGCGTGGACGCCCGATGGTGACGGCCGCACGCGCGGAACCATCGTCGAGGTCGACGGCGTGGGCGACATGAAGCACGGCGATCTGCAGGTCGACGAGTGCTTCGGCGACGACGGGCTGCTGACCTGGCGCCAGATCAACGAGGCGTACGTGGACGAGGTCCCGGACTACAACTTCGGCGAGGCCAAGAGCTGCGCCCTGGCCGAGGATGCCCTGAAGGGCGGGTGAGCGCGGGGCGCGGGACGACTCGGGGGGCCGGGGGGTGACCCCCGGCCAAACGCGTTCAGATCGGGAATCTGCGCGAGGCGTCTGGTGTTTCGGCCCGGCGCAGTATACTGGCCCCCACGTCATGGCTCTCGCGCGTCTCAAGAACCTGGCCAAGTTGACGCTCCTGCTCGGAGCGCCGGTCGCCGTGCTCGCCCTGCTGTTCAGCTGCGGCGTGTACTGCGGGCACGAGAACCGCGTCGCGGTGCTGAAGTTCGAACGCGACTGGCTCGGGTTCGACGTCACCGTCCCGGGCGAGCCGGTGAAGCCGGAGCCGGTGAAGACGGAACCCGTGAAAACGGAGCCGGTGAAGACGGAGCCGGTGAAGCCGGAGCCGGTGAAGACGGAGCCGGTGAAGACGGAGCCGGTG
>Ga0075158_10001676_pt1 | contig 16545 bp, 14 predicted proteins | sample JI91814BDNA_FD_70968 | JGI IMG/M metagenome (GOLD analysis project Ga0075158, IMG submission 70968) | Wastewater effluent complex algal communities from Wisconsin, to seasonally profile nutrient transformation and Carbon sequestration -... | ecosystem: Engineered > WWTP > Effluent > Algae... | reverse complement strand
ATGACGTCACCTTCGGTGTGAGTCCAGTGGCATTGTCTGGAACCGCAACTTCTGGCCTCGATGTCAGCTTCGCCAGCAACTCCGCCAGCGTCTGCACCGTTTCCGGAGCGACGGCCACAATCGTGGCAGCGGGAACTTGCAGCATCACCGCGAGCCAAGCAGGCAGCGACAACTACAACGCGGCAGTACCCGTCACGCGCACCTTCGAGGTTGGACTGGCTTCGCAGACCATCTCTTTCACTCTTCCGTCGCAGGTCTCAATAGAGGGCGGCACGATGCCTCTCACCGCCACCGCGACCTCCGGTTTGACCGTGGCCTTCACGTCTCAGACTCCGAGTACTTGCACGGTGTCTGGAGTAAGCGCTCAACTCCTCGCCGCCGGAACCTGCACAATCACCGCAGCGCAGGTCGGGGATGGAAACTACTCGCCGGCGACGGAAGTCAATGCTTCGGCGAATCTTCAAGCGCTGCCCCCGCCGCTTGTCGATGTGTGTTCACCAGACGGTTCGTGCGCGGGCACTGACCTTGCTGGTATTGATTTGGCAGGCGTGGACATGGCGGGCATCGATTTCGCCGGCGCCAACTTCACCGGCGCGAATCTCACTGGTGCCAACTTCACCGGCGCGAACCTCTCCGGCGCCAATTTCACAGGCGTCGCCGCACAGTCGGTTGTCCTGCAGAGTGCAAACTTGACGGGCGCCAACTTCACGGGTGTGGACCTCTCCGGCGTATCGCTGAAGAAGGCGGTGCTCCTGGACACCGACTTCACTGGGGCCAACCTCCGCGGAGTTGACTTCACTAAGGTGAAGTACGTCAGCGCCACTCGCGGCGATCAGCGTCTGACGCTGCGCAGGGTTACCTTCACCAACGCCAACTTGCGAGACACCAAGTTCGCCTGGATGAAGCTGGTAGACGTCACCTTCACAGGCGCGGACCTGCGCAAAGCAAAGATGAAGGGCGTCGTTGTCAGCCGAGGTTCTGGAGTTCGGGCTAACCTCCGTTCCGCAGACCTGTCGTATGCGACCTTGAAAAACACCGACTACTCACAGGCTGACTTCACCCGCGCGAACCTGCGCCATGCGCGATTCCTCAACGTCAATCTCGCGGGCGCGACGCTGTACAAAGCGAAACTTGGTGGAACGAAGTTCCGGAAGACCAGTCTCAAATTGACGATTCGTGGACCTGGTCGTCGAGCGACTCCAACGGTCGCCACCCCACAGCAGGCGCCGATCTCACCGCAGCAGACCAAACCGGCGAACCCGAAGCCGCAAGATTCGCCGTCGACGACTCCGCCGCAGCCGATGCCTACGGAGTCAGCTTCGTCGCAGTCCAACCAGATTCCGCCGGAGAACCCTGGCAATTGACCGCTGTGGATCATCGATTCGTGCCGTCTCGATGATCCACAAAAGGCTTCCGCGCCCTGCCCGAGCCCCCGTCCGTCACAATGGGGGCGTGACTCGCGACATCGTGCTTCTCGGAAGCACCGGCTCCATTGGCACGCAGGCGTTGGACATCATTGCCAGAAACCCCGATCGGTTCCGTGTCGTTGCGTTGGCCGCAGGTGGCTCGGACCTCAAGGCACTTGCCGGGCAGGCACTGGAGACCGGAGCAGAGGTCGTCGGCGTTGCCGATCCGGATGCCGCAATCGCGCTCGCCCTGACGATCGATCAAGAAGCGCGCCACCGAGGGCTGCGACCAGGCGAATTCGTGATTCCCCAGATCCTGGCAGGTCCGACTGTGGCCACCGAAATCGCAGGGATGGGCTGCGACGTCGTGCTCAACGGCATGACAGGTTCAGTCGGACTCAAGCCGACGTTGGCTGCGCTGGACAGCGGAGCGATTCTGGCGCTGGCCAACAAGGAGTCACTCGTTGTCGGCGGGAAAGTCGTCACCTCAGCTGCCCAGCCGGGACAGATCGTTCCCGTGGATTCTGAGCATTCAGCGTTGGCGCAGGCCCTTAGGGCCGGTGCCGAACACGAGGTCGCGCGTCTCGTCCTTACAGCATCCGGTGGACCCTTCCGAGGTTGGACGAGTGACCAACTCGCCGCTGTGACGCCCGAGCAGGCACTCGCTCATCCAACGTGGAAGATGGGTCCGGTCGTCACAATCAACTCGGCGACGTTGGTCAACAAGGGGCTTGAAGTGATCGAAGCCCACCTGCTGTTCGGATTCGATTACTCCCAGATCTCAACCGTGGTGCACCCGCAGTCCATCGTTCACTCGATGGTTGAGTTCACGGATGGATCTACCCTCGCGCAAGCGAGTCCGCCGGATATGCGGATGCCGATTTCGCTGGGACTGGGGTGGCCTGACCGAGTTCCCGGTGCCGCACCGTCGTGTGATTGGTCCGAAGCAGCGACCTGGGAGTTCTTCCCGTTGGACGAGGCGGCATTCCCCGCGGTCCGAATCGCACGCGAGGTCGGCCAATTGGCAGGCACAGCGCCGGCGGTATTCAATGCGGCAAATGAGGAATGTGTAGAAGCATTTCTCTCAGGGCGTTTGGCATTCCCTGGCATCCTGTCGACAGTTGAGCGCGTTGTGGCGCATCATGTAGACGGAACAGCTGCTGGCGAAGGTTCGGTATTCGTTTCGGATGCGGAACTCACGGTGGACGCCGTGCTGGCAGCGGAAGCTTGGGCTAGGCCTGCTGCGCGCGAACTAATCGGAGGTTAGACCGGATGCTGCAAGTTGTCGGAATCGTCGCCTTCGTTTTTGCGATCCTGTTTTCCATCGCATGGCACGAGCTCGGCCACTTCATCCCGGCGAAGAAGTTCGGCGTCAAAGTCACCCAATACATGATCGGTTTCGGGCCTTCACTGTGGTCGAAGAAGAAGGGCGAAACGGAGTACGGAGTCAAGGCGATTCCATTCGGCGGATACATCCGCATGATCGGAATGTTCCCGCCAGGCCCTGACGGCAAGGTTCGGGCATCATCGACCGGTCGGCTGACCGCGATGATCGAAGACGCACGCAACCAGGCCCAGGAAGAAGTCCTCACACCCGAGGACGAGAAGCGGACCTTCTATCGGCTCAGCGTCCCGAAGAAGTTGGTCGTCATGATGGGCGGCCCAGTGATGAACCTGATCCTGGCCTTCATTCTCTTCACCATCGTGCTTGTCGGGTTTGGAACTCCGGCGACCACTTTGTCTGTCTCCGAAGTCACCGCCTGTACCCCCGCGGTAAGTGCGGGCAAGGTGACTCTTGGTTGCGCACCCGGCTCGGTTGCTAGCCCGGCAGCCACAGCGGGTTTGAAGTCTGGCGATGTCATCACCAGCTTCAACGGCACGCCGATGGACTCGTGGCAGCAGTTTTCTGAAGCGATTCGTGAGAGTCCGGCGGGGCCAGCGACGATCGGTGTCACGCGTGATGGCCAACCAGTCAATCTGAACACAACGATTCAGGTCGTCGACCGCCCTGTCGTCGTGGATGGTCAGCCGACGAAGGACCTCGCGCCGCAGGGCTTCCTCGGCATGAGCCCCGAGGTGGTCCTTGAACCACAGCCCGTCACGGCCGTTCCCGGTCAGATGTGGGATCTGTCGATTCGCACCGCGCAGGCACTCATCGCGATCCCATCGAAGATCATCGGTGTTGGGCAGGCGGCCTTCGGCGGCGAGGAACGTGACCCCAACGGGCCGATCGGCGTGGTGGGTGTGACTCGTATCAGCGGCGACGTGGCAGCGGCCGAGGCGCCAGCCAACTTCAAGATCGTGCAGTTCCTCGGAATGGTCGCATCGCTCAACCTGTTCCTCTTCCTCTTCAACCTCATCCCGTTGTTGCCTCTTGATGGTGGCCATGTCGCTGGTGCACTCTGGGAAGGCGGTCGCCGTCAGATCGCGCGTTTCCGGCATCGGCCCGATCCGGGACCTGTCGACGTTGCTCGTGCACTGCCGGTCGCGTACGCGGTGGCTTTCCTGTTGATTGGGATGAGTGCGCTACTGCTGTACGCCGACCTTGTGAATCCGGTCAAGATCGGCTGATCGTCGTTCGCACATTGTGATGCGTGGAGCAATGCTGCGTGTTTCGTCACGATGAATAGGGGCATACTTGGGGCATGAGCGTCGCACTGGGCATGCCCCAGCCGCCCCCGCCTGTATTGGCACCTCGTCGTAAGTCGCGCCAACTTCTGCTGCGCCATCCCACCCATCCGGTCCTCGTCGGTGGCGATGCGCCCATCAGCGTCCAGTCGATGTGCACAACCGTGACTGCGGATGTGAATGCAACCCTCCAGCAAATTGCAGCGCTGACCGCATCGGGTTGCCAGGTTGTTCGGGTTGCGGTCCCGAGTCAGGACGATGCCGAAGCGCTCGGTCAGATCGCGAAGAAGTCCGGAATTCCTGTTATTGCCGACATCCACTTTCAGCCGAAATACATCTTCGCCGCCATTGATGCCGGGTGCGCCGCCGTTCGAGTCAACCCTGGGAACATCAAGGAGTTCGATGGTCGGGTTGGCGAAATCGCACGCGCTGCCAAGGACTCAGGTACTCCCATCCGAATCGGCGTGAATGCAGGTTCGCTCGACAAAAGGATCATGGAGAAGTACGGAAAGGCGACTCCCGAAGCATTGGTCGAGTCGGCTCTCTGGGAATGCTCCCTCTTTGAAGAGCACGATTTCCGGGACATCAAGATTTCGGTCAAGCACCACGACCCGGTCGTGATGGTTCGCGCGTACGAACTGCTCGCCGAACAATGCGATTACCCCCTGCACCTCGGTGTTACGGAGGCCGGACCCGCATTCCAAGGCACGGTCAAATCAGCAGTCGCGTTCGGTGCGCTTCTGAGCAAGGGGATTGGCGACACGATCCGCGTATCGCTGTCCGCACCGCCGGAAGAAGAGGTCAAGGTTGGCCTGCAGATTCTTGAGTCCCTGAACCTGCGTGAACGCGGGCTGGAGATCGTGTCGTGTCCTTCGTGTGGCCGGGCGCAGGTTGACGTCTACACGTTGGCGGAGCAGGTCACCGCTGGCCTCGAAGGCCTAGACGTTCCGCTCCGCGTCGCCGTTATGGGATGTGTCGTCAACGGCCCCGGTGAGGCACGAGACGCGGACCTAGGAGTCGCATCAGGCAACGGCAAGGGTCAGATCTTCGTCAAAGGTGAAGTCATCAAGACCGTGCCTGAGGCGCAGATCGTCGAAACTTTGATTGAAGAGGCAATGCGCCTCGCCGAATCAATGCCGGGTGGCGACGGTGCGAGTGAAGATGCTTCCGGACCAACAGTCACAGTCAGCTGACGGCTTCGCGGATACCGTTCGCGAACTGGGGGTTGCTGACCTTCCGGCCCTCATCGAGTTGCTCGATCGCGATCAAGACGCCAACAGCGTAGTTGCCGAACGTGTTGTCGCTGCGCAGCTTGATCCACTTGGATCTGGTGGGCCAACGTGGGGCTGGTTCTCAGACGGCCAGCTGAGATCGGCCGTATTCATCGGCCCAAACGTGATCTTGGCGGAGACGACTCCTCAGGCACGTCGCGAGTTTGCCGCTCGGCTGTCCCATGTTGGCAGGCGTTCCTCAGCGATCGTTGGATACCGCGAGGAAGTTCTCGATCTCTGGCGGCGCCTCGAACCGACGTGGGGGCCATGCCGCGAAGTACGCGAGGACCAGCCATTGATGGTGTGTACGCATGATCCCGAGCCCGAACCGCTCGAGGGAGTTCGACGTCTTGGCATTGAAGACATCGACGTGTTCATGCCCGCCGCGATTGACATGTTCACCGAGGAAGTCGGAGTTTCCCCGATTGCGGGTGGACGTGGTCCCGGCTACCGGGCACGAGTGGCGCAGTCGATTTCTCAGGGCCGGGTGTACGGGCGGATCGATCACGGAGAAACGATCTTCAAGGCGGAAATTGGGGCAGTTGGCCGGGGGAGTGCGCAACTGCAAGGCGTGTGGATCACTCCACGACTTCGCGGCAGTGGACTGTCGATCAGTGCCCTGTCGGCCGTAGTCAGAATCGCCCGCGCCGAACATGCGCCGCGAATCAGCCTGTACGCCAACAGTCATAACGAACCCGCTTTGCGCGCCTACGAGCATGTTGGTTTTCGGCAGGTCGGCACCTTCGCGACGGTTCTGTTCTGACCGGCGGTGGATATTGCAGCGTTTTCGGCAGACCGGTGCGACCCGGCCCACCGCGAAGCCGGATAACCTGTGCGAGAACTCAATCGATCCACGCTTGGTAGCTACGGGAGTCACCTGTGTTGTTGCGCATGTCCACCTTGTTCCTTCGAACCTTGCGTGATGACCCCGCCGATGCGGAGGTTCCGAGTCACCGCCTCCTAGTTCGCGCGGGCTACGTGAGGCGCGTTGCACCAGGCGTCTTCACTTGGCTTCCCCTGGGTTACATCGTGTTGCGCAACGTGGAGGAAATCGTTCGCAAGCAGATGGTCGACGCAGGCTTTCAAGAAGTGCACTTCCCTGCGTTGCTCCCACGAGAGCCATACGAAGCAACCGGGCGCTGGGACGAGTACGGCCCCACACTGTTCCGCCTTCAGGACCGCAAAGAAGCCGACTACCTTCTTGGGCCCACCCACGAAGAGATGTTCACCCTCCTGGTGAAGAGCGAGTACTCGTCGTACAAGGATCTTCCGGTTTCGCTGTTCCAAATCCAAACGAAGTACCGCGACGAAGCCCGGCCACGCGCGGGAATCCTGCGCGGTCGCGAATTTGTGATGAAGGATTCCTATTCCTTCGACTACACAGATGCCGGGCTGGTTGAGAGCTACGGAAAACATCGTGATGCCTACATCAAGACCTTCAACCGATTGGGGTTGTCGTATGTGATCTGCTCCGCGACATCGGGTGCAATGGGTGGCTCGGCCTCCGAGGAGTTTCTCGCGCCGTGTGAAAACGGTGAGGACACATTTGTTCGTTGCGAAAGCTGTGACTACGCAGCCAACGTAGAGGCCGTGACGACGACTCCGGGGCCCACGAGTGACGCGAGCTCAAAGCCACCGGCGGAAACCATCGCGACCCCGGATTGCGCGACGATCGACGGACTTGTCGAGTTCGCAAATGCGGATCCGACCCTGAGTGCGGCAGGTCGCACCTGGCAAGCGCAGGACACGTTGAAGAACGTCGTAGTCATGCTCGAACATGCGGATGGCTCGCAGACCCCGCTTGTTATCGGCGTTCCGGGTGATCGTGCGGTTGACGAGAAGAGACTTGAGGCAGCGGTTGCGCCAGCGACGTTCCGTCCCTTTGAGGCGGGCGACTTCAGAAAGTATCCAGTGCTTATTCCCGGCTACATCGGACCACAGGTCTTGGGCGAGGAGTCAGAGTCGGGGATTCGTTATGTCGTTGACCCACGAGTCGTCGATGGTTCGGTGTGGCTAACCGGGGCAAACGTCGCGGACCAGCATGCCTTCAACGTGGTTGCGGGTCGAGACTTCGTGGCCGATGGAACCATCGAGGCGGCAGAAGTTCGCGAGGGAGATCCTTGCCCGAACTGCGGTGGCGCTCTGACACTCGCACGTGGAATCGAGATCGGCCATATCTTCCAACTCGGCCGCAAGTACGCAGAAGCGTTAGACCTGAAGGTTTTGGATGAGAATGGCAAGCGCGTTGTTGTCACGATGGGTTCCTACGGAATTGGTGTATCGCGAGCCGTTGCCGCTGTTGCCGAGCAGAGCCATGACGACAAGGGGCTGATCTGGCCACGGTCGATCTCGCCCGCGGACGTCCACATCGTCGCGACGAGCAAGGATGACGCTGTCTACGCGGCAGCCGGAAAATTGGCGGAGGATCTTGAGGCGGGCGGATTGCGTGTGCTTTATGACGATCGCCGGGCTGCCTCGCCTGGAGTGAAGTTCAAGGATGCCGAGCTCATCGGTGTGCCAACGATTGTTGTTGTTGGTCGTGGTCTGGCGGACGGCGTGATCGAGATTAAGGACAGGGCGACCGACGAACGGCGCGAGGTGCTAGTCAGTGACGCGGTTGACGTCATCACCCGAACTTGTCGCGAGAGCTAGGTCTGCCCGATAGTCGGCGACGAGCGGTCCGGATCGGTCAGCCCGGGAAGGCTTGACTGGGTGACCCCCAACTTGTTGCTCTGGTCGCGCACTCCTGGCAATGGCGCACGGCACGGTCGCGGGATGCACCGGCCGCGGTAGTTGCGACAGCCGCCCAGTTCCTGACAAGTCGCAACTCGGTCTGCACGGCTAGGGCAGTTGCCTGCGCAGGTGTGTCGATGGGCCCGTCGGTGTTGTAGGCGGCTGCGGGTGGAGGGACGGGTGCTTGTAGCGCGGCCAAGTCGAATCGCACTTCATCGCGCGCTTGCCGATGGGCAGTGAGTGCTTGTCGGGCACGAACCTGTGCGGCACCGGAAACCCTCGCGCCAATTAGCCCGTACGCGTAGGTGGCGGCGTATTCCCCTTCCAACGCCCGGGTGAGGTTGTCGATCGTCTGGTCGCTCATGCCGACCCCTTGGCGAGGACTGCCGCATGTTGCGACTCAGAGGCGGCGATCAGCGCAAGATTCCAAATCAGGTCAGCACCTGCCGCCTGACCGCTTGATTTCACTCGCTCGGTCGAAGCGCGACGCTCGGCGGCAGTCAGTTCCGCCACGGCGGCTGCCGACGTCTTGCCGACCGTTGGGCTGTTTCCGTCGTTGCTGGCGGGCTGTGTGCCCATGGCCGATAGGTGCTGCGCGTGCTGGTCTCGAAGTGGCGTGAGTTTCGAGGCCAGCGCTGGGTACGCGGCGATCGTGGCGTCGTAGCGGCTGATCAGTTGCTGCTCGTTGTTCGCAACTTCACTTCGCACGGAGTCGTCGGCATCCGTCGGCTGGCTTTCGGCGTCGTTGCTGCAAGCCACCAACAGGACGATCGGCGCGCCAGCAGCTGCTCGCAAGACCCCTCGACGGGATGGCAGAACGGTCACGGGCACAGCGTAAGCAACAAGGGGCCCCTAGGATTACCCCAGCACACCATTACTTCCCCGTGCCAGGCAGAATTGGCGCAGGCAAGGTCAACTACATAAGGAGCGTTCCACGTGGCAGCGGTTTCTAACGAGCGATTGCAGTCGCTGCTCACTCCGGTGGTTGAGGCGATTGGCGTGGACTTCGAAGATGTCAAAGTTCGTAAGGCCGGCTCCCGAAGTGTTGTCGTGATCACCGTCGACCAAGATGGCGGTATCGATCTGGACACGGTTGCCTCTGTTTCACGCAAGTGTTCAGAAGCCCTTGATGAGAATGACCTCTTCGGCGAGACGCCTTATGTCCTAGAGGTGACATCCCCGGGTGTTGACCGACCATTGACGCAGGCAAGGCATTGGCGTCGTGCGAAGGATCGTTTGGTCAACATCGAGCTCGCTGACGGCAGACGGGTGCGTGGCCGGATTGGCGACGCCACAGACACCGCTGCTCAGATTCTCACTGACACTGGCGTCGAATCCATCAGCTACTCCGATGTCGCTCGAGCCGTCGTCGAGGTCGAGTTCAACTCCCCGAAAGGCAGTGAGTAGCCATGGATATCGATGTTGCTGCGCTCAAGGCGCTCGTCACGGAGCGAGAACTGTCGCTGGACACGGTTGTCGGGAGTATTGAGCAGGCGTTGCTCGTTGCCTACCACCACACCCCAGGGGCGCATCAGAACGCACGCGTCGAACTGGATAGGGCAACGGGGCATGTCACCGTGTGGGCGATCGATGCCGACGACGACTCGTCCGAACCTCGCGAGTTTGATGACACACCACCCGAGTTTGGCCGGATTGCCGCAACCACTGCGCGCAACGTGTTGATGCAGCGGTTGAAGGAGGCGAACGACGACGTCACCTTCGGTGAGTTCTCGGGGCGTGAGGGAGACCTCGTTTCGGGGATCGTTCAGCAGTCACGCGATCCGCGATCGGTTCAGGTTGAGCTTGGGAAGATCGAGGGATCCATTCCTGCGGCCGAGCAGGTCCCAACTGATGACTACTCCCACGGCATCCGCCTTAAGTGCCAGGTTGTTTCGGTTCGAAAGGGCCCCAAGGGTGCGCAGGTCACATTGTCGCGCACACACCCGGACCTCGTACGAAACCTCTTCAAGATGGAAGCCCCCGAAATTGCAGACGGAACTGTCGAGATCGTGGGCGTTGCGCGAGAGGCGGGTCATCGATCCAAGATTGCTGTGCGCGCAACGGTCGACAATGTGAACCCCAAGGGCGCGTGCATTGGGCCGATGGGTCAGCGAGTTCGGGCCGTGACCACCGAATTGCAGGGCGAAAAGATCGACATCATCGATTGGGACGACGACCCAGCAACCTACGTAGGCAATGCCCTGAGTCCGGCACGAGTGTCCAGTGTTGAGGTGGTTGATCTGGAGGCCCGCTCGGCCAAGGTTGTGGTGCCGGACTACCAACTGTCTTTGGCGATCGGACGCGACGGTCAAAACGCTCGATTAGCGGCCCGCCTGACAGGTTGGCGCATCGACATTCACAGTGATGCCGAAGACGAGGCACCCGCGGCACCGGCGGGTGAGCCGACACCAAGCCGCGCCGAGTCGACGGGTGAGTGACCGCGCAGACGCGTCCGGGGTAGACTGGCCGATGGCATCGTCACCGCAACTGAGGCAGCCAATGAGCAGTGAAGATCGAAAGCCGATTAGGACCTGTGTTGGTTGCCGTGGTCGCGTCGACAAGGCCGACCTGGTGCGGCTTGTCATTGCCAGCGCAGAGCTGACAATCGACAGGGACGCCACGTTGCCCGGTCGTGGTGCTTATTTGCATCCCCGACCGGATTGTGTGGAGTCAGCACTTCGGCGCCGAGCACTTCAGCGCGCATTGCGTTGGAATGACCACCTCGACACCGACTCGGTCAGCGAACAGCTCACCGCAGGATTACCCAGCAGCCGATAGTTCAGGAGCAGTGGAATGAGCGCTCGATGAGTTACCAGCTATGAACCCGTATAGGCACGAATAGGGTCCGAGCACGCGCCCGGGCCAGGACGGAGAACAGTGGCCAAGGCCCGCGTATATGAAGTCGCGAAAGAGCTCGGGATTGATAGCAAGACAGCTGTTGCGAAACTGCAAGAACTCGGTGAGTTCGTAAAGTCAGCCTCCTCAACGATCGAAGCTCCAGTCGCTCGAAAGCTGCGAGACGCCTACCCGGACGCCCCGGTTGAGGCTCCCGCCAAGAAGGCTCCCGCCAAGAAGGCAGCAGCCAAAAAGGCAGCGCCAAGTCCGGCGGACGGTGCTCCAACGCCTGCTGCAGCCCCTGCCCCAACGCCTGCGACGGCAGCGCCCGCTGCGGCACCTGCCCCAGCAGTTGCTCCGCCAACTCCGGCAGCACCGGCAGCGGAAGCACCCAAACCCGCAGCGCCTGCTGCACCAGCAACTCCGGCAACGCCAGAGGCACCCGCAGCTGCAGCGGCCAGTGGCGAAGCGCCGGCAGCACCACGCCCGGCCGGTCCGCGTCCAGGAAACAACCCATTCACTGGCGCCAGTGGAATGCGTCCGAGTGGTCCGCGTCCCGGAAACAATCCGTTCAGCAGTGGCGCAAGCTCAGGCATGCAACGCCCAGGTGTGCCCGGCGCCCCACGTCCTAACCCGGGCAGCATGCCCCCACGTCCGCAAGCACGTCAGGCACCAGGCGCGCGTCCCGGTCAGCGACCAGGCGGCCCCGGTCAGCGACCAGGTGCTCCCGGTCAGCGACCAGGTGCTCCTGGGGCTCGTCCCGGTGGCGCTCCCGGCGCTGGTGGTGGCGGCGGTCGTCCAGGCGGCGGCGGCTACGCAGGCGGCGGCGGCGGCGGTCGTCCCGGTGGCGGCGGCGGATTCTCCGGCGGCGGTGGCCGTCCGGGAGGACCAGGCGCACCAGGGGGAGCCTTCGGTGGACGCGGCGGTGGTCGCCCCGGCGGTCGCCCAGCGCGTGGCCGCAAATCAAAGCGGGCGAAGCGTCAAGAGTTTGACAACATGGCGGCACCCACTATTGGTGGCGCCACGGTTCCCATGGGCAACGGGCAATCAATCACTCTGCCTCGTGGAGCTTCCCTGACCGACTTCGCGGACAAGATTGGCGCGAACCCGGCCAGCCTTGTCAGTGTGTTGTTCAAGCTCGGCGAAATGGTTACAGCGACCGAATCGGTCAACGACGACACCCTCGCACTGCTTGGTGCCGAACTGAACTACGAAGTTAACGTCGTTTCACCAGAAGATGAAGATCGCGAACTACTCGAGACCTTCAACCTTGAGTTCGGTGAAGACGAAGGCGGCGAGTCCGCACTCGTCAAGCGTGCACCAGTGGTCACCGTTATGGGTCACGTCGATCACGGTAAGACGAAGCTGCTCGACGCGATCCGCAGCACGTCAGTGGTCGACCGCGAGGCTGGTGGAATCACTCAGCACATCGGTGCGTACCAGATCACTGCTCACAAGGGCAAAGAGGACGAGCGCAAGATCACCTTCATCGACACCCCGGGTCACGAGGCGTTCACCGCCATGCGTGCACGCGGTGCCAAGGTCACTGACGTGGCAATCCTGGTGGTTGCTGCAGATGACGGCGTGAAGCCGCAGACAGTTGAAGCCCTCAACCACGCGCAGGCAGCAGATGTGCCGATTGTGGTCGCGGTCAACAAGGTCGACAAGGAAGGCGCCGATCCCGCAAAGGTTCGCGCGCAGTTGACCGAATACGGCCTAGTCGCTGAGGAATACGGCGGCGACACGATGTTCGTCGACGTCTCGGCGAAGCAGAACATGGGCATCGATGAGCTTCTCGAGGCAGTGCTGCTCACCGCTGACGCAACGCTCGACCTGCGGGCCAACCCGAATCAGGATGCTCAGGGTGTCGCAATTGAAGCTCACCTTGACCGTGGTCGCGGTCCAGTTGCCACCGTCTTGGTGCAGCGCGGAACGTTGCGGCCAGGTGTGTCGATCGTTGCGGGTGGCGCCTATGGACGCGTCCGAGCGATGCTCGATGAAAACGGTGACAACGTTGATGAGGCACTCCCGTCGCGACCAGTGATGGTTCTGGGTCTGACCTCAGTCCCCAACGCTGGTGATTCGTTCCTCGTGGTTGAAGAGGACCGAACCGCACGCCAGATCGCCCAGACACGTCAAGCGCGTGAACGTAACGCACAGCTTGCGAAGCGTCGCGGTCGTCGAAGCCTCGAAGACTTCCTCAAGTCGCTTGAGTCCGGCGAGGTACAGGAACTCAACCTCATCCTCAAGGGCGACGTCTCCGGTTCTGTGGAAGCACTCGAAGACGCACTGCTCAAGATCGACGTGGGCGACGAGGTTTCGTTGCGCATCATCGACCGTGGTGTTGGTGCCATCACCGAGACGAACGTCAACCTGGCCGTCGCGTCTGATGCCGTCATCATCGGATTTAACGTCCGACCAGAAGGCAAGGCGCGTGAACTGGCCGATCGCGAGGGTGTCGATCTTCGGTTCTACTCGATCATCTACCAGGCAATCGATGAAGTCGAGGCGGCTCTTAAGGGCATGCTCAAGCCTGAGTACGAAGAGGTGCAGCTTGGGTCTGCCGAGGTGCGCGAGGTCTACCGTTCCAGCAAGTTCGGAAACATCGCTGGTGCAATCGTCCGGAATGGCCTGGTCAAGCGAAATGCCAAGGCGCGACTCATCCGCGACGGTGTTGTTGTTGCCGAAAACCTCAAGGTCGAGTCGCTGCGTCGATTCAAGGATGACGCGACAGAGGTCAAGGAAGGATTCGAGTGCGGTATCGGACTTGGTTCTTTCAACGACATCAAGGTTGACGATGTCATCGAGACCTTCGAAATGAAGGAAATTGCTCGCACCTAGTCGCCGACTGTTGTCAGCTACTTGATCAATAACGACGGTAGGTTGGGAGACCCCGGATGAGCGACGAATCCCCACGCGCGCGGCGCCTGGCGGACCGAATCAAGGTGATTGTTGCCGAAATGATCGAGATGAAGATCAAGGATCCGCGTCTCGGTTTTGTCACGGTCACAGATGCGTACGTCACCAATGACTTGCGTGAAGCGACCGTGTTCTACACGGTGCTTGGCGACGCGCTGGAACAACAGGCCAGTGCGCAAGCCTTGAACTCCGCAAAAGGACTGCTTCGGACCGAGGTGGGAAAACAAACGGGTGTGCGCTACACGCCATCGTTGACGTTTATCGCCGATGCGATGCCGGAAAACGCACGTCACATCGAGGAACTCATCGCTGCGACGAAGGTGTCCGATGCCAAGTTGCAACAGCGGGCGGCCGGAGCGACGTTCGCTGGGGATCCCGATCCTTACCGCGCGCCGCGCGGCGAGGACCAGGTCCCCGAGTGAACTCGTGGGACAAGCCCCCAACCTCGGCTGACTGGGATGCATTAGTAGCCGAGGTTAAGGGCGCGACGGCCGTGCTGTGCGTTGCGCATGTCAGTCCCGATGGTGATGCCTTGGGTTCGGCAATGGCTGCGGCACTTGCGATGCGGCAAGTGGGGATTGAGGCGTATGTCTCGTTCGACGAGGAGCCCTTCCGGCTCCCAGCTTCGTTGGCCTGGCTGCCCGGGCAGGAACTCCTGCGTGCACCTTCACAACTGCCGCCGACGATAGATGTCGTCGTTAGCTTTGATGCCAGTGATCTTGCTCGGTTGGGAAGTCTTGGCGCGGTGGGAAATGCGGCTGCGATGTTTGCGGCGGTCGACCACCACAGGTCGTATACCGGCTTCGGCACACTGTCACTGGTCGATGTGACCGCACCCGCGACCGCCGTTCTGGCATTGGAACTCGCAGACCGGCTTGAGGCGGAACTAACTACCGACATTGCCACCTGCATTTATGCAGGCCTGACCACCGACACCGGGTCGTTTCGGTTTTCCGGCACGACGGCCAAGACGCACTACCTGGCTGCGCGGCTGCACGAAACGGGGATTGCCCACGACAAGATCGCGCGGGCGGTATTCGACACAGCGTCATTCTCGGCGGTCAAACTCCTGGGCATCGCGCTCGAGCGGGCGAAGCTCATCCCAGCGGCGGCTGGGGGCAACGGCTTGGTGTGGTCGTTCCTGACCAAAGCCGATCGAGATGATCTCGGTTTGGCACTCGATTCCGCAGAACCCGTGATCGACACCCTGCGCGTCACTGCGGAGGCCGAGGTAGCTGTCGTCCTCAAAGAAGGTGACGACCGGGTGTGGCGCGCGTCGACGCGAAGCAAGGGTCTGGTCGATCTAGGCGCAGTGTGCAGCAGGCTCGGCGGTGGCGGACACCGATTTGCTGCCGGGTTCTCGTCGAATGAGGCACCGGAAGAGATCGTGGAATCGATCATTGCGGCGATCGACGTCAGCCTCAAGACCGCCTGAGGGTTCCAGGCTCGCTATGGCTCGAAAGGCCGGACCCTCGCCCATCGATGGCTTGATCATCGTCGACAAGCCACAGGAATGGACGTCCCACGACGTCGTCGGGAAGCTCAGGCGGATTGTCGGAACTCGCCGAGTTGGTCACGGCGGAACCTTGGACCCGATGGCAACTGGCGTATTGGTGTGCGGAGTGGGCAAGGCAACAAAACTGCTGGGCCTTATCGGAGCCACTGACAAGTCCTACGACGCGACAATTCGCCTTGGGATCGCGACTACTACTGACGATGCCGAAGGTGAGCTGACGTCGGCAGTTGACGCGGGCTATCTCTTGGAATCAGGCCAGCAGCAGATTCACGAACAGGTCGCGCGACTGACCGGCGAGATCATGCAACGGCCGAGTTCAGTCAGCGCGATCAAGGTGAATGGTGAGCGCGCCTACAAGCGGGTCAGGGCGGGTGAGGACGTGGTCCTCGCCGAACGCCCGGTAACAATCACGCAGTTCGAAATCCTCGCAACGCGAATCGCTTCAGTAGACGGCCCCGGAGGCCCCACGTCTGCGATTGATCTTGACGTTGCCGTTACCTGTTCAACCGGGACGTACGTTCGCGCACTAGCTCGCGACCTGGGGGAGCGGCTCGGTGTTGGGGGACACCTGACGATGCTCCGCCGTACTCGGGTTGGCGTGTTTGACCTGTCGTCCGCACGAACCCTCGAACACCTTGAACTCGAGCTGGACTACCTGCCGCTAGCCGACGTCTGTCGCCGGCTGTTCGCAACCCATGTGGTGAGTGATCCCGAAGCCGTCGTCTTTCGTCACGGTGGAAGTACCGACTTGCTGCCGGAGCTCCCAGTAGGCGAAACGATCGCTGTCTTCGCAGCCGATGACAGCGTGCTTGGCCTCGCCGAAGCCCGCGACGGACGGCTCGCTCCTACCGTCGTGTGGCAACCCGCCTAGATCCGCCCGGCATCGGATTGGGCATCAACTTCGGGTTCAGCTTCAGCATCGTTTTGGGTGGTGGTTGAGGTGGATGTGGGGTGCGCCGTTGGTGTCGACGGTGATGGGAATGTTGTGGGCATGGATGTAGTGGTGGTGTTTGGAGCACAGCAAAACTAGGTTGTTGAGGCTGGTGGGTCCGCCGTGGCTCCAATGTTGGATGTGGTGGCCTTCGGTCCAGCCGATGGGCCGGTCGCAGTGTGGGAACTGGCAGCCGCGTCGCGTATGGCTAGTGCTGTTCTGATGTGTTCGGGGATGACTCGGGTGCGTCGTCCGATGTCGAGGGGTTTGCCTGCCGGGGTGATCAGGACGCGTTGGATGGTGGCG
>Ga0075158_10001675_pt1 | contig 16547 bp, 10 predicted proteins | sample JI91814BDNA_FD_70968 | JGI IMG/M metagenome (GOLD analysis project Ga0075158, IMG submission 70968) | Wastewater effluent complex algal communities from Wisconsin, to seasonally profile nutrient transformation and Carbon sequestration -... | ecosystem: Engineered > WWTP > Effluent > Algae... | reverse complement strand
CGAGAACCTGGTCGCCAGCCGGGCCATCGCGACCGAAGAGGTGGCCGAGGGCCTGACCCTGCGCGAGGCGGTGCTGCGCCTGGAAAAGCAGATGATCCTGCGCGCCCTGGCGCGGGCGGGCGGCAATCGCTCCGAGGCGGCGCGCCAGCTCGGCATCGGCCGGCCGCAGCTCTACGCCAAGCTCGAGGAGCACGGGCTCGGTAGTCGCACTGAAGGAGAGGGAAGCTAGCCATGGGAGTACAGCTGCTTATGATGGTGGCGCTCTACGGCGCGCTCGCGCCGGCGCGCGTGCTGACGCTGGGCCAGGCGCTGGAGACGGCGCAGCAGCACCAGCCGCAGCTGTGGCAGGCGCGCGCCAACGCCGAGGCGGCGAGCGCCCGCGCCGACGAGCTGCGGGCGCCGATCCTGCCGCAGCTGACGCTCACCGCCGGCTACCAGCGGACCACCGCCAACTTCGTCGCCCGGCCGGGCTCGGTGCCGTCCTCATTCAACACGACGCAGAGCGCCTCGCTCGACAGCTTCAACTTCTGGACGAGCGGGCTCACCCTGAACCAGTACATCTGGGACTTCGGCGTGACCACCGACCGCTGGCGCTCCTCGCGCGCCGCCGCCGAGTCGCTGAACCAGAGCTCGCGGGCGGTCGAGCAGCAGATCATCGCCGGGGTGCGCACCGCCTACTTCAATGCCCGGGCGCAGCTCGCGCTCATCCAGGTGGCGCGCGAGAACCTGGCCAACCTCGAGCTCCACTTAAAGCAGATCGAGGGCTTCGCCGCGGCGGGCACCCGGCCCAAGATCGACCTGGCGCAGGCGCGCGCCGACCGCGCCCAGGGCCAGGTCCAGCTCATCTCCGCCCAGAACGCCTACGCGGTGGCCAAGGCGCAGCTCAACCAGGCGATCGGCGAGACCGGCGCCACCGACTACGACGTGCAGGACGAGACGCTGCCGCCGATCCCCGGCGAGGACGGCGAGCTGTCGGCGCTGCTCGACGACGCGCTGCGCACAAGGCCCGAGCTCTCGGCGCTGGAGCGCCAGATCCGTGCCCAGGAGCTCCTGGTGTCCTCGGCCAAGGGGGCGTACGGACCGGCGCTCGGCGCGGCGATGAACCTGACCGACTCGGGCAGCGATCTGACTAACCTTACGTGGAACTGGAACGCCTCGCTGAACCTTACCTGGGGCCTGTTCCAGGGGCTGCTCACGCGGTCGCAGGTGCGCGAGGCGCGGGCCAACCTCAGCGTCGTGCAGGCGCAGCGGGCGGGGATCGTGAACCAGGTGCGGGTGGAGGTCGAGCAGGCCCACCTGCAGGTGCGCGCCGCCAAGGCGACGATCGCCGCGGTCGGCGAGGCGCTGTTCAACTCGCGCGAGCGGCTGCGCCTGGCCGAGGGGCGCTACCAGTCGGGGGTCGGCAGCGTCATCGAGCTCAGCGACGCCCAGGTCGCCGCCGCCACCGCCGCGGCGCAGAGCATCCAGGCCGAGTACAGCCTGGCCACCGCGCGCGCCGCCCTGCTCAAGGCCCTGGGCCGCGGCCTCTGAGCCGTCCTGGGGCGCTCAGAAGCCGAGGTCGAGCAGCGCCAGGGTGCCGATGCACATCTCGTCCGCGGTCTTCTCGCCGTAGCTGACGTCGCGCGGCGGCTGACGGGTGCCGCCGAGCGCGGGCTGGTTCTCGGCGGAGTTGTCCCAGCTGCAGCGCAGCCGCACGCGGTCGCCGGTCGCGGCGTACACCGGCTTCTTGAAGCGATAGGCGGTCTGCCAGTGGAAGTCCCACGCCGGGATGTGCAGCAGGCACTGCTCGCTGCCGTCCGGGTGCACCAGATCCAGGGTGAAGGTCCGCCCGAGCAGGTGCATGTGGGCCCAGGCGCTGTAGATAAACCCCGGCGTGCTCTGCCCGAGCATCGGCGTGGCGAGCGGCGCGATGATCTCGCCGGTGACGCTGTCGGTGGTCGACTTGGCGCCGGCGGGCAGAAAGAACGTGTAGTCCGCCAGGTACATGACGTGGGGGATCTCGGTGACCAGCGCGCCGCGCCACAGGGTGACGGTGGACAGATCGGCGGCGACGCCGTTTGCGTAGTTATAGTGGTTCTGCAGGACCAGCTGCCAGCCCGGCGGCAGGTAGAACCCGACGGTCGGTCGCGGCGGCGCCAGCGGCGCGTCGAAGCCCGGCACCCACAGCCCGATCGAGTACGCCATGAGCACGCCGGCGCCGCTGAAGCAGGTGTAGCCGGGTCCGGGCTCGGCCGCATCGAGCTTCTTGATCGCGTCGACCTCGCTCGGCGGGATGGCGTACACCGCGGCGTGGTGGACGATCTGGCGGTTGCCCGGCTCGACCGACACCGCGCTCACCGCGGCCAGGGTGGTGAGCTTCGGATCGATGAGGAAGCAGCGGTAGTCATCGGAGTCGCGGCCGGCCGAGGTGTAGCTCTCGGGCATCGGGAAGCGGTCGCTCGGCGGACCGAGCGGTCCGACTGGCTTGCCCGGCAGCTCCTGCGGGTGCGCGTCCCCCGCCGGAGCGCCCGCGGCGACCCAGCGCGCGATGAGGTCGCGCTCGGCCTGGGTCATGACCCGCGGATCATCAATCTGCGGGCAGTCACCTGTCTGCGCGGGGGGAAACGGCGGCATCTGCAGGCTCTGCACCGCGGCGGCGATGAGCGTCGCCTTGGGCTCCACCTCGGCCCAGGTCGCAAGCGAGAACGGCGCCAGGTTCCCCGGCTGGTGGCACGACACGCAGCGCCGCCCAAGGAGCGGCTCCACATCCTGAAAGTAGGTCGGCGTGCGGTTGGGATCGGACTGCGGGGAGTCCGCGCAGCCCGACAGGAAGAGCGGCAAGCCGAGGGCGGCTCCCATCCCCAGAAAGACCACCAGTGCGCCCAGGGGTCCCAGTCTTGGGGCGCTCGACCGAGTTTCCCTGCCGGACCGGGCGAGACAAGAAGCGCGCTTCATGGCCATCGACTCCTGACTGGTGGTAAGTGGGCCCTGAGTCTACTTCAGCTGCGCCGCCCACCGGCGACTTTGCGGCGACTTTGCGGCGACTCTGCGGCGAGGTCGCTTGGTGGCCGGGCGCCGCGATCTTCTCGACTGCCGGCGGGTCGCAGGCTAGGGTTAGGCTTGATGCGGCAGCGCTCCTTATCCGGCCTCCTCAAGACGGTCCTTATGACCGCGGGGCTCGCGCTGGGCGCCGCCGGGCAAGCGGGGGCCGAGCCGGCGCCGGCCGCGGCGGCGCACCTGCAGCGCGCCAACGAGCTCGTGAGCCAGGACCAGCTCGCGCAAGCCTGCGACGAGCTGGAGGCGGCGTATCGGAGCTCGCAGGACCCGGTGCTGTGGCTGCGCATCGGGCGGCTGCGGCTGCGCCTGCACGAGCCGGCCGCGGCGCGGGCGGCGATGCAGCGCTTCCTCGATGAGGCACCGGCTCCCCATCCGGCGCTCAAGGCCGAGGCGCAGCGCGCCCTGCACGACCTCCGGGACGCCCCGCCGCCGCTCTTGCCGCCCCCGCCCCCCGCGCCGCCGCCGCACTCGGAGGGGGCGATGTCCCTGTACAACGACCTGCGGCTCAACCCCATCGAGTTCCGGCCGCTGCGCGATCGGCGGCTCATGAAGCTCGGCGGCGCCCTGCTGGCGGGCGGCTACCTGCCGGCGCTGGCGGTCGCGGTGGGCTTCTCGCCGTTTATCGGCCAGCCGGACGCGCCGAGCGCCGCCGCCAACTACACGCTGCTCATCCCGGTGCTCGGCCCGCTGATCTCGGCCGTGGTCGCCCCGGCGACCAATGAGCGCGGCAACGCGCGGCCGCTCATCTCTTCGTGGAGCTTGCCGTGGGCGCTGACCAGCGGGCTGGTCCAGGTGGCCGGCTTCGCGGTGCTGGTCACCGGCGCCGTGCCCCGCCGCGTGCCGGTGCTCGCGGCGCGCCTGCAGCTGCTGCCGGAGGCGGGGCCGAGCTTCGCCGGGCTGTCGCTGCGGGTCACGCCCAAATATTGGTAGATATTGGTGATGGGCGTCGCGCTGGCGGCGCTGGCAAGCGGCGGCCGCTCCCGGCGCGGCGCGGGCAAATTCTCTTGCCCCGCCTGGGAGCTGCCCTGACAATCGCCGTGGCACTCAGCTAGGAGTAACCAGATGGCTGACTTGGGAAGTATTCTCCGGCGCTTGCACTCCCGTGGATGGACGGGCCGCTGCGGGCGGGCCGGCTCGGCGCTCGTGCTGGCGGCGGGACTGCCTGCCTGCCAGCCGGTGGGCAGCGGCGCGGTGATGACGGCCAGCATGTACGCGGATCTCGGGGTGGTGGCGCTTGGCGATGGCGCCAGCCGGGTGCGCGCCACGCTGCGGCTCGGGAGCATGCTGGACAGCACCTTCGTCGACCTGCAGCCCGGCGACAGCTTGAGCGCGACCTCGGGAGCGCTGACCCAGCCGCTCGATCGGACCGCCGATTCCCTGGGGGGCTTCTCCTACACCAGTGCGTTCTTCGGCGATGATCCGGGGACTCCGTTCGCGATCGCCTTTACCCGCACCAGCGACGTCAGCGCGCCCAGCTCCAAGACGCTCCTGCCGGCGCGGGTGACGCACGTAAGCTCACCCACGGGCGCCATCGGCTCGCGCGGGCAGTCGCTGCCCATCACCTGGGACATGGTCAGCGGCAGCCCCGATCTGATCGACATCACAGTAGAGGGCTCGTGCGTCATCGGCATCATCAAGCTGGGGCAGCCCGACACCGGACAGGTCATCGTCGCACCGGGCGATCTGAGGAGCAAGCCGGACGACCCGCAGGCAAGCTGTCCGATCCAGATTACGATCGCCCGCAAGCACGCCGGGACGATCGATCCGGCCTTCGGCGCCGGCGCCTTCTACGGAATCCAGCAAAGTACGCTCAGCATCACCAGCAACCCGTAAGGCGGCGCGGCCCGGAAGCATCGGCGGCGCGGAGCCGCGGAGTCCGGATTCGGTTGTGCGGAGGGGAGGGAGGGGAGAGCGGGGAGAAGGAGGGACCTGCCGGGAGCGCCGGCAGGTCGCTGCAGAGGACTTAGGGAGTCAGGCCCAGGCAGCGGGCGTTGTTCTGCCGCGATGCGAAGGGCAGGTTGTCGATGCCGCTCAGCTGCACCTCATCGAGCTCCCAGCCGGGGCCCCCGGCTGCCGGATCGGTGCCGACGCGGAAGCGCAGGCGGACCGTCTTGCCCTGATACGCGGTGCCGAAGTCGGCCACCGTGGTGATGAAGCTCGGGTAGCCGGCGCTCTTGGCGACGAACGCCTGGCGACCCTTGAGGGGAGCGTTCTCGACCCACAGCGCGCCGCCGTAGCCGTTCTTGGTGAAGGGCTTGCCGACATCGCTCCAGGTCTTGCCGTCATCGGTGCTGATCTCGATGACGCCGCCGTCGTAGTTGTTCATCGAGTCGTACTCGAAGCTGTAGCGGTGGCGCAGGGTGAAGCCGAAGCTGCCGCTGCTCGTTACCTGCAGCGGCGGCGAGACCAGCGACTGATCCGAGGGCGCGGCGTCATCGGGAATCGCCCACCGGCCGCCCTCGCTGTCGCGCAGAAGGACCCACGGCACGCTCTGATCGAGCTTGGGATCGCCGGTCGTCGTCCACACGGTGGCCGCCTCGTCCATGCTGTCGCTGGCCGAGGAAGCGGGCACCAGATCGTAGTTGCCGACGAAGGCGCGGCTGCTGCTCACCGGACCGGGGGCCGCGAGGTTGGCGGCGTCGATCGAGGCCCGCAGCTGGAACCCGACCCGCGGCCTGGCCCCCTTGAGCGCGATCAAGATCGACCCGCTGGCCGCCTTGAACGGCTTGGCGGTGACGAAGCTGATGCGGTTGCCGCGCGGGAAGGTGACGGTCCCGGAGTCATCGCTGATCGTCGCGGTGGCGGCGAAGGGCAGGGTGCCGGTGTTGCGCAGCGTGACGGTGAGCAGCCCGAGCTCGTCGTTATCGAGGATGCCGTCGTGGTCGCACGAGCGCACCGAGTCGGTGATCGTCATCGAGTCGACCGTGATGACGCCGCCGACGCTGTAGCTCTCGACCACACCCGCGTGATCGGCCGAGCCGCGCGCCGGCCCCACTGCGAACACGCCCATGCCGCGCCGGGCGAAGGCGCGCGCGAACAGCTCGAAGTCCTGCTCGCTGCGGGCCAGGGCGGCGAGCAGCACGGCGTCGCGCGCCTCGAGCATGGTGGGACTTATCGGGGTGAGCTTGAGCGAGGCGACCAGGTACTCGCGCATCGCCTGGCTGGCCTGGGCGAAGGTGTAGCGGCCGGTGTCGCGGAGCAGCGCCGTGTAGCACTCCCACAGCATGCTGGTCCACACCTCGCCGGTGTTGTGCACCTCGGAGTTGCTCGCGCCGTCGAGGCCAAAGGCGGGGGCGGGCATCGCGGGCAGCGCGGTGCCGTTCTGGACGTGCTTGAAGGTGAGCGGGTTCTTGGCCAGATCCGACGAGTACGGGTAGCGGCGGATGCCGTCATAGGCGGAGTTGTTGCTCGGTCCGGTGGAGTAGGCGGCGGCGGCGAAGGCCCCGTTCCAGTCCACGTTCGCCAGGTTGGTGGCGTCTTCGGCGCGGGTGGTCATGAGCAGGGCGACGAAGTCGCTCCACCCCTCGCCCATCGAGCGGCCCTGGTTGTTGCCCAGGCCGTTGGCGTTGCCGATGAGGCGGTTGGACAGCACGTGGCCCCACTCGTGCGAGACGATCATGCCGTCGAGCGAGCTGTCATTGTTGGACAGCACGGTGCGCAGCGCGATAGACACCGTCATGCCCGCGCCCAGCTTGGCGGTCATCGTCGCGCCATCGGCCTGCGAGACCATCACCGCCGGAATCGTCACCGGCATCGGCGGCGGCGGGCTGCCCGCGGCCATGCCGATCGGCGCCCCGGGGACGTTGTTGACGATCATGACGCCCTTGGCGCCGTTGATCTGGGCGTTGTAGGCCTTGGTCTCGAACGGGCAGCTGCCGCGATCGATCACCGCGACCTTGTCCTTGAGCGCCGCCGCGTTGGTAAAGGGAGTCTCGCAGCCATCGGTCATGCTCGCGCCCATGCCGTCGTTTACGACCACCAGATCGTTTTTGACATCGAACAGCTTGGGTCCAAACGAGGCGCGACCGACGTCATAGGCACGCGCCAGCTCGGCGGGCGCGGTGACCTTCATCGCGTTCTCTTTGGGATCGAACAGGTACATCTGGATGCGCGGCGAGGCGCCGTCCGCCGGCGTCGAGGCGTTGGCGTTGTTGCGCCCCGAGTTGTCCTGCGACTCGGCCTTGATCGGATCGTTGGCGGTGCCGCCGCGGCCGAAGTTGTCCTTCTGCGGGTTGCGCGATTTCTCGTCCCAGCCGGCGTCGTAGTAGGTGTCGTGCAGGTGGTTGACGATGAAGAAGAAGTTGGTGGTGACGGCCTGGATCGTCCGGCTGTTGGCGGCCGGGTCGTCCTTGTCCAGATCGATGTTGTAGTCGAACTCGCCGGGGGTGCTCGGCTTGAGCTGGACGTCGCCGGTGCCCAGACCATCGGGAGCGACGATGTCGGCGTAGGCGGTGGCGTTGTTGCCGACGGCCTCGGTGGCGCTCGCCGGCAGCCAGGGGTCGTTCTTGCTGAACGGGGCGTGCTCGAGCTCGACGACCTGCGAGGCGACGTAGGTGAGATCGGTGCCGTCACGCTTGCCGGTGGGGTGGGGGGTAAACGCGTTGCCGTGCGGACCGTCCCACGGTGTGAACGCCGGGCCCTTGTCGGCGAAGACGCGGTACTTGTAGGAGTCGTTCTGGATCAGATCGTTTTCAAACAGGACCTTGCCGTCGATCGCCGAGATGACGTAGGAGCGCAGGGCGGAGTCCGGCTGATCGTTTAACGAAAGATCGAGCTCGACGTAGTACGCCGGCAGGAGCGCCTTCGCGGTCGGGAACCACACCTGCTTGGTGCGCGGCGGCGAGGCGGCGCGGTAGCGGGTTCCGGCGGCGGCGAAGGTGCCGATGGTGTGAGTGAGGTAGCCCGCCGGTGCCGGGGTGCTGCCGGTCGGCTGGACCGCGGTGCCGGTCATGGCGGCGATCGCCTGCGCCACCGCGTCCTCGGCGCGCAGCGTGAAGTCGGGCGAGCTCGGACTGACCTGCGGCACCAGGTAGCCGGTGACGCCGAGCGGCTGGAGCTCGCGGTTCATCGCCACATTAAGGCCCAGGCGGAAGACCTCGATGCCGGCCACCTCCTGCTCGAACTGGGCGATGATCGCGCCCTGCCCGGTGTCGTGGATGCGGCCAAGGCGCGCCGTCTGCAGGGCCGCGGGGCTCAGCCCGTAGGTCGGAGCGAGCTGGCGCAGCACCCCCCAGGCGACGGCCTTGGCGTCGGTGGCCCCCAGGTCGGGCTGGGAGTCGAGCCAGACAAACGTGGGCACGCCGAGCTCCGGGTCACGGTGCGCGACCCGCGCTTGCAGGGTCGGCACCGCTGCCGCCGACGGAGGTGGGGCCACCGGTGGCGCCGAGCAGGCCGCCGCCAGGAGCTGAAAGGCCGACATGCCGGCCAGAAGGAGTGGATAGCGAGAAAAGGTTCGGGTCATGAGTAGTTAGCCTCGCAAATGGCGACCCCAAGGCTATCAATAATCCAGCGCGGTTTCGCGACAAAGGAGAAGGCGGAAGCGGAAGGCGGAAGCGGAAGGCGGAAGCGGAAGGCGGAAGCGGAAGAAGCGGCCCCAAAACAGACAAGGCTTGTATAGCAAGTCTACATATGGTACCGAGCTGCGCATCCATCATACATGACGCTACATGTCATCAAATCAAGGAGAACGCATGCGACTGTACCCCTTCATTCTGTTCCTCGTGGCCGCCATCATGCCGGGTTGCACCCACTTCCACACCAACATGCTCGCCGAGTCGATAAAGACCTTCAGCGGCAAGATGCAGGCGGCGCCCACCGACAAGGTGTGGGTGACCAGCAACTCGGACAGCTCGTGTGACAGCGGCTGCCAGTCGCCGCTCACCTGCGGCGGCGGCGGCGTCGGCAAGGTCAAGCTCGGGGGCCTGTTCGGCGGCGGCGGCCAGAGCGGCAACGACCGCCTCGCCTACCAGGTCATCTCGAACTACCTGACCCAGGGCAAGAAGGTGCGCGTCATCGAGTCGCATCGCCACAACTACTCGACCGAGGTAAAGCCGGAGACGCACAAGAAGATCGACACCATCATCGAGGGCAAGACCACGGCCTCGGGGATGTCGTGCGAGGACCTGTGCATGCTCGACGAGGCCAAGAAGCGCAACGCCGACAAGGTGCTGGTCTATCACATCCTCAGCATGGGCTCGAACAAGCTGACCATCCACTACCGGCTCAGCGATGTGAAGACGGGCGCCATCGAGGCCTCGCACACGATCTCGGTCACCCACCCGACCTCGTCGGATACGAGCTTCATCGAAGCCCCGTAGCCGGCTCCGCTCCCCGCGGCGGCCGCGTAGCCTCAGGCCGCCGCGCTCCCTCCTGCTGCTCGCAGCTCTCTCCGATTCGTTCCGAGGCCGCCCTCTTTTTAGGGGCCGCGCTGGCCGCGACGCCTGGCCTAGGGCAAAAGCTCGGTGGCGCCGATGTCCCAGCTTGCGCCCTGCGGACGCGGGCGGAGGTTGAGGTCCAGGCGCGGCAGCGTCTCGGCCCCCGCGGGCACTACCTTGTCGATGCAGCAGGCGAGGTCGATGGCGCCGCGCAGCAGCTGGAACTGGTCGTCCAGCTCGGGAGTCAGGTTGAACTTGGGGTCGGTGCCGGTCTCTTTGCTGCCGACCACCAGGTTCTTCAGGCCGCAGTTGCCGGGAAACAGGAACTGCGAGCCATCGGAGAACGTCGAGTTGTTCAGCACGATCGAGTGGCTGAACTCGATCATCGAGCTCGCGATCGGGCAGACAATCGCGCCCGAGGTGCCCGGCGTGGCGCGGGCGTTGCCGAGGATCGTGTTGAAGCGGAACACGAACCGGGCGGCGTCGCTGCTCACTCCCACCAGGTTCACCGCATATCCCGCGTTGCCGGCCACCAGGTTGTTCTGGACCAGATAGGAAGCGCCGCGGCCGGTCGAGGTATCGTTGATGAGCAGCGCCGCCCCGTGCACCGTCACCGCGGGGTTCTTAAGCTCGGAGTCGGTCTGGACGCCGATGATGTTGCCGTCGAGGACCGTGTTGCAGTTGTTGAGGGTCACGGCGCCGACCTTGGCGGTGCCCAGGTCGGGCGGAGTCGAGCCGCTGAGGATGTTGTTGCGCAGCGTCAGGCTGGGCAGGATGTTGCCGAAGCCCGAGCACTGGACGAGCACGGTGTTGGCCCGCTGCGCCAACAGGTGCAGCGAGTCCAGGGTCACCGCGGCGGTGCCAGTCACCGCGAAGAACTGGCCGTTGCCGACGATGGTGGCCAGGTTCTTGTAGGACTTGGCCGGCGCCCCGATAAACGAGAAGGTGCCGCTGCTCACCGTGTCGTTCAGGCCGGAGAAGGTCGCGCCGACGAGGCGAATGAAGCGGCGGTTGTCGGTGGTCGCCTTCTTCACCGCGGCGTCCAGGCTGCACACCGGCTTTATAAGCTCGTTGCCGGGGTTTGCATCGTCGCACAAGCCCGGGTCCGCCACGTAGATGACCTTGCCGCTGGCCGCCTGGCCGTTCTGCGCGCAGCGGCCGACCAGCTCGGCGCCCAGGTCGCCCTCCTTGATGCACACGAGCGAGTCGGTACACATCACGTCGTTATCGCAGCGGTGCTCCCCCTCGCAGTCGCCGTGGGTGGCGCACGGGCGGCACTTCTGGCCGTCGCAGACCGGCGCCGTGTGCGGGCAGTCCAGGTGGGTCTCGCAGGCGCCGCAGAGCGTGGCCGCAGAGCCCTCCGCTGCGTGGATGCACAGCCGGCGGTCGGGAAATCGCACGCAGGAGTTGTCGCCGAGGTTGCAGCTCGTACAGGTCAAGGTCGCCGGATCGCAGCGCGGGCTCCTGAAGTCGTGGCAGTCGTCATCGGAGAAGCAGGAGCCGCTGACGCAGACGTGGCGCCCCGTGTTGCAGACCTGCTGCACCTTGCCGGCCGGAGTGTCGACGTAAGGACACTGCGCGCTCGTTGCGCAGTAGTCCGGATCCGCGACCACGCAGCTCGGGCCGATGCCACCGCCGAGCGCCCACCCGAGGACCAAGAGCCCGAGCAGGCCCGCCCCCTGCCGCGCCGGCCGTCCGCGACTCCCCTCCTGGTCCCGCCCGTCCCCCGAGCAGTCTGACGAGTGACCTGGCGAGCGACCTGGCGAGCGACCTGACGAGCGGCCTGCCGATCTGAAGGAGCAATGCGCCATGAGTCGCCGAACCAGCTGAGAGCCCCGCATCGTCCCACTACGCTATCACAAGAGCGCCGCGCCGGACCGACCGCAGTGCCGCCGCTGCCCCCGGTCGCGAGCGACTGGGAGCCGGCGGCCGCGCGGCCAAGTCCGGGCCTGGTTACGACCTGGCTACTTCTTCTTGGGAGGCCCGCCGCCGCCGCCGCTTGGCGGACCGCTGGCGGCCGGGATCAGCCCATCGGGGATCGCCAGCTCCATGGTGCCGGTGACCGGCTTGGGCGGGGGCGGCTTGTCGCCGGGGCTTGCGGGAGCGGCGCCGGCGGGCTTGGGCGCGCTGCCGCTCGGACCGCCGGCGGCGGGGCCGGCGGGGGGAGGAACCTTGACGTCCTTGCCGCCGATCTGGGCGCTCGAGCCGGCCGGCAGGCCGGTGATGTTGATGTCGAGCTTCAGCGTCGGTCCGCCGGGGCCGCTCTTGGCCGGCGGGGCTGGCTCCTTGGCCTCCCACACCAGGCCGAGCGACACGAGCACGGTGTGGCTCGGGCTGCCGGTGGTCAGGCCGATGCCGTAGGCGGCCGAGAAGAAGGTGCCGTTGGGGCGTGCGCGGCGGATGCCGACGTCCCAGAACAGCGGGGTGCGCGTCTCTTCGCCGATGCCGACCGACACCGATCCGATAAGCTCGCTGGTTACAAACAGGCTCTGATCGCGGGAGAGCAGGGCCGAGACGCCGACGCCATAGATGAAGTGGTCGCCGAGGCCCAGCGCGCGCGTCTCGCACTCGGTGGTGCCGGCCATGCTCGGCATCATCATGCCGGTGCCGGGGGTGGTGTTGCCCTGCGCCTGCGCCGCGAGCTCTTCCGCGGTGCACGGCCGGGTAATGCCGGCGATGACGGCGCCGGCGTTGGCCGCGATCTGGATCCGGCCGTCGAGGATCCGCGGCATGTCGATGATCAGGCGCGGGTAGCCGCTGATGCCGCCCGCCCCGAGGGCCGAGAGGCTCGAGGCGGTCTCGAAGCCGAGGCCGACCGACAGGGCCAGCTGCGGCCAGTTCTTGGGCAGGTGCAGGTTGACCTTGCCGAGGAGCCGCAGATCCCCGATGGCCGAGGTGTTGAGGTTGAAGCCGGAGCTGTCCTGGTAAAGGACAAACGGGATGGTCAGCCCCAGCTCGACAATCTTGGCCAGCGACACGATGGCCGCCGCGTGCAGGGTGAACCGGTTGCCGATGATGGCGTTGGTGCCGTTATCGGCCTGGCTGCCGAGCGGATCGCGGCCGTAGATGCCGACCGCCCGGATGTGCAGGCCGAAGCCGCCGATGAGGCTGTTCTCGAGGAAGAAGCCGTCGCGGTAGCCCAGGCTGGGGAACAGCGGTAGCGCTCGTCGGGCGTCGAAGACCACCGCGGGCGTAGCGGGGTCGGCGGCGTGGGCCGTGCCGCTGCCGCTGACACCGACAAGCGCCGCGGCGAAGAGCCCGCTAAGTAACGAAAACCTAGACCAAGATCTGGACGAATCCATAAGGCTGCTGCCTCCGCTCCTATGACAGTAAAGGGACTTGTCTATTCTGGTCAATAACTACAAAAGTTAGCGCGCCATTACAAAGTGTACCCGACAAAGCCGCAAGCAGGGCTTGCCTGTGGCGGGGCGGGCTCGGTTCGGTCTGGCCGCGTCTTGTGCCTTTTTGCGAGAAGACGCCCTAGATTTTGTCTCAACCCGGCAGGATGTCATGCAATTTCGGGCGGCCGGGCATCCTGCATCCAGGCCGGAAGCGCCGCGCTCGCGCGACGAGGTAGGCCGCGGCGAGGCCGAGAGAGGCCGCCGCCGGACCCGTACCCGCCGAGCCGCCTGCCGGATCCGTCGGGCCTGCCGGGCCCAGGTGGCAGTCGCAGTGGATGCCCGGCCGGGGGGGCGCCGGGCCGGCGTCTCCGGGCTGGGCGCCGCCGTCGGTCAGCGGGCTGCTGCCGTCCCCCGGCGGGGCGGCCAGATCTGCCGCCTCGCCGAGGTCGGCCGGGTCATTATCCACCGGCGGGCACAGCGGCAGCCCGCCGGGGACGCCGCCATCGGCGGTGTCGTCGCCGGGCGCCACGACGACGGTGCGCAGGCGGCCGGTGGCGCTGTACCAGGTGAAGTAGACGATGTCGCCCGGCCGCACCGCGCTCGCCACCTGGACGTTGTCGGCGTCGCACGGGTCGTCGGCCCAGCCGCTCGGGCCGTACTGCCGGGCCCCGACCAGCCCGGCGCCGCCCTGCACGAGCCGCCAGCGCCAGCCGCTCGCCAGCGCCTTGGCGGCGGTCAGCCGGCCGACCAGCACTCCGGGGCGCTGCAGCGTCAGCTCGACGGCGCCGACCGTGCGATCGAAGGGGACGCCCTGGAAGTCGCCCACCGCCAGCCACTGCGGGCAGCGCGCCGCCGGTGAGCGCAGCATCAGATCATCGCCGACCGAGCGGTTGCCCGGCGGGGCCGCGTAGGTCGGGTCGGCGAGCGCCCGGCTGTCGTAGAAAAAGCGCACCGGCCGGCTGGTGTCCGGCGCGGGGACCTGGATGTTGCCGTAGGTGTTGGTGCGCATGCCCTGGACGTCGCAGGTGCCGAGCTGGCTGCCGTCGAAGGCGCCGCTCGGCAGGAGCTTGTACTCGAGCAGCGGCTTGGCGCTCAGGGTGACCTCGACGGTGTAGATGCCGTCGCCGGCGGCCTCGTCGGGGGCGACGCCGTCGTCCCGCAGGGCCGGGCAGCTCGCAGGATCGAAGTTCCCCAGCATGGCGTCGTTGCCGCACACCTTGGGGGTGGCAGCCTGCGCCGCGCCAGCCAGACAAAAGGCCAGACCGAGGATCCCTGTCGCGCTCAACTGCGCGAAAAGACCAGCCACTGTGCGCGCTCTCATGGCCGGCAGTGTATATGAACCGGGGAACTAGTTAAGGACTGGACAGGGGCTTGCGAGCCCCAGACCCGGGCGCAGCGCCTTCTGCCCGGCGTCCAGCACCGGGACCACCGGGTCCTCCGGATCGAGCTCTGCCGGGTCGGCGGCGCGCGGGTTCCACACCTCGGCCTCGGCCGTGGCGGCGGTGGCGTCGCCGCCGGGGCGGGTGAGGCCGCCGGTGACCAGGATCGTGCCGTCGCGGAGCGCCGTCTGCTGGTGGCCCATGCGGCCCAGGCCCAGCCGCGGTCCGGCGCTGAACGTCTTGGTCGCGGCGCTGTACAGCGAGACCTGGCTGAGCACGCAGAGCAGCTTGCTCGTCGCCGGATCCGTCGGCTCGCAGTCGACGCACTGGTTGGCCCCGTAGCGCACGGTCGGCGTGCCGCCGGTGACCAGCACCTGCTGGCCCGAGGGGGTGGCGGTGGCGGCCTCGAAGCCGGCCGGGCGGTAGTGGCCATCGTCGAGCCCGCACATGGAGGTCGGGCTGTAGGTGGCGATCGCCTGGTAGCCGATCGGGCCCTGGGCGCCCGCCGGATCGGGCACCGTGTACAGCCGCACCGCGAGGTCCGGCGTCGGCGGCTGGCCCGGGGTCTGGGGCGGCTGCGCGGTCATCAAGAAGCCGCCGGTGACCAGGATCTGGGCGTCGCCGCTGACCCCCGCGGCGGGCAGCGGCGGACCGAGTCGGGTCGCGGTGTGGTAGATGGTCGGCGCGCCCATCAGCTGGACGCCCATCGGGCTGGCCAGGGTCAGCCCCTGGGGCAGGCCGCTCACCGGCAGCGCCAGCATGTTGATCGGATCGGTGACCAGGGCCGGGACCGGCGCCCCCAGCACCAGCGCCGTCGCCGGCGACAGCGGCGTCACCGAGGGCGCCAGCAGCCAGGGCGACGGCGGCGGGGGGGCGAAGGTGAGGCTCGCGGTCATCGCCGCCGGGGGACCCAGGGCGAGCTCGCCGTTGGCGCCGAGCGGGGTCGGGGTGTTGCGGTTGAAGGCGCCGCTGGCAACGAATGTCGAGCCGCCGGCGGCCAGCAGGCCGCCGCCGACCAGGCCGGCGCCCCCGGCGAACGCCGTCGTGTGGTTGCCGCTGGTCGTCAACGTCGTGCTCGTCAGCGTGCGGTTGGCCGGGCTGTAGACCAAGAGCTCGGCGCCGGCCGGCGCGGCGCTGCCGGCCGGAGACAGCCGGATCGGCGAGGCGCTGTTGGGGGCCAGCAGCACCGGCAGCCCGGCGCTCGGGGCGGTGACGCCGCCGTAGACCAGGATGCGCACCTCGGAATCGGTCGCGCTGAGCACCGCCGCCTGGTGGAACGCCCGCGGGGTGAGCCCGGGGCTTGTAAAGCCGCTGAAGGTGCCCTTGCGCGGATCGAAGATCTCCGCCGAGGCGAGCACGCCGAACACGTCGGTCCCGTAGCCCGAAACCGCCTCGATGCCGCCGAGCAGCAGCACCTCGCCAGTGGGCAGCAGGGTCGCCGAGTGAAAGGCCCGGCCGGCGCTCATCACCCCCGCCGGGCAGCTCCACTCGCCCACCGGGTATAGCGGCAGGCTCTGCGGGGTGCCGTCGGCCCCGACGCTGCTCGCGCCGAGCGCCGCCCCCGACAGGACGCGCTTGCCGCTCTGGTCGAAGAACTCGGCGAAGATATCCACCCGCGCCCGATCCACCGGCCCGAGGTCGACGCTCGCCTTCTGGCTGGGCACCGCCGCGGTGAGGTCGCACTGCAGCTTGGTCCCTTCCGGATCGCGGCGCAGCACCGACAGCCGCAGCGTCCCTTCGCGGAGCAGCGGTGTAAACGGCACCCCGGTCGTGCCGCGCTGGCAGCTCTGATTGCCGGCCAGCGCTGCGACCTGCAGCCGCAGCCCCGGTCCGGTCGGGCTGCTGCTGCAGCCACCGAGCAGGGCGCCGGCCGCCAGCCCGTAAGCGAGCCCGGCCCGCAGGCGACCGGCCCGGGCGGCGCAGGTAGGCCCGCCCCCAGCGGATTTTTGCTCAGACGGAAAGCGACCCTCATAAGCGCTAAAAATAGATGTGCCCATCATCTCTCACGGTATCGGAGCCCCCCGGCAGGGTCAATGCGCCGGGTCCAGGCGCGGGTCAATGCGCCGGGTCCAGGCGCCGGGTCCAGGCGCCGCATCTGGGCGCCGGGGCGCCGGGGCGCCGGGTTCGGGCGCCGTCGGGCGGGCGCGGCCGCGGGGCGCGGAGCCGCGGGCTCCCTATCGCTGGGCCTATCGCCGGGGACGGTGAACATGGTATCGATTAACACGTAGACAACACCAGGCAGGTAGCAGGCGCTACATCCGGAGACAGCGACCATGTCCAAATCGGTTCTTTCCCAGCGCGGCCGCGAGGCCCCGGCGAGCCCCATCCGCAAGCTGGAGCCGCTGGCCCGCAAGGCCACCGAGCGCGGCACCAAGATCTACCACCTCAACATCGGCCAGCCCGACATCGCGACCCCC